>JACKZZ010003079.1_pt1 | contig 19425 bp, 8 predicted proteins | sample 8027871 | NCBI WGS metagenome assembly JACKZZ01 (sample SAMN15724774, study PRJNA655200) | protist metagenome | isolation source: fluorescence activated cell sorting (FACS) single amplified genomes of... | place: USA: West Boothbay Harbor, Gulf of Maine | collected 2000-07-19
GTGGGGGAACACGGAAGGAGTTGAGATTGAACACGTATACCAATTTCGTATATCAACAATAGCACGTAGTTGACGAATCGCATTTGCACGACGCACACGCACGGAAGAATAGAAAAGAACGGACTATTGGTGTATCGTATATAATATTCAACGTTCGAGCAAACGAGTTGACCACATAAATACAACAAAGAAGGTTCTATTATTTTTATTTTGTTGTTGTGATTATTTTGCAGAGTTTACACCATACTTATACGCCATAAACAACGTGATTGTTCAAGATTGAACAATGTCAGACTCATCGGATTCAGAAAATGAATATCACACGCAACGAAATAGAAAAAGTAAAACGAAGTCAAGGGGTAGTAGAAAAGATCGTATTGTTGATAGTTCTTCAGATAGTGATAGTTCTGAAAAATCAAATAAACGTAAAAAAGCGCATAATAAGAAAAATAACACGAAACGTTATGATAAAGATGGGGAAGAAGCGAAAAAATTAGATCCATTAAATCCATCTACCGGCAAAATTGAAGCCGGGTCCTTTGATACACGTTTATCATTAGTTGATAATATTGCAACATTAGTTGAAAAAGAAAAGGCTGTATTGCAGTTGCAACTGGAAGAAAAAGAAAAAGCTCTATTAGATTCACAAAATCTATTGAAACAATTAAGTAAGTCTTGCCAAACTTCTCGTTCTCTAGTATTGTAACTTGTATTAACACAGACATACACATACACACACACACACACATACACACACACACACACACACACACACACATTTACGTTAATCTTAAAATTGCGTGTACAACGTAAATAAACCGAATAATAATAAAAACAATGTAAATGGCAGATGAAAAAGTTGAAAAATATGAGTTAGCAGAATTAAATTTAAATTTGAAGCAACAACAAGAATCACTTGAAACACCAAGCAGTAAATTGATACGTAAAAAAGGCGAAGAGCATATGTTTTTGCTGTCAAATTTAAAAGCACAGCATCCACTAGCTGAACATGTGCAACAAGCAAAGGTCATTACGCACTTAGAATTAAGCAAGCAACCAATCCAAGCAGCGCAGCTTGACACACTGCAACGACGGCTACCGTATTTAAAGAGTATAATTTCGATCAATTTATCGTTTACAAAGTTATCCGATCAATTGGGCGGGCCAGCGCTATTGACACAGCTACTAGGTAAAAAATCTAGAATTAAAACATTGCATTTAAATGACAACAATTTAGGGTTGTAATATGTGATTTATTGCCATTGAATACAACGTTAACAGTGTTGAACTTACATAACAACAATGGATTTAGTCAACACCCAAAGATTGGGCAACAACTAGGACAAGCATTAAAAAGCAACAAGACATTAAAACATTTAAGTGTGACATTATATGACGCAATAATGGTAAACAATAAACGTGGTGTTACCTACACGGGAAATCCATCTTTGATGTTCAATACTGGGTTTGGTCATGGCAATTCACCGATTGAAAGTTTACAACTAAGCGGAGCAACGATAACACCTCGAAGCATGGAAGTATTTCGTAAATTGAAAGCACCAATTTTCAAATCGTTGACGAGTCTAAATTTGTCACATTGTTACATTGGACCAGTTGGAACATTTTATTTAGCAGACGCAATTTCAAAAGTAAAATTTACAACGCTGATTAATTTAAATTTGTCAAACAACCGTATTGGCTGTGATGGTGCAATATCTGTTGGGTCGTTATTAAAACATAATTATACAATAACAAGTATAAATGTGCAATCCAATCAAATTCAAAATAAGGGTGTTATAGGATTGTGTAAATCATTAGAACAAATAAGTAAACGTAAAATTAGCAGCCCAATACGTTCCATAGATTTAAGTTTTAACCCAATTGAGGTAAGTAACAAGACGGCAAACCCAAAGATGGGGTGCTCATATATACAAATCATTACGAACTATTGCATCGTTTACTAACATTGACGTATCCAATAACCTAAAACATCATACATAGCGCACGGGTGCTTTGGCAATGATACATGCGGCTGAAAGTTGTGAATTTTTAGAAACATTTGGAGATAAATTAACAATGCCAGTACGTACACGCAGTCGATTAAAACACGTGTTACTAGAAAACAAATTCGGTAAAAACTTTATGGAATATAAACCATTTGTGGTGGAAAATGTTGAATTTCAATACAAAGGCGACAGGGATAATAACACTAATAGTAATAATAGCACGAATACTAAAATGAATGATGAAAATATATATTCTAATGAAAAAGCGCGTGGTGGTACTACTGGTAAAAATACAAAAAATGACACGACTGCAAAAATTGGATTAAACATATTAGGAAGGGCTTCTTTGTTTTAAATTTTTCTTTTTTTCTTAATGACACGCGGGCGTACTAAATTTGTGAAATCTGTAATATTTAATTTTTTAAAAACTACGTATAAAAAACCTTTGTTTAATAAATTGTATGGGTGTTAAAGTGTAAAGTACCGGTATAAAGTATATAAAAAAAATACCGTGTCTCGTAAATCCGTAGACACAAAATTAGTACATGTACCCGCATACGACACTGTATTTTTTGGTGTTCTGAAGGTGATGAAGTGCCACCCCTGGTTTGAATTTTTGTTGTTGTATTATACTTGGTAATTTTTAGTATTGTACACCATTTTCCGTACCCAGAGTAGATGTTGACATGCCGATTTAGAAGAGAGACCAAATGTTACTGTCGTCTGCCTCCTTATTCCTTATTCGAATTTAGTCGGGTACAATAACACACATTTTGAGCCATGTAAGTGTGCATACCAAGTTAGTTATAAAATGGCTTATTTACATTTGCATAAAAAATGAATAAAAATGAATAAAGGAATAAAAAATGAAAAAAATAAAAAAATGTGAATAAAAATTAAAATATCAAACAGTAATATCAAGGGAGTTAAAAATCCATATCGAATCCTCTTCCAGCAGTGAACCCACCGCCAGGTCCAGCATTACGGTGGCGTTTACCAGTACGGAATCCACCAACATATTCATCTCTTTCGTCCATAATATCATAGCCTCTTCCAGCAGTGAACCCACCGCCAGGTCCAGCATTACGGTGGCGTTTTCCAGTACGAAAACCTAAACGACGGCGACGGGTAAACAGTTCCCGCTCCGTTGGAGCATTTCGTTTGCTCCTTGCTTCAGCAGCAGATATTATAACTAATATTCCAACCAATAATACTAGTAATTTACTCAACATTTTTGTTTTCTTTTATTACGTTTGTATGTGTGTATACGTGTGTATGCGTGTGTGTGTGCGTGTGTGTGTCGAAGATGGTACCCATATCTTACTCTGTGCTGAAACAATTACATTTATTATTATTAAAAAAATAATAATTGAAATTAACATGGTATATTATTGAACTAAATATGATCGCGTGCCACATTGAATGTTTTTTTATATTACATGTTTTCCTTAAGTTTAATACGAATGTATAGATTACAGCATTTGGAATCATTTCACTAATAAGGGTGGCACTATGAGTCTGGTATGAGCCGACAAGCACCGTCCCCTACGTATGGGTTTGCATGAAGACTCAGTCAAACTCATGGAAATGGATAACTAAACTCATTCATAGTCACTCATTACATACAGTGATTCATTATATACTCATAACTCGAAGATGACGATAGTCGAAATATTTTATGGATATATAGCTTATTTTAGTATGTAGAGTGTTAAAAATGGTATTTTGGTAATTTATATGGAACAGGGGTAGGGATCAACTCTCAGTCATAATCATGAAGATGTTTGACAAGATAATGTCACACTCATTCATAACGCACGGTACTGTGTCAATATTAGCAAATGAGCTGTCATGAAAACTCAAGGCTCATGCCATTTTAGAAAGTGCCACCCCTGGTTGGAATATCATGGGGCTGTTGTTAATGCTATTCGCCTGCTACACGTAGAAACATTGATCGTGTTCACTTATTAGTATATGCTAATGTAAGTTATATCCCCTATCAAGATGATTTGTGCGGATATTTCTATCAATATATATGCTGTTGTTAATGCTATTCGACTGCTAAAAGTAGAAAAATTGATCGATTTTCCTGCATTTTTGGAATTTCGTGTACCCTGATTATATAAACACGATCAACATTTAAATTTAACGCATGCCATCATTAGAAAGTGCCACCATGGTTTGAATTTTTGTTGTACTGCAATATAGTAATTTACACACATCAACAAGGCGGCAACCCTGCCTTTTCTCTGCTGGGGATGTTGTTTAAAATATACTACAAGATATTACACCAACAAGGAGGATAGCAAGCAACACAACAATCGCTGAAAGAAGCATGAATCAAGATCCGCACCATCAGAGACAGCACGTTTATTATGCAGTAGCGCGTGGCAGAAGGGTTGGAGTCTTTACAGATTTGAATTCCCTAACTAATTCAGTAAAAAAATTCTTTTCACCCCTGTACAGAAAATTTAAATCAAAATCGAAAGCCGAGGCTTGGGTTGCTGCTAATGTTGATAATAATAGCATTAATGTTACAAATACAAACCTGCAAATAAATAATAGTGTAAACAGGCAGAATTTAAGTTATACCAACCACTCTCTAATTTCTCGACCTAGAAATCCTATTAGTAGAACGTCAAGACTATTTGGGAATAAAAAGAAGCGCGCACTGAAGGCTTCAGATTTAATAGGAAAACGAGATGTAAAACGAAAGTATAATAATGCTCTTTCAAATTGTTCTATTGTTAACCCGGTCTCATCTAGCCATAACATCTCTGTTCAATCAAATACACGCCGTAAGAACAACAACAACAACAACAACAACATTTCCAATTATCCAGCCAATAAAAAATTAGTCAGTAATAATTTTCTTCTTCACACTGGTAACAATAATAATTTGAAAGGAAAATATTTATTAAACAGGAGTCGGCTGTTATCACCACCAACATTTACGAAAGCTCCAAGATCTAGTGGTTCTTTAAATGGGCTTGCTTCCGTGTACGACATGTCTCAGTCCCCTTCATCTCCAAATTTTAAAAGTGTTTATTCATCAATACCGTCGTCGACGTCATCATCAACGACGCATAAGAAGGACATAAATACCGTGGAACCAATCTATGATTACTGCTGCGATTCAGCATGCGGATATGTTGGGACGTTTGACATGGTGAGCGGGCACGAAAAAACATGTTCAAAGCTTTTGCACAAACGCTTGCATAAACAAAAGTTAAAAGCGGAAAAAGAAAATAAAAAACGAGAGGAAGAAAGAGCTGCCGAAGAAACGAAGAACCTAAGAAACATAATGAAAAAACGTGAAAATGAGAAACATTTACAACATTTCAGGAAGCGGAACAAGCGGAAAGAAATGGCATTTATTAACAGCGATGACTTTTTTATCAGCATTGTAAATAAATTAGACAGAGATAGTTTCACGTTTTGGGATGATATAGTAGAACAAATAAACATTACTATCAATGCTGGTAGTGTTAATTTACAGCCAACCGAATCAATTCGTTTAAAGAATTGGAATACATTTGCTGTAAAAAAACATTATAAATTATTAGTATCATGTGGTAAAATCAAATTGAAAGGTCGTTCTGGAAATGCTGGAATTTTGATGAAGGCAAAAGGCAAGAAATTACTCAATAATACAACTACCAATTATGCATGTATTACTATGGACAATCTTATTAAAGTGGGGAATGCGCAAACAAAAGAAGCCCCCACCGTTGAAAACGATGAGCAACAACCAAATATTCTGAAAAAAAAGAGTCGACTACAACAGCAGCAGAATGAGGAGCGGGTTGAGAAGACACCAGGAAAAAAAAAATCAGGGAAAAGAACATTAAGGGACATAGCATTAGATGTTGAAGATTTAGGAGTCGATAATGATCCACCATTAGATGAAGTTCAAAAGCGTGGCTTGCAAGCTGCCCTTGAAGGAAAAAATATATTTATAACTGGCGTTGCTGGAACTGGCAAATCTTTACTATTACGGAGAATCAAATATGAATTAAAAATAAAATCGAAAAAGGTTGCAGTAGTCGCACCCACAGGCATTGCTGCGATTAATATTGGTGGGGCTACAATTAATAGCTTTTGTGGCATTGGTATACCCGAAAGAAAAACTGATTTTAGGAAAATGCTTAATGCAAAAAGGAGAGAAGAGTTAAAAAAAATTAATGTATGGATAGTTGATGAAGTATCAATGCTTTCAGGCGAAATGTTGGATAATATTGATTCATTTATGAAAACGATAAGGCGTAGTGAACAACCATTTGGTGGAGTTCAATTAATATTATGTGGGGATTTTCTTCAACTGCCACCGGTGCCTTCGAGAATACCTGAATCTATCAAATGCCTTCAATTAGCGACCGAAGCAGATTTTTTATTTTTAAATCGAGGATTTGCGTTTCAAGCAAAATGTTGGCCAACCTTAAGAGTCGACATAATTAAATTGCATACAGTACACAGACAAGGGGGAGATGGAGAAATGATAAGGGCCTTGCAGAATATTCGTGAAGGAAACATCACTGATACAGTTAAAACATTTATTGCAGATTGTTCGATTAGAAGAAAACCTTTAAAATTTAGGCAGAAAATTACCCTTTCCCCACCAAAAAAGAAAAGAAAATCGAAAAAAAGAGTTGAAAATGTAGATGCCCCGGCATCGTCATCAACTGCGATTATTGATTTATCAACTGATAAGAACATACATCACGATATTGATGAAAACAAAAAAGCGAAAACATACGTTGGTAATGAAAGCAATAATGCAGAGGTAGAAGCGCCACCTGTAGAAGAAGAACACGAGATTTTTCCAACGAAATTATTTTGTAAAAATATAGATGTTGACAAGATTAATCAAAAGGAATTAGATGCTCTTGCTACAAAAAGATACGGAACTATGCTAATCCAAGCTTGTGATCAAGTGTTTAATCTTGATCCAGATGCATTAAAAATGGGGGAACAAGCAGGCTTAAGCAGGAAAGAACTGTCACGACAACAACAGTTAACAGATCATCAAAATCGAACATTACAAAAGTTCTTTTCTTTTTGCCGTGCCAAAGCGGAGTTACAATTAAAGGTAGGTGCACAAGTATTGTTAATTCATAACATGTCCTCTATGTTAAGTAATGGTAGTCGAGGTGTCGTCGTAGGTGCCAAATCACGCACTGATGTAATTAATTTTTTGAAAAAGATTCGAAAAATGGTTGAACAAAATAAGGCAAGTTCACACGAGAACCCTTATAGCGGCATTAGTTTTAAATCCAAGAAAGATTTAGAATTGGATGATTTACTCGGAAGAAAACGATATGGTATTGAGAACTGTTTGGATACTATACTGAAAGATTGCAAAGGTTTTAAAGTCAACGCGGATGAGCCATCAGCCTGGAAACGTTATCATAAAAAATGGTTTTATCCAATAGTGCAATTTGATAATGGTATGCAACGAATAATATTACCAATAGTTCTCATGTCAAAAATTGAAGATGTCGGAATATCTTCACGCACACAAATTCCATTAACATTAGGGTGGGCAATTACAATCCATCGTTCTCAAGGCATGAGTATAGGAAATTTAGAAGTTGATTTAAAAGATGTTTTTGCTGAAGGACAAACATACGTTGCATTATCAAGGGCAACGACGAAAGATGGTTTGTACATTAAAGGGTTTCATGAAAGTTGCGTGAAAACGAACCGAATGTGTGTTGCGTTTGAAAATGGCGAGCATAATAATATAATTAATTGGTTGGATGAAAGTAGATTGACCTGGAACAGTATTAGAAAAAATATATTGGATGATTTAAAGCAACAACAAAATCGTGTAATGCCACAATGTAAATGCAATATGCCCGCTTATCGAGGAACTGTGAAAAAAACGGGGGCAAATAATGGGCGAAAGTTTTTGTCCTGTGCAAAAGGGTACAAATCACGAGACAGATGTAACTTTTTTAAATGGGATTCGTAAAAACAAAAGTTTTATTTTTGGGGTGTATCATTAACAATAATAAATTATTACTCGGTATAATAAAATAAATTATTTAATAAAAAATAAAATAATACACATTTTTTTAAAAACAACAAGATGACCACACTCCCTCCTTCCATCCAGGGCAGTTGTTGTTATGATTACAAATTTTTATTTTTTCTACTTGGATGACGATGACGATGATGCGGACAATGAGCTCAAACGCAAAAACGACGTGCCATGGTATGGAATATTCTTTGATGTATAGCTATTATGAAACGTACCGATGAGTTGTTGTTGCCAAATATCATAAACTTGGATCTTTCCATATAAGTGAACATCGGAGAAGGTTATAGTAATATCTGCTGTTGTTCTATTTGATGGAGGTATTGGTATGGCAGATTTACGCGTGTAACCAATGTACATGTTGCTTTTTGTGACACCGCAATTGGCATTATTCTTGTAGAACCCATCGCCAGATTTTGGATTAAAACTAAAACCAGCGCATTCAACATTGTCACAGCATTCACTTTGCACTTCTTTCAGCGATTTGCCTTCAAAACTACCAATATTTCCTTTTGCCCCACCACATGCTTCATAGTAGCCATCGGTTGTTTCAACCCATTGCAATTGTTGTGTTCCACATGTTGAATTATCAAACGGTGGCTCAATCGTTTTTGCACTATCTTTGTTATATAATGCAACTGCTACATCACCATTTTCAAGATTCCGGGCCCATATTTGTGTCGGCGCATCAGCAGTTTTAGTTAAACGTAAACCCATTTGACCCAAAGCATCTTGATTTACAGCGATTGCATCTTTGTTCAACAAAATATTTTTACTGTTCACCGACACATTTCTTAAATCGTTACCCATTATCAATGGTGCAGCAGAAATAGCCCAAATGGCCATTTGCGTACGTTCCTCATCTTCACTTATACAGTGGCCTCCAATGAGCAGCATATCCATGTCGTGCCAGTGACCAGGACCAGCATATGGAACAAGTGAGCTCCCATAATCGCCCCAATGGTCGATAATCGAAGACAATGACTGCCAATTGCATTGAATATCATGCCAATTACGCCATAAATTACATCCATCCATAATAAACTCATTAAAGGGTTGTATTGTTTCATTGCCATTGTTAATGTAAGCAGGCCAACTACAGGAATAAACAATGTCCCGACCACTTTCTTCCAACGCCTCACCCATCGCTTTGTACCCACCCTTGTAATAGTCCTTTGGACCACAACCATCCACTTTTAAATAATCTACACCCCATGAAGCAAATGTTTCGGCATCGATTTTTTCATGGTTTGGAGCTGATGCGGGATACCCACCACAAGTTGTTGGGCTCTCCGCCGTGTACAAACCAAATGTTGCGCCTTTTGCATGTATATAATCCCCCAATGCTTTTAAGCCCGACGGAAATCTCGTTGAGTTTGGTCGTAACCGTCCAGTGTTTGGGTCCCGCGGTGGATTTTTTTCTTCCCAGCAGTCGTCCATATGAATACCAGTATATCCAAGTTCAATGTACTTATTTTTGTGTAATGCATCGGTTTGTGCTTTGTATAATGTTTCAGAAATACAATTATCAGGGTCCGTACTGCAGTCAACATCACACCTGAATAATTCCCATGACATCCAACCCATCGGTGGTGTTTTTGCCAATGAATTCCGACTTGCAACACCCGTAAAGAGTATTACCAGCATATACAATATGGTACAAAATACTGCAGACATCATATTATGATGATGAAGTCAAAAAATGTTTTTTTGTACACAACACGCAAGTGAGACTATTGCAGGCGTACATACAAACAAACAAAGTCAAAAAAAGTAATTTTGTACATACACAACACGCAAGAAGTTGGACAATAAGTGATGTGTATATATACCAATGTGGAGAATCAACGCGGTATTATATACCACTGTATCTACTAGAACACCCCATGTCCATAGTGATTAGTGCTAATATGATACATTTAATTTTGTAGTTCCATAGTGATTAGTAGTAACAACGTAACAACACATTTCACACCCCATAGTTCCATAGTGATCAGTGTTAATTTTATAGTTCCCATAGTGATCGGTAATAATAACACATTTCACACCCCATGTCAATAGTGATCAGTTTTAATATGATACATTTAATTTTATAGTTCCATAGTGATTAGTGTTAATATGATACATTCAATTTTATAGTTCCATAGTGATCAGTGTTAATATGATACATTCAATTTTATAGTTTCATAGTGATTAGTGTTAATATGATACATTCAATTTTATAGTTCCATAGTGATTAGTGCTAATATGATACATTTAATTTTGTAGTTCCATAGTAGTGATCAGTGTTAATATGATACATTCAATTTTAAAGTCCCATATATTCCATAGTGATTAGTAATAATGTAATATAATACTAAAATCCATCTTCTTGAATATTACGATGGACACACTATATATATATATATAATAATATACAGGTATTATAGCATTTTTTATATGATGTATTTATTATTATTTAAATTATTATATTTTATTATTATTTATTATTTATTATTATTTTTTATTATTGTTGTTGCCTGGGTTGCATGCACTATTATTATAATTTTCAAAAATAAAATCAACAGCAACAACAAACAACAAACAACAACACATGGTTCGATGAGCCCTTCAATTATTGGGTAGAAAACTTATCATAGTGCGACGAATTCGCTTTCAGGAGAACTTCTACCTACGGCGCCCGAAAAATATACCCACCCACACCCGGTCACTTTACAATTTATTGAGACAATCTGTACGTATCGCATATACACCATGGCAAGTTCCCCAAATTCAAAAATGATACAAAATGCTAAACGGTTTGTTAGTAATAATAATGATAATAATAATAATATTGACATGGATGCGTATCCAATACTGCGTATAGATGAGCTCGCAAATGCGACGGATAACATTTTAAAACAGGCGTTAAACGATATCCCAGAACTTATAAACAAATTGAAGTATGAAGATAGAAAAAACCTAGTACAGAAAGAAAATCCGTTATTAAAATATGCAAAAAAGCAGATTGAGGCTATGGAAGAGGAAATAACAAGACGGAATGCATTGAACCGAGTGAAACGTATGTTGAAAGGTGTTGAGGAAATTAAACCAAAATCGTACGATAATATAACCACAGGAAAGACTACTAGACCTCGATCATCATCAGCTGCATTAAATAGGGTATCCACAAAACCACCGACATCACCAATAATGTCTGCTCGAGCAAAAAGCATAGCCAAAAGTAGCAACAATTATAATAATAATAATAATAATAGTCCAGAGAATACAAACAAAAATAATAACAACAATAATAAAGATAACATGTTTGTTGGCAACACGATGAATGCTAGACCGGGTGTACCAGCAAGTCATTGTCTTAAGAAGGTACAACATACTCAAATTAACAATGTTTCAATAGGTTCAAAGTCGTCATCTACGTTTGAACCGGCTACTACAATTACAAATACGTTAAGTCGTAACATTGATAATATTGTATATAATAACGATGAATATACTTCCAATGTTAGCAACATGCAAAACAGTAAACGAATCAAATATCAATCGCGTTACAGCCAGTCCGCATTGGAAGCAGAACGAAAGAAAAAAAAGTTAGAATATTCATCATTTGTTGTATCAACAGGCACGAAAAAGAAGAAAAAGACCAACGTATTTGCACGCCGGCAACGAGCAGAAAAATTAAAAGCAAAGAGAGATCGGGAGGCACTACAAAATCGACGTAAATCGCAGCGTACATCAAAAAATTTAGAAGCTGCAAGAGAAATGCTACGTTTAAAGGCATTACGACGGGAAGAACGAGCAAAACGTAGGAAAATTCTAAAAGATATCATGCAATTACAGCAGCAATCAATGGATACGCAACGAAAACAAAATAGTAATTTAAATGAAGTGAGAGAATTCGTGGACAACGTCCATGACAATAAAAATGATAAGAGTTACAGCAACAATACAAATTCGAATCGACAAAAATTGAATAGCAAGATACCACGCATTGGCAACGTAAACGCTAAGGAAAATAATAATAATGATATTAATATTGTAAATAATTTCACAGACGAGGGGCAAGTTGCGAATGATAGTGGCGATGATAGCAGCAATGATGAATTTGATGTTGTAAACGACGAGGATGAAACAGAAACGGAAGACCAACGGATTAATAGAATTACTAATGAGCTAAAACGTTTGGAGGAGCGTGACTTAGTCGATGACGAGGAGGACGAAAACAGCGATGATGATATTGTGGATACGAATGACTTAGTGGATGACTTGTTCAATCAGAACGATCTGCAACTACCAAAACCAAGATCAACGCCTCGTGGATGGAGAGACCAATTTGATGATACTGCAACTAACCCTCACCAAGATAATGACAATAAAAGTGAAACAGAAGCGAACGTCATCTTAAATGAAATTAGAAAAAGTGGAACTAAAACAAAAAAATACCAAAATAGTAACATCAGCCTTTCTTCCAAACAACCGGTAAAACTACAAGCATGGGAAAAACAGCATGGAAGTAAGAAGATTGAAAATGGAAGTATTGATTATAAAAATATCAATACGAAGGAATGTATAACAACAACAAGCGACATGTCAGAACCAAACAGTGTGTCTGCAAAGCCGGTTTGGTTACAGCCACCACCGGTAACCAATGACATTAAGCAACAATATAACAATGTAAAACGCAACCCTGTTGGCACACAAAATGCAGGTAACTATAAACAATCAAAGTTAAAACAACCTTCGCCTCCTTTGGGAGATAAAAATGTCATAACGAAACAGAAAAGTAAAACAACTAAGGATAAGGAAAAAATCAAGGAAGTGGGTGGAAAGAGACACCCATCTAGAATACCACAATACAAGAACGCAAACAATAACAACAATGACAAGCTTAACGATTGCATTGGCACAAGTACCACCAACAACACCAACAAGAGCAATGCGCGCGCAAATATTAATAGCACCGATAATGATAACAGCGTTTTGGTTAACGATCTTTCAGGTTCAGGTCTGCAAAAAGAGAAACATAATACGTCGTCTTTACCAAAGCCGGTGGTGATTGAACCAATAGGTGCAAACGAAAATTTGCCTACCGGCAACGCTTTACTTTCCATGTTTGGTTCCGATGATAGTAGTAGTGACGATGATGCAGAGTTAATTGCCACAAAGAAAATATCAATTGGTGTATCTGGTGATCCAAGTATGCAACATGAAACACAAAAGCTGTCAGCATCTCCAATTACAATATCAACGACAATATCAACGACAAAAGATCAAAAGATACATAACGACGGTGGTTGCGATAATGGAGACAACAATTACACGAATACACCACACAACGTACATAATAATTACAATACAAACACAGAGGATATATATGGCATGTATGAAGAGGACGGGAAACCTGATTTTGATGACGATAGTAATGAAGATGAACCTTTTCTTGGAACAACGACAAAATTAAACAAGAGAAACGAGGAAAATATTAAAACCCGAAACGCCCATATTTCCACTATGATTAAAAATGGCAACCCATTGAGCGTTGGCAATGCTGCCGAAAACATTTCTGTTAGTACAAATAGTAATAATAACGCTGATCATAAGGTTACGTCGAACAATAAACAAAGCAAAGCATTTAAAGCAAAAGACATCATTAAATATGAGAACAAAACACTCTCATCCAATAGATACGAAAACACGTACAAAACGTTTTCAGATATTTTTTCCGCAGTGCATGAAGCAGCAAAATCGAAGAATGTAGCAGTAGATGAAATTGCATGTATCGATCACCATATTAAGCAACTAGATATATGGCACGATACAATGAAAACATATTTAAATTCATGTAGCAACAATGGTGATGTGGGGGAAGATAGTACTTACGTAGATGGTCTTTACTTTGAAGTTCACCAATGCAAAGGCCGGCATGAAGTGGTAGATATTGTAACACGTGCTTGTGCAGAGCGCATTGGGAATTGGCATGTTCATCCATCTAACATTGGTTTGCACACACGCACATGGAATTTGCTTTGGACATGGTCTCGACCTCGTATCAAATACGAATCATTGTTTCATTTTCAACGAGTAAACCATTTTCCTGGTAGTAGAGAGTTGACGCGCAAAGACACCCTGAAGAAAAATTTGCATCGTTTTACAGGTTTTGGTGGGAAACTTGCAAAGCAATTTGATATCATGCCACGAACATTTTGTTTACCCCGGGAATATTTATCATTTGTCGAAGCATTTAGTCGTTTAGCAGAGGAAGAGGAAGATCGATTTCCATTAAAACCACCTGGTAGTATTAATTGGTGGATATTAAAACCAGCGGGGCTATCAAGGGGTCGAGGAATTTCTTTGCTTAATGACATTGGGCAAGTATCGTATGGTACAACTGCTGTGATTCAACGATACTGCCATAATCCATTATTATTGGATGGTTACAAATTTGATTTACGCCTCTATGTACTAGTTACCTCATTTAATCCATTAGAAGCGTTTTATTACGAAGATGGATTTGTTCGTATCGCGACTGTTCCGTACAGCAAAGACCCAGCCGATCTACACAATTTATTCATTCATTTAACAAACAGTTCAATACAAAAAGATAATTTAGAATCAATACCAAAATTTAAAGGAGGACCTAGGAGACATTCTAACAAGGCAAGAATACAAATGACTGGGATGGGACCCAGCGACTCAAACTGGAACGACCCACACCCAATGGATAGTGCAAACCCAGATGAAGTTGGTGGTTCAAAATTAAAAATAAGCTATCTTTGGCGTAGATTGAAGGAGCAAAACGTAGATGTTAGCTTGTTAAAGGAGCGTATACATGATGTTATTCTAAAAAGTTTAGTAGCAGCGGAAGAAGCAATACCACCACAAGTGAACTCGTTTGAATTATATGGATATGATATCCTAATTGATGATACGTACAAACCGTGGTTAATAGAAGTAAATGCTTCACCTGCCATGGCATGTGACAATGCATTGGATAAACATGTAAAAAATCAGTTGATTGAAGATACAATACGCCTTGTTAACCCATTGCCATTTGATCGAAAAGCGTTGCGTTCTGAGCTAATTGGAAGAAAAGACTATTTAGATACACAAAAGAAACGACCGTATGCAAATCCAACAGCAATGTTTAAAAGTCATCAAGACGCACTGAATGCAAAGAGAGATGAACTAGATGCAAAGTTGTCAAAGATTCTAAAAGGAAATGTACCCCGCAAATATGGTGACATGCCGAAACATTTAGGTAAATATAAACGCATTGCTCCAGGTACAAAATTGTTTAATAACGCAGTAAAATTACGCCGTTTGGGTTTAGCTAGTAGAAAATCAGGTACAAAAGGGCAACAAAAGCGCTTTAATAGCACTATTGGTGGAACATGCTACAACAACAACAGTCGTAGACGAAGACAGCAGATGGCGGGAAAAAGACGCTAAATGTTTTCATTTAATGTACAAAGAATTATTTAATAACATATATGGAGTAAAATTTTATTAAATAAATGAGTAAGAATTAATTATATATTATCTTACTCATTTTAGTTTTTAAAAACAATTATATCTCTGTAAATTAATACGTATATTTTATGAATATGAAACTTTCTTCAAATAGACCTATGTATAGTTAAATACAATATTATACATATGATACCTTAGTTGTCTTTTGGTCTAAATTTGAGAACTGCGTACATTAAATTTAATTACCGTGCCATCACTATTTTTAATAGATTTTATCGGATTTTCTGTCATTTTATTGGAACTATTTGTAGTTTTAAATACTCGTTCATACACATGGCTTGAAAGGGTTCTTGGCCGAGTTGAAGATAACTGAGATTTTAAGCTCTCGATTTCTTGAGATAACTCAATGATAGTGCGATTGTTCATTTGGTTGTCGTGTTCGAGCTCCATGTTTTTTGCAGATAAAATTTCCCCTTTTGTTTTACCACTGTGTTGTTGTGAGCTATCTATATTTTTTGTAATTTTAAGCAACTTCGGGAGAAGTAATAAACCAGACAAAACGAGCAATTGTACATTAATCCCAATGCGCAAAATTAAATCTTTCTGCACTCTTTTCATAGTTGTAAAGTTTACTATTGCAACAAAGAAAATAAAAATAAAAGCAGACAACCAAAACGCCCCAACGTATGCCGAATCTTGGTACTTTAATGACACGCCCTTTATTTGGTATGTATAATACAGAGATTCAGTAGCAACGACAAAATAAATTGTAAAAAGCATCATGTCTGTTGGACTTCCTAACGAACATCGATATGAATCAATGGTGGTATATGTAAGAATTGTTTCTTTTGTAATTTCATGCTTCCATGCCGCTGTTGCCTCCAGTGTTGCAAATGTGCGAAACAGTAGAAATACTGTAAATAAACAAATGCAGAGAATAATTTTAGGCCATAGAACCTTCATATTTACAGATACACCAAGACTACGTTTCAGTGTTTTGTTATTAAAAATCATATGAATACGCCATGTACGTACTAACATGGGTACTAGGATCATCACCGTCCCGAGGTGGAAAAACCACATCCCTAACGTGCATGTCCATTTCTCTAGTATACCATTTCCAACAATTGTAAATGAACTGACAAGAATGGACCCGAATAGCATAAGTATTAATAATTCGACTTGGCTTGTCTTCAACGATTTTGAGTTTCTGTGGATAAACGAAACAATTATGGTTGCCCCATTCACGCAAATGGTAAATATTGCCAAACAATAGACAATAACACCCTCTGGGCTTCCACTCGGAATATATGGACAATAAAATAAAGGTTTATTATCATCAGAATATAGTTTATCTTGGAATTCTTTGTCATTTTTCACACAACAGTTGAGGCATTCATCTGTGCGACAGATGCATTTCTTCCGCTTGGTAATTAATTCATTTATAAATAAGCTTGTATCACTGCATGTAGCAGAAAAGTTATAATCGTTCTCAGAGCACACAGGTCGATACGCTGTATATGTCGTCGACGGTGATTTAAAACTAATTTTATATGACCCAGTTTTTGGATCACGCGAGCAACTATTAACGTTTACGTTTACTTTGTTGCCTTCAGACGAAAATGAAAATGCATGCCACTTTACACTGTCTGGAGCCCGGTCACCGAGCTTAGTAAATTTTACGGTGCCAGAGAATCCTTCAAACGATGAATTTAAAACTCTATCGTATAATAGTTGACTGTTGAATGATCGACTAGCATTTCCTACTTGATTGGGATTACTAACATTTAATGCATAAGCTATGGCAATTATTGAATCATACGTAAATGGTACGCTAGCGTCGATATAACCTTCGCCAGAGACTTCAAGTCCCTTGTCATCCATTTTGTGATCAGAAAAATTGAATGCGATACATTTAGATATAAATGTAGTGCCATCGTTAGCTATAAATGGATATTTTTTCTTCCCTAGGAGACAGCTATTATCACGGCCATCATGTAACGAACAATTTTTTATTTGGTTATGCCATGCTTTCTGTAATTTTTTATATAGTCGTGTGGTGTATGGTGTTGCAACTTCAATGCTCCTCGCTTCTAATACCAATGATTTCGCGTCTTCTCTATTACGCAATTTAAAGAGTGTATTAGTCAACGTTTCAGTTCCATAGACACGAATATTTTCCTCCTCCTGTTTGTTCGCTATTATGTGCTCTAATATATGTTCTCCATCAACATTTTGAGCAAATATAATAATTGCGCTGCAGACTTTAAATATTTCCCGGTAAGTCTTTTTTCCTGGAAGTAGCTTATAAAATATGTCATCCAAAAGCTCTTTTTTGTCAGTCTTCCCTGTAGCAAAATTTGATACTCTTAACCCCCTGTTTACGCATTCATGATCTTTACAATAATAGGTTTTGTAGATGGCAGCTAAAGCATTGCTATAATCGTCATCGCCATGTATTAGGCATGGAAAAAAAACGTCTTCTTGCTTAGTAAGATCATAAATTATTTCTACTTTCAATTTATCGTTTGGTATAGTGCGCGCGTAAAGTGGTGCACTAGACAATGTAGGACTACTGGCGGAGTATCCTATCTGAAAAACGTTTATTTGCCCATCTTGTAAAGCTCTATTTACGTGTAAAGATGGAGAAGATGATGCTGGGCCAACAATTGCATATGTTTCTTCTATTTTATTTTCGTGATAAATTGAACTGAACTGTGCAGTGTTCCACCAGCTACGGTCAGTCGTGCGTTTCGAATCGTAAAATATATAATTCAATCTAGGTATAACCAAGCTATCATAGAAACCGTCCGTCTTGTTGTTAATGTGATTCATTGCCATTAGTGCTGCTGCCAATCGTTTTACTCCACTAATATCCTTCACGTTTCGTGTCGAATTCTTTCTTTTGAGTATAGGTACCATTAAAACTAAAGTTAAATCATTACGGCCGTGTCCGTGTACCGATTCAAGTGTAACAAACAACAGGCTGAATATGGGTAAAATAATTGTTGTCAGCATCGTCATTTCCTTTCGTGTCCGCTATTATCATTGGGTTATTTGTATGGCCCGTTTTGGTTTATATGAACTGTTGGCTTATTTGTTTTGACCTCATATGGGGACGTGTTCAACGCTTACAAATAATGCTTCTGTTACTACTAGTTACTACTAACTAAAACACTATAATAATATTACTCATCATTGTCAGTAAAACTATCTATCCCCTCAATAGCTCTCAATAGTGGCTGATAATTATGAAACGCCCTATGCACGTCGTTTAAACTCAGTTAGACTCGTACAAATGGATAATCGATAAATAATTTATCATTATATTTAAACTTCAATAAAAAACTCATTTTTGTAATTTTCGGAAATAAGTTAATTTAGTGTAATAGAATTTATCATGTTATATTTTAATTTAAACTTCAATAAAATACTCATTTTTGTAATTTTCGGAAATAAGTTAATTTAGTGTAATTGGAGTGTAAAAAACGGTATTCCGGTAATTTATATCATTTGTATCTCATTTGTCGTTAGTATTCTTCGTTCATTTGTTCATTTATTACTTTCAATCTCTATGCAGTATGTAGTAGTATTTATTAATCCTAAAATTTTGCAAGTGAATATAATACAATATACTTTATTTAGAGTAGGTCTTCTTGTCTTGGAGACTCGACACTCGACACTCGACACTCGACACTCGACACTCGGCACTCGACAACACCAATATAATATATAATTTCAACTTAAATAGCATTATAATTAAGAAAACCAATGAATGTTTCGATAGGAACGTTATACGCTACAAATTATTTTAGGCAATCGCAATATTTCCTTAAATTATAATAAACAACGTTACTTTAATTGGCATTTAACTTTTATGGACCCAGCTAAGTCCGGAGACTCAACCGG
>JACKZZ010016410.1_pt1 | contig 19420 bp, 6 predicted proteins | sample 8027871 | NCBI WGS metagenome assembly JACKZZ01 (sample SAMN15724774, study PRJNA655200) | protist metagenome | isolation source: fluorescence activated cell sorting (FACS) single amplified genomes of... | place: USA: West Boothbay Harbor, Gulf of Maine | collected 2000-07-19
GGGCATATAAAAAAGCTGCAGAAGTTATTGGACCAAATAGCTTATGCCCAAACAGACCTTTGTATGCGAATGCAATTTCGAATATTGGTCACCATTTGGTTGAAGGACAAGGAAAAACAAAAGGATTAGATTATGAAAATATTCAACAAGCTATTGAATATTATAAAGAAGCATTGCGTTGGGTACCAGATCATCATGCCACTTGGTATAATTTAGGAATAGCATTTGAAAAGCAAGGATTCAGGCAAGAAGCATTCAATGCATACAATACAGTGTTAAAGTATGTTCCTGAACATACCGGTGCAAATTTAAATATTGGAAATTTATTAATGTATGGCGGATATCATAATGCGTCCTTAAAATTTCATGAAAGGGTATTGCAAAGCCCAAATGTTAATACTTGGTATAAAGTAGCGACGTTAAACAATATGGCAGAGACGTACAGATTTTTGAATGACGTTGAATCTTCATTGAAAACAAATAAAAGGGCGTTAGAATTAGAACCAGGCAATACGCATACAATCTTTAGTATTTACAAAACGAAACGTACGTTGATTGATTGGGAAGGTATAGAAGATGAAATTGATTTTATGATTCATCTAACTAGAACACAGTTAAAAAATGGACCAAATTGCACGATGTTGCCATATGATTACACGTTAATGCCAGTGCATAAAAGAGATTTATTAGACGTTGCAGCTGCAAACACATATATGTATGATGGCTTAGTACATCCACCAAGGGATCCTAGTAAGGACCATTTGGTTGGAATTAAATTTCAACAACAACAACAACAACCGAAACGACATAAATTAATTGTAGGTTACACTGGATACGACTTTAATAATCATCCAATGGGACATTTGACATGCGGTGTGTTAGAAATGCATGATCGTAGTATTTTCGGCGTCTCTTGTTACCCATATGGTTCCGATGATTTGTCAGAACAACGAAAACGGATTGTCAAAGCGTGTGACCATTTCGAAAATGTAACAATGATAGCCGATTTTAAAATTGCATCGTTAATGTCTGGACAGGGCGTTCATATAGCAATCGATTTAATGGCCCATACACGTGGTACGAGATTAGGTGTAGCAGCATACCACCCGGGTGCCATATTGGTGAATTATCTGGGATATCCAGGCACGATAGGCACAAAACGATATGCTGAATATATCATTGTTGATCGTCATATAGTTGTTCCTGAAACTGCAACTGATGAAGTAAGTGAAAAGCCTGTCTATTTACCACATCATTATCAAGCAAATGATTTTCCCCTGTTCACAGATTATTGTGATGGTATTTCGACTAGATTGGTCACCCCAGAGTTTGAACGAATAAATGATGAAGCAGTTAATATGTATTGTCCTGGTGGATCTAAATATTCAGAAAAACGTGCTGTAGAAGGATTACCAACTAGTGACGATGCAGTTGTAATGTGCAATTTTAATACTATCGATAAGTTGGAACAACAAATTTATTCTATATGGATGTCTATATTATCGCGTGTGCCAAATAGCGTCTTGTGGTTATTAGCACCTCAAGGAAAAACTGGAGATACAGTTCGTAGAAATTTTTATCGCGAAGCACAACAGTTTGGAATTGATAAGGAAAGGCTTATTATTGCTCGACGCGTTCCTAAATTCGATCATTTAGATCGATATAGATATTGTGATGTGTTTCTTGATACTTTTCTATATAACGCCCATAGCACAGCATCTGACGCTCTATGGGCGTTTGTTCCATTAGTAACCTTTGAAGGAGAAGCATTTCAAAGTCGTGTAGCTGCTGATTTGTTGTATAGTATCGGTTTAGATGAATTAGTCGCGCATTCGAGACGATCATTTGAAGATATTGCTGTCAAAGTGGGCAAAAGCAAATCCTTGCGTAGATCCATTCGCAACAAGCTGGCGGCAAATGCTCTAACGTATCCATTATTTGATACAAGACGAATAACTATTAATTTGGAACGTTCCTATGAGATTATGTGGGAAGTAAAAGAAACCTTTAAGTTGAAGGCACAAAATATAGTTGTTGCGCCTAATGATCCAATGATTGCAAATACTAAATTGATAAATACGCGTTTTGAAAAGGAAGTGGAGAAAGCTATCACGCTTCAAGCATCTGGAAATTTAACGTCTGCTGGAAATATTTATCGTAGATTATTACACGTTGATCCCTTCAATACCAATGTTTGGCATTTACTTGGTATATTAAGACATTCGCAAGGATTTAGCGAAACTGGTAAAAGTTTTATTACACATGCAATTTATTTACAAGAACAGAACGGTCAACAATTTGTAAGCTTATTTCACCACAATTTAGTTGAAGTATGCCGCAGCGTTGGTGATATCGAATGTGCATTACATAACTTAGTGCTAACATGGGATAACCAAGATGTAAATTTGGATAATACTAAAACTGTATTGCACGAGCTTGTTCAACTAGGAGAGCATGAGGCAGTTATTAGCTTTTATAAAGCGTATGGTCACCACTTGTTATTGCCAGAACGTGTTGCAACTGACAGCCATAATACAGTCAGTGAAATATTGACTCTTTTTTCCATTGGTTATGCTGCAAAACACCAAGTCGATGGTATTTCAGGAAATGGTGGCGGTGTACCGCAAATATGTTTTGAATTATTGTCGTATGCTTTGCGCATGGATCCAAATTATCCACGACCATGGCAAAAGCTTGCCATCATGTACGATTCTAAAGAGGAATTTAGGACTGCATTTCGTATTTATACAAACATGATGATGTTGCAAAATAGGATATACATGCAGCAAGTAAACATGGACCCAGCTTTGATTCATATGAAGCAAATAAAACATCAAGTTCAGCTTGCTAGACAATCTGCAAATCAGAATGGGAAGAAAATTGTTGTAATTTATTGTAATGAATATGAACAAACTTGGTGGCCAAATTGGGGCCCAAATTCAATGGATACTGGTGGTGTTGGTGGATCAGAAGAAGCTGTGATTTTCTTATCGAAGGAATTGCATCAAATATATGGCTATCATGTCGAAGTATACGGAGAAGCATTGCCAAAGGATTGGGGAGAACATGAAAAAACTGGAGTATGGTGGTTACCACATCAAATATACGATGCAACGAATCCGGAAATAAAACCTGATATCTTCGTTGCATGGAGATATCATATTTCTACTGTATTAGGTGATATAGCAAAACAACGATATTTATGGTTGCAAGATGTATCCCCTCGATACAAAATCGGCTATACAAATGAATATGTAGACACTCTATCTGGAATTTTCCCTTTAAGTCATTTTCATGGTAGACTTGGACTGTCCGATTATGCGGTCAAAACAAAATCTCACGTAACACCCAACGCATTAGACCCAAAATATTTCTACAACGGCCCAAATCATAATCACAATTTTATTTATGCAAGTGCACCTAATCGTGGCTTAGAAATTGTGTTGCGAGCATGGCCTTACATAAAAGCGGCTCTGCCAAATGCAAAGTTGGAAGTTTACTATGGGTTTTCCAAATCATTCATGAAGTTTGGAAAAAATACTATTCCACAGTTTGATTTATGGTATGCGGAAATGTTGAAATTGTTGAAGCATGATGGCATAACTTATGTTGGTATGGCAGATCATCACAAATTAGCACAAGGGTATGTCAACGCCGGGTTTTATCTTTATCCAACTCACTACCCAGAAACTGGATGTGTAGCATTAATGAAAGCACAAGCACTAGGAGCTATACCTATTACAAGTAGACATTATGATTCAACTTTGCCGGAGTTAGTAGGGGAATTTGATCTAGGTCCACCAATGACTGAGCGACGCAAAAAAATGAGAATTCATGAAGACCCTACATGGATCGATGATTGGGTGAATTCTGTAATCAATACGGGGAAGATGGATCCAAATAAGATAAAATTGCACCGTGAAAAAATGATGAAACATGCAAGGCATACATTTTTATGGAGTACAGTAGCTGGTTTATGGCATCAAAACTTTGTGAAAGGTGGTGTTAATGGTGGGGCAAAAAAGTCATTTGCTGAAACATTCCCTGCTATTACTTCTATTACAATTACATAGAAAATGTTTTCTGTGGAGTTATGAATATATATTGAAAAAAAAAATATGAATATATTATAAAATATGACCCATATTAAATGTGAGGTAGAGAGTATAATAACCATTATTTTAAATATGACCATATATAAATTCAATAAAAAAAAATTTAATGCCCTCTTACTCTTGCATCATGCAAAGCAATTTTTGCATCATGTAATTTGTTTTGAATCTTTTTGTATTCACCCAACGTAGAATTGTATTCCCCTAATGCTTCTTCGTAACTTAAATCATTACTCGTATTACTAGATGAAGGCAAACCAAAATAACGTTGGTTTTTTTCAAAAGTTTCATTTCTCATCAATAATGAATGTGAACTTAATGAACTGTTTTGTCCCATTTCGCTATCATATAATGCAAAACCACCAGGGGCAACTAAACTATTTTTGCCAAGGTTTACATGTCCAGTTTTATAAAATCGGTCTTCATATAAGTGTGTTTGCAAAGTCCCACCAGTAACAACACTATTATCACCAATGTGAGTTAAATCATGCTCCATGAACGTAGCACCAAACAAAAATACATTCTCCCCAATGTCTACACCAAACAATCTATAAATTATATTGATCACTGGCGTACCATCAAACACTCTTACCGCACCGCGCATAAATATTTCCATTTCATAGGAAATATCACTACGCCATATAAAACAAGACCACATTGGAACTTGAATTGGGCGATATTTGCAAACAACGAACCATTTTCCTAATGCGCAAACCAATACGATGACAATTGCATATGTCAATGAAATTAGCAACCACCAGGAAAATTTAATCCAAAATGACAAATACAATAAATTATCAGAGGTTTCAACATCAAATTGATTGTCGACATAATTGAAAATATACATGTAAAGCAACATGATGGCAAAAATCATTGTCATTTGAGTGATAATTTTGATCAAATTCATCACAAGTCTCAATATTCGCATATAAAATGGCGGATTAAATGTCAAATCAGTTTCAGTTGATTGCATCTCGTTTCTCCAAACTTTCCTACTAGGAAGCTTAAAAGAGGGGCTACCTAAATATGTAGAGCCTTGTTCCATGTTTTTTGGGCTGACACTCATTACACCTAACAATGTATTGCCTTTTATCATACTTCCTTGTGGAACTACACTCATATTGCCTAGAAACGTTTTTTCACCTAACGAGGAACGGCGTAAAAGCAATTGTCCATAATACACGGGAGCAATTCCAAGTAATGTACCACCATTAATCATGCAATGTTTACCACAATGTACTAGTTCTGGTTTTGGACCCCAATTTGATACATCGATTTCACTTCCTTCACCTACATCCATACCCATACCATACCGTAATGTGAAACGCATAAATACGGTTTCTGTTAGGCCTCTTGATGGCCCTGTCATCAACATGCGAATTACGTATTGTGCTACAAACCTACGTAAATATTCAAAGGAATCTAATGTGACTAGTCCTTCATATTGTGAATTTCCACTTACCACACGTTTTACAAGACATAGAAAAAAAACGGTAAGAAATTGTTGAATAAGTGCACACAACGGGACCCATTTAAACAATGGTAAACAATCAAAGTTCAATAATGCTGTTTGGAAACTTGGAACCGTGTAATAAAGCAATCCAACCGGTGCAATGAAAGCTATGCTAAATAACATCATTTGGATTGCTAAAATAAATAATATACCAATTTGAACAAAAAATGAACCGCAGGTAGACTGTTGTTGTGAGTTTGATTTCAAGTTCATTAATTGTCGTTTTAAAGGACTTGTCGTCGATGAGCTATTTTTTATCATCTTTCCTGGTGCACCTTGAATTTCAGTGTTTTTTTCATAATTTGAAAATTTCGCCGTAATTGTTAATGGGTGGACAATCGTATCATCCCCAACAATGCTTCCTAATGCAATTGTCGATCTTTCTCCAACATAGACATTATTGCCTATTTTAATTTTTCGTAACTTTAAAATATGGTTTTCTACTACCCATGTTTGTATAACAGCATCAGGTTGCAATGTAACGTTATTTCCAATTTCAACTAAATCAGTTTCAAAAAATGGCGTACAAGCAAGGTATACATTTTCCCCAATTTTTGAACCTAATAATCGCGATGAAAGAACAGCTAGAGAATGACCAGGCAAAAATAATGGATTTATTACCATTCTATGAAGCAACCACCATTTAAAATAATTCAAGCTGTAAAGCGGGTAATCCGCCTCCTTAATACGCCCAATAAAAAACCACTTTATAAAAACTGCTTGTAAAAACAAAAAAGGTGGGATAACCACTGGAACGCAAATGAGTTGAACGAAATATACCCAAGTTGGTACATTGTCCAAGACAAATTGCTGCACTAGCATTACTAGGTTCAATAACAAAGCAAACCATATGTATACCATCATTTGTAAAAATACTACCAAACACTTTCGTCGCTTGTTGTAAAATGAATCCAATTCTGTAGTTCTTAATAATGGAATAGTGTTGACATCAGCACCTATATCAAATCCTTTTATTCCTATTTTTGTTTCAACTATGCATGAGTCGATATATGCTGATAAAGCACGCGGTGAGGTATATTCATATACATCTTTCATTTTTAAAAAACTCCAGTTTTTTTCATTACGACATTTTGATATTAACAATGCCCCAGATACCGAATTGAATCCATAGTCAAAAACATTTTCTGCCATTGGTATTTTAATTTGCAAAATGTTTAATAATATGTTGGCAATGTAATGTTCCGTGCTTGTTTTTGGTTGACTGTCCTTACTTTCTCCTACACTATCATCCCCAAATGACAAACGTGGATCAACCAATAGCTCAAGCGTACTCCAATAAGGTAATTTCCCTCGTAGCACTTTTCCACTAATGTTACTATGTGGAATTTCATCTACTGTGATTCTAACAAAAGCATTTGGTATCATGTATTTCGGCAAAACTGTTTTTAAATATCGCCTAGCATCTGTTGGATTGAAACTTGTTTCATCCGAAGTTACAATAAATGCCACAAGCTCCTGCGCATTTGAGACTGGATTTTTTTGAACAGCTACAACAACAGATTTGCAACCTTCGACTCCACTTACATGCGTTTCAATATCTTCTAATTCTACACGATAACCTCTAATTTTCACTTGGCTATCTGCACGACCGATGAAAACAACAGAGCCATCTTTGTCTTCACGAACAAGATCCCCCGTCTTATATATACGAGCTCCATCTACAAAAACAAATTTCGAAGCAGTTTTCACAGGGGCATTCAAATATCCTAATGTAACACCTTTCCCACCGATACAGAGTTCACCTTCTTCGCCATTTTTCACTACTTTCATAGTTTCATCACGAATCGAGACGGTGTAACCCGGTAATCCATTTCCAATGCTTACAGGTTTGCCAGCAAATAATTCAGCATAAGTAGCGGAGACAGTAGTTTCAGTTGGACCATACATATTGAAAAATCTTCTACCAGGTTGCCATTTTTCAACAACAGGTGCTGTACATTGCTCCCCGCCGACAATAACGATTCGTAACAATGGTAGATCATATCCAGTACCCATAATTGTTAAATTAGTGGGAGTAGTATCTAAAATTGTAATGCCGAGTTCATTGATTGTTAACTTTAAATCTGCCCCAGATTGCATCATTTCTGGTGTACCAACAACAAGTGTTGCGCCTCCACTAAATGCCATCCAAATTTCGCCATAAGATGCATCAAACGCAGTGCTGTAACCTTGAAAAATACGATCATTTGAATTGCTTGAAAAAAGTTGCTTCAACACGTTAATGTAATGGCTTGCATTTCTGACCGATACCATGACTCCTTTCGGGATACCAGTAGTTCCACTAGTATAAATAATATACGCTATTTTTGGATTTATCGTAAAATTTGCATCAATATAGTTAAGCTTCGTCATTTTGTTCCCTCCTTTATTACTATTGATTTTTTTTTTATTGGTATTGATATTACTACCAATTGAAGAGTGGATAATGTTAGTATCTTGTAATACTACATGTCCTAATGAAGTTTTGATTTTTTCCATCATTGCATAATCACTTGAAGTTAGTGATTTCTCATTATTACTATCTTTACTAGCACCATTATTTTTATTTCCATTATTATTATTATTATTATTTGATTCTTTTTTTTCTCCTCCATCATGTTTCAATAAAGAAAACAGCCCTTCCGTTTCTCGTATAATAACTGCAGCACCAGAGTTTTGTAATGTAAATAATACACGTGTTTGCGGAAAGCCCGTATCTATCGGTACGTATGAACATTGCGCCTTTAAAATTCCTAACATCGAAATGTAAACGTTGACTCCGCGTTTCACAAATATTGCTACTACGCTCCCTTTGACAATATCCATCGACTTTAAGGTCTCTACTATTTTATTTGCCTTGTTTAATATCATTGAGTAAGTATATACAACACCATTTTCCTCAATTGCTGAGTGTTTTGGGTTCTTTTTGCAAACACTTTCAAACACTTCATGTGGCTTCACAAAAGCCTCTTTTTTTGCTTCTTCAACTTCATTATTATGTTCATCGTAAGTGAAGCTTGCTCTTAACGTTCGAAATGGGGAAGGATTGGGCCACAGCCGTGAATTTGGTGACATCACAGCATTTTGAGCTTTAGCAAGTGAACCTGCAGACAGAGACCGACCAATTTCTCCTAATTTTCTTTCTTTGTTTTCATCAAATGATGTTGTATATTGATATTGTGAATTAACATTGTTTACATTCAACAATGGCGTCTTAACTGATGGGTCGCTACCGACTTTCTTATGCCGGCTAAACATTCTTATCGCTGATATTGTCAATTCTTTTTTATAACTTGTTGAATTATGTACTTTCTCCTTATACGTGTATTTCTAATTTTTATTATATCGAGAGAAAAGATTCTCATTATTATTTTTCTTTCAAATCTATGAATCTATGTGCCTATGCATGTGCCTGCCCTGGGCCTGATGTGAGGGAGTAGTGGGACGCCTGCGTGTGGTGGTGCTATTTATTTATGGGTTTTGCCTGGTTTGCCAGTTTGCCAGGATTACCTGGTTTGTTGTTGAGATATTTCGCAAATTTGTGGATAGTGCACTATTATTTTTAGTCTACTAATCTATGAAAACGAAATAAAAGAATATGGCCAATAATCAATAATACGCACACGTATAACACGGCTCAAGTGCTACTCAGTATAATACTATTATATCGTGTTTTGCTCCTATTAATATTATCAAAAAAACAATTGGTAAAAATTAAAATGGCATTATTTCTTTTTTTTTGTACAGAGATCCCTGGGAGATGATAAAGAAAAAAATTCGAATAAAAAAATAGACGACTACATATACGCGGTTTTATCTTCGTTCTCTCTCTCTCACTCACTCACTCACACTACACACAAAATTCTCTCTCTCTCTCTCACAATTTAATACGGCAAATTTAACACTACAACATTCACATCATGTTCTTCTCTTAATAAACGCGTAGTTGATAAAATAATACCACGTATCGTTCTCCATTCTTCTGGTAAATTAAATTCAGCATCTTGCTTATTTAGTGGACCTTCTTTATTACCCAAATATGGTTTTGGTTCACCTTTACTATTTTGTTTTGGTTTCTTCATTGCATTTTTAAAAACAATAATATCACGTGCAGATGCTTTTTTTGCCCAATTGAACACATTTGTAAAAGTTGTCAATGCAAGTCGAAAATTTACGGATGGAACAAATAAAATACATATATCAGGGCGAAAGCCGATAATATGAAATAATATTTCACTACATTCTACCATATCAGCAAATGTTAAAACTAGGATGATAGGCTTTTTACCATTGTTATCACTAAAGTTTTCAAACCATGACAATGCAGCAGATGCACTTTTTATCCTATATTGAACATGAATAAAATGAAACAATTTTTTTATGCTCATACCGTTATTAAACATAGTATCTCGTGGATAATCCCCATGTTTTATCAATGGTGTTTGAAATGGGACGTTGTCACAATGGGCAGCGTAACGACGATTTATAAAATTATAAAAATATGTGGATGATGAAAAAAGTCTTTTTTCATGAAATTTTAAATGATCAACATCATCTGGGTTTGGATTCATAGGATGATGGTGACCACCAGTTAATTCAGTAGCCCTGTGGTTGATTTCATATATAAGTCTACGAATCAAAATTTTTTTACGGACTTTTTCATTAGTTTGTTGCAGTACTGGACGCCTCGTTTTAAATGCAAGTGACAAAAATTGTGGTATTTTAATAGATTTTCCATAATGTAAAGCTTTCACTTTCATATCAACTTCTGCCAAAGGCTGGGAAGTATTAATCTTACTTTCATCCACCTCCTTATTTGCATTCTCTACAGCGTCACCATTCCCTTTCTCCACTCCTTTCACTTGCTGCTGCTGCTGCTGTTGTTGTTTTTCGCTGCTTTTGCGCATTTTTTTCTTACTCCTATCAGGAACTCTTTTTCTATTTTCTATTTTGCATTTAAATGGAAAAATTAACGAATGTGATCGTGTCACATCACACATTTCTATTAATTGATCTTCGTATGGTACAAACATCAATAATGGGGACGATACAAATAAAAGTGGTGCTTCGTGTTTCCGCATGGAGCGTAATTCATTCGGTACAACCACACGCCGGGTGAATAATGATGCAAAGAAACCTATTTGCCCATGTTCCGTTGGTATATCATCCTTGGTACTTCCTTTAATTGGTATTGCGTGTACTTTTTGGTATTCTTCAGCATTTTCAATAATAGTACTCGCTACCTTCTTAAAGTGCAAGCCGTCAACTGCATTTATTAAATTGATACGAGATGATATCGAATCATCGCGATTTGTAACAACAGACATTCGTTTCTTCGATGCCAGGATACTATTATCACGTTGATGTACATCAGATTTTTTCCTTACCATATTCACAACTATTTTTTGCGTCTCTATAGGGAAACGGACATAATTTATATTCTCATGTGGTACATCATTCATAAGTGAAATGACAAAGTCATTTTTTATGCCACCATCTTCTTCTTGTGGGCTTCCATCGTCTTTTACCGGCGATGCATTATAAATACTATCATCATTTTCAAACATATCCATATCTACTTGTACACTAATCTTTCGCTGCATTATACTCTCTTTTGGGGGGTCAACCTCGGTCAACATAGCAATTGAACGACATCCGCTTTGAGGAGAATAAATCATGATAAAATTTTCAACATTGATTACATATACAAGCCTTAATAAGTTTTCAATATCTACTATTCCATTGGCATCATCAACATTGCCATCGTAAATGTTACTCAATATTGCTTCAAAATTCATATCAACTGGATTTGGTTGGGGTTGCTCCCCACGTATAGATGCTGTGCGCCTCCATTGCATTGTATGTGCCAAATCGAATAAATTTCGCTTTATTAACCCGTAAATTTCTTTTGGACTCTTCTTTTTACTATATCCTTCCGCTGATAGTTGTATTCTATATAAACAACTACTGCAAAATTCACATGTGACAATGTCACTATCATAGCCTGTAACGATGCTATCCCACTTCGTCCTGGCATCTTTCATGGTTTCTTTCACTACACGTGTGCTTTTTCCATTGTGTACTAATTTGTAATTGTAAGTAAAAAGTGGGGATAATATATAGCTGTTTTCTTGATTATCATCAAAAATTTCTACTTTATCATTATTTTTATTCTTGTTGGCATTACTACTACTTGTACTTGCGTTTGAAAATTGAGAACGTCGTAACATTTCCCGTTGACTTTGAATGTAAAGATCAAATATATAAATATATTTATTCACTTTTGTCCGCGGCAAGGCAAAATGCAACAGCATCGCTCGACTAAGTATGCCAAATAAGCGATTAGCTGTCTTAATATTCACCGTTCGTAGCAAAGGTACATTTGAGCCATCAACAAATAAATATACAAATAAATCAATCGCTTCGCTCCAATGCATAACGCATCGTTTTAGATTTCCTTTTAAATAATTCAATTCTGCCATTAATAAACAACTATTTATATGATCAATTGGAATTCCCATTGTACGAGTGCGTGAATATGCAAATGTAGCAGGATGTTCCAAATCTGAAAATTTATATGCAATACGTCTATTTTGGACATCTCCATCAACTGTCTTCTCTAATAAACAAATAGGAACTTTAGAATTGCTTCTTTTATGAAGCGTATTATTGTTGTTCTTCTCATTGTCCTTAGTGCTATTGTTGTTACAGCCTGAAAATAAAATATCAACCGGTGCTTCATGAAAATAATCTCTAATAAGCACATGGGTTTGTACACTAGCAATTTCCAAAGCCATTCTAGTGGCACCAACATGGTCGCCAATAGATGAATAAATGTCAAATGCTTTTCTATAAGCTTTGACACAATGCTTAACACTGTCGCTAATATTATTCAAAACAATCTGTTCACGTTTATCTTCCTCTTTTGACAATACTATATTCATAATTATAGGAAATTCAACGTTAACATTCCCAAGCCGCGTTGCATGTTCGTAGATATCCCCTTCGAATTCGTAATTTTTCGCTTGCTGTAATTTTGTATTATTGCCATGAGCTCGTTCTCGTTTATGCCATTGAACAAATACATTCAAAGCATTATCGACGCATTTCCTTTCTAATTCATATTTAGCTTTAAGCCATTCATATACGGGGGGATCCAGAGGTTCAAATAAATTACGGAAAAACGAATTAATTAAACGGCCAGCACTACCAAAACCTTTGCGATTTTTTTTCTTTTTCATTGAAACCTCATTCATGTTCTTCTCTAAATCACTTTTATGGAGAAACTCTTTCTTCACCTTTTCTTCCAATTTTGTTTCCATATATTTTATACGATTTAAAATTATTAATGCGCGACTTGGTGCACCTGCTTGTAAAAATGTTTCAGCTAACCATAAATGTACCACCTGCAATTTTCCATCTACATTATCAATATCTTCAACATCATCGATTTCAATGGATTGTGCTAAACGCAATAATATGGTAGATGCATATCCTGGCCAACCAGCATTCAAACAAAATCGTGCTAAAGTAATCTCTAACGATTGTACACTTTCTAGCAAATTTTTCCGGTCCATTTGCCTCATTAAATTATCTTTTGTAATGCCTTTTTCTATATCTCGTTTTAAACGTTTATATTTAAAACGCATGTAGTTTATCCATGTTTTCAATTCATTTTTGCCTTTTGAAAATTCACCTTGACAACATCTTATTTTAGCAATTGCTTCTACCATATACATATATTCATTTTTATTTTCAAAATATTTACATTGTTGAAATATGTCCAGGTGGTATTTTGCAGCACGTGTGTAATCAGCCATTTCGTAACATTTCACGGCTAAATCTCGCAATGCTTTTTTATATTCCCTTTTATTATTTCCATTATCACTTTCGGTATTATTATTTTCACTACTCAATTCAATTTGTTCAAGAACAGACGTTGATTGAAAAATGTCTTCTACTTTAAAATCAGTTCCATGTTTTGGCTGTAATGTTTCTACTTTTAATATTAAATCGCGTATCTCCACTGGGAGTTCTTCCATCAATATTTCCCCAGGGGCTATAATACGTTTTGTTGAAGCACGCTTGCTTTCGCCTTCCTTAATAGCGGACAGTAAAAAATTAGAAGCTTGCATATTTTCATCATGCTCGTCATCATCCTCAGCGGAAAATACAGCCCTCAATTTTAGAAATTGATTAGAAACTGTAGAAGAGCTCCCGTCATCATCTTTTACCGTTGTTACACTGGGAGTTTTATTGTCACTTGCTAGACTGTTAGTGTTATCATTATCAATCATAGTATCCCAGTCTTCTTCCTCCTCTGAGTCTTCCTCCTCTTCTTCATCTGAAAACACTAACTCCGACGAAGGTTGCTTTTTCCTCACAGCATCTTCTCCATCTCCATCTGTTTTACTAAAATCAAAATCTCCATCATCGTCCCAATTTTCTATTTTATCTTGTACTTTCTTCTCCTCTGTATTCTCCATTTATCGCTTCTGGATATATGTCTATTGTATATTTTCTATTATTTCTATGATTGTTTATATTGGTTTATCATGAATATATAAAATTGAATATATTTACTATACACTGAATAATTATTATTATTATTATTATTATTAATTAATAATTGCATTGCAATTTATTATTATATTACTGGATTTAGATTAGCAACATTATAATTAGTCTTTTTTTTTTTATTTTTTTTTTTTTTTTTTTTTTTTCTGGGTGTCTGATGGGCGGCACATGTTACAGTATTGTAATGCATGCTATGTAGGCGCCAGCATTAGCATGGACGAAGAAAGCTGGAAAGGTACTATTAAGGTCAAATATTGTCCTAAATTAAAATGACAGCATAGCAAGTATTATTGAAATTATGTGCTTATTATTATACACAGACCGACTTATATTTACAATAATAATACTGTTACTGTTGTTTAATAAAATGAGATGCAGTTGCAGATGATGAAAACATATATATTTATATAATTGAAATAGATTAATACATACAAAAAACCAATTCATCTATTTGACGCGTACATAATATATATACATATACATATACATCACCATGAGTTTTGAAATACCCGAACATCTACAGGGAGAGCCCTTTGTAAAAGAATTGATACAGGAAATCAATGCGTTAGTTAATGAAAATAGTGTTTTACACCAAAGATTAAAAATACAAAGCTCTACAATTGATAAGCTTTTATTGGAAAAAAAACAGAATAATAATAACAGTAATAATAATAATAATAATAGGAATACTAGTAGTAATGGCGAGGTAAAATTACAGGCATTTGACGCCGTTGTCGTTGTTGAGGAGGCATTGTATGCTGCACTAGCGAAATCTCCTCCACAACCTCCACCTACTCCACCAGAATCACCGTTACAAACAGAAAATAAATCGACATCCGACAACAAGAAATCACAAGTAAAAAAGCGTTTAGGAGGAGGAGCTTTAAAGGTAGCATCTGGAAAGCGATCGAAGCCACAATCAAATCAAAAAATACGCGCGAAACCTGTAGATGCTTTGGTAATGTTAGAATTAGAACGTTTGCATTTGTTGAAAAAAACTGGAAAAACGGGGAAATTTCCAGATACGTTTGCTGCACGTATACATAAAAGAGAAAAGAAACGTGAGAAGCATACAGCTGCGATAGAAGACAGAGCAAGGTATCATGATATTCAGTACAGTGAAGATGGCGAACCGGTCAATGATGGATCTTTATATGAAAAAACTATGCGTACGTCGCCTATGAAACAAGTTGAACCATCTGGTAGAAATGAAACTTCAAATATGTCACATAAAGCACATCTTAAAGGCGCAAAAGCTAATCATGCACATGAAATTATGTCAGCAGATACTGTTGCAAAACGTGCTCAAATAATGTCCGAGAAAACTTTAAAAAATATGACATTTGGACGCCGTGCGAGCGCGGCAGTTGGGCGGCATGGATATCAATTGATGCATCACAACTTAGGGGCAGAATCATTTATGGGCGAAAGCTATGCTGGAAACTTAAGTCCATTTTCGCATGCCGATTCACACCAACAACAAAAGCTCGAACATGTTCAAGAACAATTAAAGCTTGATAAAATTAAACGAAGCAAAAAAAATCTTCAAAAGCGATATAATCGAAGTAACAATAGCAGTATTAAAAGTAGCAGTAATAGCAGTTTGTCAAAAAAAAGTAATGGTGGCCCGATTCCGAAAGCTTTTGGTAGAAGAGTGAGTGTAGCTGGAAGTAGATCAGCTCATTTAGTAACACACCATCTGTTGGGTGCAGATGCTTTTGTAGGAGAGCATTATAATCAATATCATAGTGTACAGACAGGAAGAATGGATAAACGGCTGAACAGCCCGCCTCCGAATGATATTACAAATAATAAAAGTGGAAATATGACATTGGAGGAAATAGCGGAAACAGACGATATTAATGATGGCTATGAATACGAGTAAAACTTTTTATTTTAGAAAATGTATCCCCGTGTATTGATATATAATGATTTAATTTATGCACATATAATATATATATATATTACTCGCGTATTAATTTAATAGTGGTTAAAATCTAAGTCCCAAAGTTTCGTAATATTTTACTTTGTTTTCCCGTGTGTGTGTATGCATACGTATTTTTTTTTATGCATACTGTACCCATTCCACCATCTCAGATACTTGTGCAACATGTCGATCGTTATTTTTTTCACCTCCTAATGTTCCATAATACCCATGACCAAAACTAAAATAATTATTTTGTGAATCGACTGCCCATGTAAAGTCTCTTCCGGCTGCTATATGAATGATTCTGCGTCCTAATAAACTATCAACAACTCGTGGTTTTAATACATCCATCTCCATACCTTCACCTACGCCACATCGACCATATTTACCACTCCCAAAACATAATACTCGACCTGATCTTGTTAAAAGTACTGTATGCTTTTCCCCTACGCTAACTTTTACAACCTCGGCACCTATCAACGAAGGTATTTCACGTGGTACCCATTCAATCCTTCCTTTTGTTTTACCATATCCAAGAGGAACCATTTCTCCATCGCCCCAAGAGTACACCTCTGTTTTATCAGTGATAGCTACTGTATGATTTCTTCCACATGCAAAATCTGTTATTTCAAATTTGGCGAGAGACTTTACACATTGTGGTTTAAAGAAAATGTTAGACCCGACATTTCCAATTCCTAATCTTCCACGATCAGAGGATCCCCATAAATATATTTTCCCATCATCTGATAATATGCCAGAGTGAAAAGCTCCTAATGATCCATACGCAGCCCTTTTCTCTCCTTTGATTTTGCGTGGTTTCCTGCCTGCTTGTATTAATAAAGCTGAAAGCCACCTACTAGTATTACTAGCATTTTTTGGCCCAACATCAATGACTTTCTTTGGCTCAAATTGATCCATTAAATTACGTCCAATTCCAAGCTGTCCCTGTGTGGAGCGTAGCGTATGAATGAGTGATGTGTTAGAGGGTATAACTTTGTGTTAAGGTTTAGGGCAATAGAATTTACTTACTTTTGAATTGAACCCAAAAGAAAAAGCACATCCATCTGTTGTTAATATCATGGAATGTGCTGTACCAGCATACACCGAAGCTGCTAAAAGGTTATCAGGTAAAACGACACTCTCCGCGGAAGCGGTACCATCTGTTGGAAAGTCTTCTCCTAATCCCAATTGACCCTTAGAGTTATTTCCCATTGATAATACAGAATAATTAGAAAGCATCATCAAAACATGGGAACCTCCCGCTGCAACCATTGAAACTTTAAATGCCATTACATTCAGTTTTGGTATACTCGTTAATGTTAAATTAACATCAGGCTTTTTCCAATAAATTCCACATGCATTTCCAATACCACATGTATAGACTAAGCCATCTGGACGAGCAATAATAGTGCTTTCCCATCCACAGGCAATTGGTTGAGAAGAACCCTTGTTTTTTCTATTTTCTTCAAAGAGACGCGCTCTTTCCTGCCTGCCCCTCCAGCTCGATTGTAGCCGTGCTGCAACCATTTCCATGACGCTTAATCTATATCGATATTCCTCTCGCTCATAAAATGCCAACAAAGATTCATGTGCTTTTGTTATGCTAGCTGCTAAAATCTTCTTTATCAATCTCGGTGCTACCGACTTCTCTTTCCGTTGCTGTTCTCGTTTTCTTTCCGCTATTTGCTCTTTTGCCTTGTCAAATATTTTATCCAAACCTTTCGCCATAGAGTCTTCAATGAAGGTACGGATCACATAGCGAAAATTTAAATAATTCAAATTTTCTTTTTTTCGCTTAACATATCTGATCTGAATATGAAATGCATATACATGAAAAAGAAGAATTGTTATTAGAAAACCAATTAAAAAAAAAGAAGAAAAAAAGCAAGAAGAAGAAAGGTAATACGCACGTTAACGTACAGGTAAAAAAAAAATATAAAAATTTAAATAAAATATCTTAATTATAATCTATATGTAGACTGGTAGAATATATGCCAGTATGATTGAAAAGTATTGGACCTAGATTACCAGTATATGAGTTCAATGAGAGTCAAAATAATAATAATCATCTCGAGACAATAATTTTTTAAGAATAATACCTTAAAATATTAATATTATTACCTGATGATTATTGTGGTAATAATAGTATAATTTAAATATATATAATAAAAAGAAGGAGTTGATATATATAGAGGTATACATAATAGAAACATAGGAAACATTAATACAACAACAAAAACAAAACAACATTATAAACGTAGCACAAATTATCAACAACAAAATCAATATATTTATATTAATATTATAACAATATGTCAAACAACGCAGCACTTTCAAGAAGTCGCGGTAACGCAAATGCTAAATCAGCAAACCAAGATTCTGCTTTATTAAATAAAGAATTTAAAGCTTCTGAATATTTAGTAAAGAATAATGTCCATGTCAGAAAAAACAGATCTGCCACTGTATCGATTCCCAAGAAGCGTATGAGAAAAATTCAGGCACGCGAACATGCAAAGTCCAACCCCAGTAGTAAGAAGCCACAGAAATCACACTTATCACATCTAAAATCACAGTCTAAGCTAAAAAATGTACAATCTGCAGGAAATGTATTATCTGAAAATATGGTTAGTCGAAAATCTCTTTCCCGAGGCTTTACATATGCTAGTGGACTATCTATCGATAAAACCATAACAACTTCCAAGACAGGAACATCGCATTTATTAAGATTTCTTGGCAGATTGAGAAATGAAGGCAGGGTTACAAATGATGAGCGTGGGATTTTGCGCGGTGCTATAATGCAAGGACACGCGCATACAATACGCGTATTGACGCAAATGAACTCATTCTCCCTTGGAAGCTCAGCTGATAAAGTTTTAACTAATTTACTTGAGGATTTAATAACACAAGATATGTCGGTAAAATTCGAAATGAATGAGGATGTTCTAGATCATAAATCAACAGGAAATGAAAGTGTTGATAATAACAATATGCGTACTACAATAATAGATAATGCTTTGATACATGGTGTCTTATATAAGAAAAGAATTTTTGGGTTATTGGTACCAAGATATTTTGTCCTAGTAGATGATGAATTTAGATATTACGATGCACGAACGGGAAAAAAATTAAGTGATGGAGTAGTGCATTATACAGACGTAAAAGCCAAAGGCAAATATCCTCACAATGAATATGTAATGATTAAAGATGTACCGGAGACTAAATTTAAAAATTGTTTTGAATTAACAGTTGAAAAAAATAAGAAATTAATATTAAAAGCTAAAGATCGTGAAG
>JACKZZ010007931.1_pt1 | contig 19414 bp, 6 predicted proteins | sample 8027871 | NCBI WGS metagenome assembly JACKZZ01 (sample SAMN15724774, study PRJNA655200) | protist metagenome | isolation source: fluorescence activated cell sorting (FACS) single amplified genomes of... | place: USA: West Boothbay Harbor, Gulf of Maine | collected 2000-07-19
GCCACAACTTGGTCGAATCATCCGACGGATTCGAAGCCCAAATGTAAGCCAAGAGGAGGCGCATGGAGGGTGTCCAATAGCAGCTGGACAGAGATTTGTGCTTGAAATACGTGTGGGAGAGGATAGCTATGAAATATTCATCAATAGAAAACATTTTGCGTCCTATAATCACAGACTTCCGTTTGAAAACGTAAATAAAGTGGTGATATCTGGTGATGTATGCATAACATCAAGTCAGATGATTGACGGTCCATGGGTAGAGTGCAGAACAGGGTGTTATCATTGCAGATCAATGTCGGAAAGCTCACAAAATGTCATATCACATCGACTCTTGGAGCTGCAGGCTACAACGCATGCAATAAATCAAGAAAATGCACTGGAATCTGTCGAAATAGTCCCTTTTCTAGTGTCCCGACAGTCCTCTATGATCCGAAGACATAACGAATTCAGAGAATTTAAATCAGAACAAGATCTTTATAACGCTATCGCACAGCCAGAACTTTTAGCACCAATTGTATTCGAATGTCTGCTTACAAACAACCAATTTGACGACATTACATTCCCTCCCAACAAAGAGAGCATCGGTGGCGATGACAAACATGTCAAAAAATGGCGTCGTGCGCGTGAAATAGGCGGGTCTAAATCCGTCCTGTTTCTAGGCCGAGAAGGAATTGCAAGTGCTAGTTGTGCTGTTGTCCAAGGTGAACTTGGAGATTGCTACTTTCTTGGTGCACTTTCCATCGTAGCTAACCGATACGAGCTGTTCAAGAAACTATTTATTCCCACGGGTCTGCAAGGATTGGGTGTGTACACTCTTAATTTTTACAAAGATGGTGATTGGCATAAAGTAACTGTTGATGATCATATCCCGTGTTTTGGTAACGGCAAACCGTGTTTTGGACGGAATAAAGACGACAGCGAATACTGGGTGTTAATAGCCGAGAAAGCATATGCAAAACTACACCATTCGTATCACAACATGGATGGTACAAATGGTGGTAACATCGGTGATGCTTTGGTCGATTTAACAGGAGGGGTACCCGAAGAAATCGTATTTGATAAACACCAGGATGAGATCAAAAATGGAAAGCTATTTGATCGGATTCTAAGCTTTCATAAAAAAGGGTACCTTTTAGGAATTGCTCTTGCGCCAAACAACCAATGGAAAGCGACGATGGGAATAATGGAAAATCACGCATACAGCATCACTGATGTGCGAAAAATTAATTCAACGCGTCTGATCCAGCTACGAAACCCCTATGCGAAAGAGGGGTGGAAGGGAGCGTGGTCGAAAAATTCAGAGGTTTGGAACGAACATTTTTCGACGTTATTGGGCCAAGATCAAGAGCAAAAAGAGCAAGATGAGGGGCTGTTTTGGATGAGTTACTACGATTTAGTGAAACATTTTAACATATTATTTGTCTGCAAAGTCCTCAATCAAGACCAGTGGACCACAACAAGTTTCAGATCCGTATTCATCACAGGCAAAACAGCTGGTGGTAGTGATGCAGGTGGAAGGTCTTCGAGATGGCGCGAGAATACTCAGTATTCACTACGTGTCGACGAGGAAGAAACACGTGTCATCATTTCCCTCAGCCAAAGCGACACTAGGATGTCATTTCGTGAAAGAGCCTGGTATCAGGATATTGGATTTTATGTTGGTAGAACAACACATCATGGAAGATCGAGGATACATGCACCTCCAGGGGATGTGCACGTGGCACCATTAAGTAGCACAAGAACAGTTGCAACAGAATTAATTCTAAATAAGGGGAATTATGTCATTATACCATGCACACGAATGCCAGATACAGAAGTGCAATACGTCTTGAAAATATACACTGAAAAGATAAAAAATTGTCGAGTAAACCGTACATTGCCTAGGCTGGATTGGAACAAACAGGTTGCGATTTTTTCAGCATCTACTGGTGAGCACGAGAAAAAAAAAGATTGGGTTGTCGTGTCAAAATTGGATAAATCAAGTTATTGCACTTTTTACGAAACGAAAAAAAACACGAAAAAACAGCCCATATGGCGGTGTCAGACGTGCAATAACGACCAGGATGTGTGTAAGATATGCAAAGAAGTGTGCCACAAAGGACATGTATTGGTATCTGGACCAAAAGAGCCTAGATATTGTGACTGTGGTGCTGGTGCGATGAAATGTAAATGTAAATGTATTCCTCCACCTGCACATTGGCGTTGTAAAAAGTGTTCTACGGTTAACATTCCTGCACGAACAATCTGCAGCATGTGCTTTGGCTCTGAAAAGGAGTTTGTAGTTGAAAAGATGGAAAACGAATCACAACACGACGCAATCAGTGTTGATGTCGAAATGAAACGCAAGGCACAGCGATGTGGATTTACTCTAGAGGTTAAAGACAAAAGTGGTACTGGTACTGGTACTAGTGATGGTAATGATAATGGTAATGACGACAACTTTAACATGAGCACCACCACCACCACCACCAATAATGACACCAAAAAAATGTTAAATGTAAACGTTTTGTTAAGTTATGCGCAAAAAACACCGTATAGACTCGGGTATATTGGCCTCAGTGTCTTGCGTCTATCACACCCACACTCACACTCACACTCACACTCACTGCCTGATACAGATACACATCAAAGACAAACAACAACAGACTATGTGCTAATTAAGAATGAAATGCCTCAAAAGTGTTCCGAGATTATGCTGTCATTAAGAATTAAGCCGAATACATCGTATACTCTCATGCCGTGGGTGCAGCCTGATTTTTCACACAAACTGTCGGTACTGAGTGACTACAAAACAAATGTAAAGAAAATGCTTATTCCACCACAAGGACAAGGAAGTAAAAGTATTGTTGAAACCTTAGCCAAAGATTACTTCCGTCTTGTTGATGGACCCGACCCAGAGATGGTTGCACAACTTGTAGTTATGGGATATTCGGAATATCGTGCGAAACGAGCTATTATCGAGACGAATTTCGGGAATGTAGCAGCGTGTTTAGACTGGTTATCGAGACATCATATCTCGGATCCCGATGAAGAGAAAGGAAAAATAGTAATGAAGAAAAAGGAAAAGACAGAAAAAAATGAACAGATAGAAGAATCGAAACAAGAAAAAATAGAAATTAAGGAAGAGGAAGAGGAAGAGAAAGGCAAAAAGATAGCAAAACGACAGAATATAATATCGGCAAATAACTTGAAACAAAGCCGAGAAGGAAATGAAGAAAAAAGAGAGGGAAAACAAAGAGAACAAGAAGAGAATGAAGAGAAAGGAAGTTCTATTGTAGCTGGTAGAACAGGAACTAGTGCTAATATTAAGGCAAATGAGGATGTGCACGTATGTAGATATAAATCCCATAAGGCATATGTGTTGGTGTATTCTCTTTGTGGAGGAGGGTTCTGGATAGTGTATGAATCTGATAATTTAGCTGCTGTTTTCGCACTTGTTGATGACAAAGTCGCAGGAGAGAGAAACTTGTGGAAGATATTTAAAACTTCTAAAAGTGTTGGTGGTGAGGGTAAGGGTGAGAGTGAGGGTGAGACTGAGGGTCATAATTCATTGAAACCTAACATTGCAAACAATGGGAATAACATTGTCGAAGCATCGACATCAGCAAAACGTTTGTTTCGAGCCCAAGACTTGCAAGTTTTGATAGATCGACGCCGATGGACACAAGTTCCAGCTATGAGAAAAGAATTTATTTTGTCAAATATAAGCAAATGTTTAGACGGTGCTTATAGATACACGCTTGAAGATGCTTTAGAAAAGATCAAACAGGCCTTCGATGTCTTGCGTATAGGGTCAAAATAGTTTGTTTGTTAGTTGTTGGTTGGTTAATTAGTAGTCATTAGCTTGTAGCCGTGTGCATGGAATAAAAACAGTATCGGATTGGGGTCATATATCGATCTAGGTGATCCAGGCGATACACGCTGCTTGTTATATAATAACGTACTTAATTATAAGCTAGTTAGCAAACTCGCTTACCATATTTTTTTCCAGCAGCTGCAGAGCGCAAGCGCGCGTACGTGGCTGCGTGCGTGACTATAAATCATAGCATTTATTATTACGATCGATGCAGTTGCATTTATAAGGCTGGCCTAAAAACATGTGCCGGAAAATATTATCTTTTTGTGTCGCGCGCCGCCTCGCGTCAGCCTCGCTAGCTAGCTGTATGTGGGAGAGCTGATGACATCGGAAGCTGACCAATCACTCGCTTGAGTGTTGTCGCTTCCAATATATTCAAATAGGCTAGCCATGTTCTTAGAGTCTAAAGTCTCTATAAACAGTGAGTCATCATAAACTGACAAGATCTATGCTATACCAATTTTCGAATGAAATGTTTTTTGCCAAAATCGTCATAGATTGAGACCTCGTTAACGATTATTGTCATTCTCGTCGTTTCGGCTCTTATTAGTTATACATAAACTCCGAAGAATAGAATCTCAGAAGAGCGATCTCAGCCGTTTATTGGTTGCCTTAGGTTGAATGTCCTCCCATCTGGCGATTCAACAGCTGTAAACAATAACTTTGGAGCCCCTGTTTTTGCATCAAAAAGCATCTCAGGTCGTTCTCTTCTCTTCATTTTTGTGGTGCTACCATTACTCCACGATACGTCCAATTCAAACGCGTTACCAGACGCACCAGCGGAAGTTTGAAACTCGAAATTATCAGCATCGCCTCTTGAAAATGCGTGGTATCCATGCGGTCCATTGTGATAAATAATGTGCAAAGTGTCGTCAGGTTGCGTCCATAGATATGAGTCTTCGTCGTTACCAGAGCTGTGACTAAGGTTGGAAATGCTCTGAAATGGACCAGTCATATTTGAACCTATAGCGAATCCAACTTGTTCTCCGTTGAGATTAAAACGATAGCTCAACAACACACGTCCATCTTTTAGAAACGTAGCTGATGGGTTTGACTTGTGTAGGGTTCCAGCACCGTTAATGGTAACATTTTGGCTGTGCCACGGACCTGACGGGGAATCAGCCCACGCCACGTATATATTTACACCATCTTCTGGATTCCCAGCATGTACACAATCACTTGATACACGGTCAGGATTAGGTCCACATTTTGGGATGTATGGTTTGATAGTGGCGTTGTTGTCCCCAGCTCCTGTGCAGATTCGATGTTCATCTTGGTCATTCACACGAAAATACAGCACAAAGGTGCCATTTGGCGATGTTATTATATGTGGGTTGAACGATGTCGGTGGTGCGACCATGCCTACAAACTCAAAAGAACCTTCGGGATCTGGTGCGACAACGTGTGCGGCAAACGTTCCAGTCACGTGGGTACAAGTAGACCCACAGCCCACATTTACAATTCCATGGTACTTGCCGTCTCCTCCGGTTGTGATGGTCATCCCCCAACCAGATGCAGATCTCGCCTCGTAATCACTCTTCAAGGGCCAGGCTATTGCGTTTTCCGGGTTGGCTGCAAGGAGGTCGATGCGACCACAGCTTTGACCAGCAAAGCCTGGAGCGCACTTGCATACCCCCGAAGCAACCTCACAGCGGCCCAACAACTCACAATCTGCATCACTGGCACACTTGAAAAATGATATTTGAGATACTATGGCGCTGGCATTCGTTTGTAGCGGTAGTTCACCGAGGAAAACAGCTAGAACGGTCGATAGTCCGAGCATGGATCTATCCCTCATGTTGTGTGGCAAGACGAGTTGTGTTCTTCATGTTTTGGAGGTTTGGCTGGTCAAACGGATAATCAGAGTCTCCCGCCAATTTGTTTGCAGCTAAGCTCTAACGATTGCTTGGCGGAGCGAGCGCCCGCATTGCATTAGCAGGATAAGATAAGATACAGGCCGCCAGCGTAGCGATGGGGCTATCCCGATTGTAAAGACTAAGGTTGAATAAGGGATACGCAGGGTACCTGAACTTAGCTTCCTCGCTACAACACCATGCCGGAGAATCCAGATTCTGAGGTATTCATTGTCTTACCAAGCTTGTTCCGGTGTGTGCTCCAAATTTGGTGTGTTCCACGAACCTGACACGATCCAATGTGTGTCTTGTGTCTTAGGCATTACAGGTGTTCACCATCGCCACAGCATTCCGTTGGTCGCCTGAATTATCCGCCGAGATACGAGGAGAACGGTCCTGGAACCAGTAAGTTTTTCGTTTTATTTTGGCTAGCCCAGCCCGCAGCTAGAGTTTTGTCAGCTGACGAAAGAATGAATGAATCAACGGATGCGTGTGACAACGTGCGTGCTACTAGGTACCTGTGTGAGCTACTTTCGATTCTTGTGAATACCAACGATGCAATGGTGTGCATACATTTGCTAAGTTTTTTATCTGAGAATGCAAAAGACCTAGTGACTAGTCCTTTAGCGATGCATCGCTGCTGGCACGTGCTCATGAACCTGGTGGATCCAAAAAACGCTCAAAACGCGAGCCAAGAACACATCACACCGACTGTAAAAGCCCAGGTATTGGCCACAACAACAAGCATTTTGATTCAGCAGGATTCCATCGTGAATTTTAAGCAGTTGCTCGAGTCTTTCATGAAGAGACTGTACAGCATAATGAGCACCACAGAAGACGATATCTCAGATCTTAGAGAATACCTCAAAAGTCAACATAATCGTAATGATACAAATCGATCAAATTCTGCTTCTCGTCCACATTCACATGATCCTAACATCGGCGAAAGTATAGGAGACGTAGGCATGGGCAGTAACAGTGTGAATAATAAAAATACAAGTAAACATACCAGTACAAATAGGTTTGAAAACTACGACCCTGACAGCCCTGTTTCATACAATTACCGTTATCCTGAAAATAGTGGTGTAAAATTTGGGTATAACGAAGAGAAAGGACAAGAAGAGAAAGGACAAGAAGAGAAAGGACTTGGTCGTGATGGTTCATTTGGTACGTTAAACCCACACGCAAACGCACATTCACATGCACACCCACGCCCACACTCGTATGATGAGCAAGATGCATCCAGGACGAGAACTAACCACAAATTTAGTCGTGAGTATAATGGACGTGCAAATATGTCACATCAGCAACAGCAGCAGCAACAATACGACCAGCGCCAGCGCCAGCACCAGCACCAGCATACACACGCATCACGAGACTCTAAATCACAAGCACGAGCACAAAAACAAACACAAACCTCTTCATCTGGTGAATTTCAATCTCGTTATTTAGCTGTATCTGCTCCATCAGTGAGAATGATGGCTGCAGAATGTCTGATTGAACTTGAAACAGTATATCCTGGTCTATTAAAAGATCTTGTTTTTGATGTCATTCACCCTCACTGTCCTTTATCTATGCCAAAACTGCTATATGACGTGTATTTAAACGAAAAATCGTACGCAAGACAGACATTTCTGATGCTGCTCCTAGTTGTTCTCACCCATGCGCTCATTGATTCAGCAAATGTGAGTGGTGTGAATGCTGCTGCTGCTCGTACTATGTACTCGTTTGACCGAAAAGTTAAAGAAACATCAAATCAATCAAATCAATCAAATCAATCAAATCCATCAAACATTAAGTCGTCAAAAACTGGCACATCTATTAATTTTAATAACCACAACCACAACTACAACCACATCAGCACAAGTGCCACCACCACCAGCATTGAATTGAAGAGCAAGAGTGACAGTGTTATTAATAGTGGTGGAGCTGGCACTGGCACTGGCACTGAGACTAGTACGACAACAACAGATAGGAATAATATCGATTTATTTCACACCAGTCACTATCCAGCAACAGCTACAGCTACAGCTACAGCTACATCAAGTGTTCGTGTTAGTACCACAAAGAGCATAAAGATGAGTAACAATAACAATAGTAGTATTGAAAATGACAATAATGGTATCGATTTTGATCATAAATATGGATATCAACATCAATACGGAGACCGTCAACACCGACATATGAGCATTATGAGCACGCACACGTGGCTAAGTGTTCGCGAAAGTGTCGTTATCAATTTTAAATACGGTGAATCTCAAAAATCGCAAACACGTCAAACACGTCAAGAAGCAGGAGCAGGAGCAGGACAAGATGAGATAGATATACAATCCCAATCCCGAGCACAAGCACAAACACAAACACAAGCACAAGCACAAGCACAATACTTGCAATCAGACTCGGATTTAGCTATGCGTCTACCATTACCATTAGTATACCCTCTGCCTGTTCCGCCGCCTCTTCTTCTTTTGTCGTTTTTGCGCGACTCTCCAAGCGCAATAAAGAGCACAAAGAGCACAATAATTAATGATAGTTTGAATCGTAGTGGGGTGGTTGATAATGAAGGAGGTGATAAACTGAAACCCACAGTAAAAAACAAACTAAAGCCTATGACTATGACTAGCATTACCACTGCCACAAGCAGTTCCAGTAGCAGTGCTTTAAATAATAACGTGAATGTGAATGTGAATGTTTTTGGTTCAAGTCCGAAGTCATCTTCTAATTCATTTGATTCGATTCATTCACCGACACTGACTTCACCAATATTTAGATATTCAGATTCAGATTACTCATTTTCATCCATATCTAATTCAACTCCACCTACACCTACACCTACACCTAGTCAAATTACTCAAAATGAGAACCGGAACCGTACACGTGGCCACAATCGCAGTCGCATTAGCAGTAGTAGCATCAGCACAACGTTAACCACATCTTCTCCTGTCTCTTCATTGTCTTCATTATCAGTAGCAGATAAGCTATACGAGGTGTCAAAACGTCTGTTATCAGAGGCGATACCACCACTTACTAACTGGGGTCGAGTACGCGCACTTGAATTATTGGTGCCGATAGCTACACTCGCAGAGACTGCACGAAATAATAATAACCAGTTAAAAAATTCAAAGATCAAAAGCATCGATCGTAGCAAGAATGTCAAGAGCATCAAGAGCACCAAGAGCATCAAGAGCAACATGCTTACAAAGCTTGTAGTGGCCGAAGCACAACGGCTATCTCGGAGGTATGATGCACTGGCTATTGATTCAGCGATGCGCCATTTCTTCACTCTGGAAGCTTCAAATGTGCGTGCACAAGCACAAGCACAAGCACAAGGAGCAGGCGCAGAAATGTGTCGAGTGCTATCAATGTCACGATGTCGAGAAGCTGTTCGTGTACTGACACCTGCTCTGCTGCACAGTTCGATATTTATTCATAGATCTGGAGATGCATACATGATCACTCGATGGCTCATTCATGCAGCTCGTCATACACTCTTTGCTTCTGCAGCTACAGCTGCAGCTACAGCTTCGCATGCTGTCAAACCCGTCCATACCAAAAACAGCATAAACACGCTTAATATCGTTCGTGAGTCGCTGTTACCTGTTGCTTTTGAGCCACTGGGTTTGAAAATTCTCAAGGCAAAGGGCTATTTGGCTTCATTTTTTCGTCAGACACAAGTTAGTTTAGACCACAGTCAAAACAGTCAAAATGAAGATATTAAACAACATGCAAAACATAGCACATATGGAGAGGGTTTAGGTTTGCCTGTTGGTGTGCTCAATCGTCTAGTAGAAGGCATAGGTAGCGTCTACGATAGTTTGATTGACATTCATTTTGAAACATTAAAAGTGTGTCTTTTGGCTATCGATGTGGATCCGTCACTCGCATTCAGAGAAGCTGGAGCGTTATTACGTCTGATTGAACGCAATCCTGAAGCAACAATTAAAATAATAAGTATGATAGAATCGACTTTGACATTAACATCGAATCATCACAAGCAACAGCAACAGCAACATCGTTCTTGTAATTGTCAAATTCCTCCTCAAACGCCACCGTTGTTTGTATGTCACAAAACCCATGCAAGAGTTGGATCAATTGTCGGAATACTGCTATTAAATAGACTTGAAGAGTTATTATTGGACAGAGATGATGATATTAATGTAGGTGCTGATGCAGCCACAGCCACAGCCACATATGATTCAAACACACATGCAGATGCAGATAGATTGTTTGGTTCCAACACCAACACTAACACCAACACCAACACGCTTGGACGTCTCGCATGGAAAACTGTTCATCTCGAATCAGCAACTTTAGACTTATCAGAGTTGTCAAAACCACCAGGATCAAATTCATGCGAATCATCATCATCACCTCCTAGTCAAATCACTCAAATTAGTCGAAATGGTACTGGTGTTGTATTGAGTTCGAGCTCAAATACAGGTGAAACAAAGACAGTCAGTGTTAGTGCCGTTGCAAACAGTATAAAGACTGCGAACATTATGAACCGTGTCAATAGTGTCATTAGCACTAAATCAGCTCAGCCCCACCAGCACCAGCACCAGCACCAGCACCAGCAGTTCAGACAAATTGATCGATATCAGTTAAAACAGCAAGAAGAACAATGGAAATATGAGCTTGATAATTTTCCTTTAGACCGCTACTATCCGCTATTAATCCGTGCAATATCTGGAGCCAGAGCTATTGCAAGATCAAGATCAAGAGCAAATAGCGAATATGGCAGTGTTCGTGTCAACTTGGTGGCAAACGTATCAAACATCGTTGTGTCACTGTTATCATCATATTCAACAACACCAGCATCACTTAAGCTAGGCTGGCGTGTGGGACAAACTCTACTCCAACTATTTCACTGTCTCATTACTACTGATGGGGTATTAGGGAATAGATCGAGAGTACAGGCAGGTGGCAACTTACAACGTTTGGTCGCATTTGTTGCTGAACATCATAGTGATGTGGATATTCGAGATTTAGCAGGGTTGTATCACAGGCTCTTAACCTGTTGCCCACTTGGTAAAATTAAAGAGATAGCAATGCTTAATAGCAGCAGTACTAGTATTAGTAGTATGAGTATGTCTGAAACTGGTCATATTGGACATGTGCATATTGGTTGTGGTTTGAGAAATAGAAACATAACGTATGATGACGATGACGAAGATGCATACCAACATCAACACCAACATATCCGTTACGATGATATTGCTATTCTCAATATCAATAATGATAATGATAATGATAATGATAATGATAATGATAATGATAATGGTAATAAAAACAAACATGTACACGTATTGCATCAACATCTAGCTGGCGGTAGTAGTAATGATGCAAATGGTAGTGTAAATGTCCACAACAACGGCGGAGGAAGTCGAGGGACTGACGGGTTAGATGGGTTGGATGTTGGTTATCCAAAGCTTAAGTTTTTGATGAAAAAATCAGCATCAAAAGTGATTCGAATCGAGTCAGCCTCAGCTAAACCTGGTCTTTACATTCGTTTTAACACTCATCGGTGGAGCCGTGGTGCAACTGCTTTGCTTGGTAATGTCGATGGCAATGGCAATGAAAATGACATGAAAAGAGGATATATACAGGCTCTTCTCTGGTTTTCATACCAAGAAAAGGACCGGAAAAAATACAGATTCGAGAGAATACCGCACATTTTTTACGCGCGTCCACGTGGCACGCTTGCGTCGATGACATCATCCAAGAGCAAGAGCAAGGGTAAGGGCAAGGGCAAGAACGAGACGAAAATACACATGTCAAACAGACTTGAAGGTAGTGGTGGTGGTGGTGGTGGTATGAGTGTAAATAGTGTTAGTGCTGATGCTAACGCTAATGCCACAACGACGAAAAAACAGTCAAATTTACCACATTTACCATCAACATCAGCATTAGCAGCAACAACAGCAGCAAAAACAACATCGACGCGAAAACAGATACCAGATTTACTTAGAGACTATTTTGCTTCCCTTAAGCCTGCCAATAACACCAACACTACCAGTACCAGCACCAGCACCAACACAAAGCTGGGGAATGATGGATATGTTAGCAGTGTGGGTGCAAGTGCAAGTGCAAGTGCGAAAAATGCGAGTGGTTTTAAGAGTGATAGGAGTAGTGTTGCGACAAGCAATCTAGATGTCGATGTGGGTAATCGTACAGATAGCAGTAAACACAGCCACAGCCACAGCCACAGCCATATTCATAGCACAAGTCAGCACATGACTATTTATCTCGAATATTACATATTCTACGAATCACCTGGGGATATAAGACGATGTCAAAACAACTATGAAATTCGAAAACCAGGAAACAAACACAAGACATCAGCTCTACTCGCAGGCGCAGGATACCAAGGATACCAAGGTCGACGTGGAAAAAATAGACAAGATTTGGAATCGGGTAATATGCATGGTATACTGCGTGGCGACATTGACAATCCAAACACAAACACAAACATGCCACAGAACCAAAATAAAAATAAAAATGAAAATGAGAATGAAAATGAAGATCATGGTGTACATAGTGGGGAGGGAGTTGGTTTTCCTAAACAGATGTTTGGAGTTATGGTCAGCATTCAAACGACTTCAAAATATGATCATCTACGTCCTATCACATTACCTTATCTCCGAAAAACACCCATCGGGGGTAATGGAGATGGTAACAGTAACGGTAGCGGTAACGATGGTGAGTCACAGTTGAGGACAGCACGGTTCCCTTATGTGTATCGATTTGCTTTGAGATTGATGCCTCGATTTCCATGTCCTACTTCATTTCCAACAACTGTGCTATTTAATGATGAGTATGGGAACACGTGCCAAGGCGACTTGGAACCTCTCTCTATTTCACTTGAAGATTTGTTCCTGCAGCTACCATTGCTCTATCAGACCAATAAATCGATGAAAAAATGGGCAGAAATGGTGGGTTTGCACCCTAATCTCAGAGCTATTGCGAAGCGTATTGACAACGAGGTGCAGGCTCAGCTTAGAGAAGATGGTAAGTATGTTGGTGTGTGCAATACAGTGACTTTAGACAAGGAAAAAGACAGCAGCAATAGCAGCAGCAAAAAGACCAGTCCGAGCATGAGTTCAAAATCTGAAACAGGAACAGGAACCGGAACAGGAACAGGACTTGATACCGGATCTGCTGCAACAAATGGCAACACAAAAACAAATGTTAACACAAAAAATATCGGCATGGAAGCCATATTGAGAGGGATGCTATTTGAACAGCTATGGGGACAGATGCTTCAGCCAAACTACCCTGGAGGAAGTGAAAATTGTGTAGAATCTGCACGTCTGCTTGTGCTGTCTAAATCACGTGTCATGACACGAATTCGCAAATATCTCAAAGACTACATTGTGCTTCATTTCTCGCGGGAAGATGCGAAAGACAGACACAATTTAGATCCAGATCCAGATCCAGATTTAGATCTAGATGAGCACAAGTCAGTTCAATACGATGTATCAACAGACGTGTTGTCGACTATTGTCTCAGTACGTATGCTCATATATCTCCCACCTATGTATCATCTATGCATCAAATTTCGCATTGGTAGCGCATCTACACTCGTTAGAATACGGACTGATCAGTGTCGTCTTCTTGAAGATGTAGACTTGTTTTTAGATAATATGTTTCTCACTCCAGATGTGCCAATAGATTCACATAAATATCCTCATGATGGTGCTGGTGCTGGTGCCGGTTCTGGTGCTGATGACACGCAAGATACGCACCAAATTGGTAGACAAGACAGTAAAATACAACCAAAACTTGAAAATGGTGCTGGGAATTTTGAGACTGTTTCAGCATCATCATCAGCAGCAGCATCCGAATCAGCAGCACCAGCAGAATTGGCATCAGCACCAGCACCGACGATTAAACTGGAAGAAGTCGAACATGATAGTGACAGTGAGGAATCAGATATTGAAATCAATATCGATAAAAAGAAAAGTAGTTTATCGGCATCGACATCGATACGCACAGCATCATCTAAGAAGAAAAGAAAATCAAAAAGCAGGACCTCGACACCAAAATCTCCCAAATCTACATCACATGCTCTTGCTATTGAAGCGCTTGATGCATCTGACCAGCAGTCAATCGGAGGAGGACTTGCAGCATTTGCAGCTGCGATGAATGGTGTGAGCAAGTTGACCTAGAAGTGCGATCTAGCGCAGAAGTACAGCTCGCTGCGACGTTGATGTGCCGGCTTTTGGAGCCTTTAAAGCGGCTCACGCGTACGTGAGTACGCCACCGCACGCACACATGCGTGCGTGTCGGTGCGTGTACGGTGAGCAGCATGCGCTCGATCGATGTATTTTGGCGAAAGCAAGACTTCATTCGAAAATTGGTAAAGCAACACGTGCGCTAGCGCTTGGCTGCACATAGCAGTTGCGCCATAGCACTGACAAGATTTAGCGTTAGGCACCAGCTCACCAGTTTTTCGAATAAAGTCGCTTTTTCCCAAAATAACAGCCTGCATGCGCACGCCGTATACGCGCCTGCCTTGCTGTTAGGACGTAAGCTGGGATGCTTTCGTTCTGTGAACTAATAGGTGCGGAAGGTTGCGCTGCAGCCTTGTGAAGAGTTGTTGTTTGGCATATACGCGAGCTTGAGTGAGTTGACACAGAGACTTTATTATGGATTGTAACCAATGGATTATGTGTGTGGCGCTCGATGGGTTATGGATTATGGATTATGTCTGTGGCGCTCGATGGATTATGCTCGCTGCTAGCGCAATCTTGTCCTAACTATTGTTGGAAAATTTTGTCGAATTTTGCAATTGCAGCTAAGACTATTTTCACGCGTCTGGAGCAATGATTAAGCGTAGCTTAACACTTGCGCCACGGACGCTAATATTTATTTGTACGGCGCCGCGCTTTGCCGCGATTATTATGTAGCAAAGATTTCTAACACCATGCCACCAAATCAGCGGGGCACCTGTGCTAACTTGATCACTTCACCACTAGCGTCACTTGAGACTGGTCTCGTAGGCGACCCAACCAGCTTTTTGATACTCTGCTGCGCTCTTGGCAGGATGATTCGCTTTGTAGATGCCTCTACCAACAATGATAAGATCAGATAATTGGTGGTTGAGAACCAAATCAGGAGTGCGATACTGCTGCCCCATGGTGTCCTTTCCACTGATAAGTTTGACACCAGGAGTCATGTGGATCATTCCTGGATCATCACACAGCTTACGCATCGAGATAAAACCCATGACATAATCATCATTGTCAAGTGCCATTTTCACGGATGCTGTTGTGTAAGCACCAGTAGCCAGATTACCCTTTGAACTCATCTCGGCAATCAACACAAGTCCTCGCCCAGCAGGTCTTCCACTCTCTCCTAGCCCATCGACAATACCAGCACCAGGCAGAGGGTGACAGTTTACGATATCTGCCCATTCGACTGGCTTATACATACCTCCACTGTACTGATGCATTACCGTATTGCCGATGTCAGCATACTTACGATCTTCAAATATTATGAAATTGTGTTTCTTCGCCAGTGCACGAAGAGCCTTTGCTACGTACATATCAAAGTCATCTAGAGTGTCAATGTGTGTTTTCAGCATGCAGATGTAGGGTCCGACCTCATCCACTACCTCCAGTAGACGTTTCTTGTCTGTAATATCGGCAGAGAAACACAGGTTTGTCTTCTTCTCAGCCATTATCGACAGCAGTTGCTTGGCTGTTTTGTTCTTTGCTTTGGACACTCGCTGCGAATACGTCAGCTTGCGTTTCGGTCCGGGCGTTGCCTTTTTCTCGTCCGCCTCAAGAGGCTTTCGAACCTGGTTGTCTTGGAGGAAAAAACGAACTTTGTCAACTAGCGCGTTATCAATCTTTCTATGAGCAAGAAGGGTCTTGAGACAAGACGAAATCTTCAGCACAGCGTGCGCGGTGATGCCTCGGTCTTTCAGGTTGTCATAGCCACCCTGCTCCCTGTCAACTAGCACGACAACATCGGTTGTTTTCAGCCCGACATCATTAAGAGGGACAAGAGTCTCCATAACGGACAGCCCACTGGTGATAAGGTCCTCAACGACAAGACATTTCTCACCCTCCTTGAAAATTCCTTCGATGATCTTCTTAGTGCCATATTTTTTCACCTCCTTGCGCCTCATGAGCATAGGCACATTCTTCAGCATGGACATCACGGTCGCAATGGGCATGGCCGTGTATGGCACGCCGCACATGTTGTCAAACTTGGCACCATTCTTGACGACCAGCTCGTACATCTTGAGCGCTATCTTCTCCAGAAGTTTGGGGACAGAAACGATCATGCGGAGGTCGATGTATATCGGGCTCTGGATGCCACTCTTCAGTGTAAAGTCGCCAAACTTGATGGCCCCAATGTTAAACAGTTGCAGAAGAATATCTTCAGTATCCTTATCAAGTGTTTCGGCATTCTGAATGTATTCCTCCCGAGTCTGGCGTTGTGTGTCGCTCTTAGAGTCCATGGCAGTCGGTGGCTTGGTGTCGGAGTGGGTATTTATGGAGGCGGTAGTGCGGGTGCGGGTTTCCGACACGTCTCCAATGTCGGATCTATCGATGGCTTAAGGAATTTTTTCCAGATTTTTTTGCAATCTTTTTCGGCGGCCGTGCAAATTACCGATTTTTTCTCTGCTGAGAGAAGAGAGGCCTAAGGACCACAGCTACAGCAGCATAGAGCAACTCTCCTATCTATGACCCTTGCTTGCACGCGGTACGTCGTCAAATAAAGGGTGGTCGGAGTGAAGAGCCATCAGCCTCTGCTCTCGTCACCATGACGAGAAGTCTCAATCAAGTTCCACTGATATCAGAGTCTTTAAGGGAAAGACTTAAGGAAGAATTTAATGTGAAAGAAAAGGAGGACACTTCAGTTGCCAAGGGAACGCTTCTTTTGGCTGTGCTGGTTCTGGGTCTTTCCGGGGCAACACTGCTGATGCCATGGGTTGCTCCCATGGTGTGGACAGTTGCTGGAATTTTTGTGTGGTAAGTTATGCTTGTTTTTGTGACGGCCAGAGTTCAAAGTCAGAGTTCTGACATCTGCTCTCCCCGATTTAGGATGACTGACAAGACTGGTCAGGCGCGCGACCATCTCAGCTGGGGTGCCCTCTCAAAGCAAGTTGTACCGGCAAAGGAGATACATGGATGTTCCTTACTAGGGTTGTTATTCACAGTTGTCGTTTCTGCGGCTGTCGGCGTGGCAGGGTGGCTCTGGCCTTTCTACAAGATGGTGAGCATCAATTCAGTCCATTACACATCTTAACCCCACCCTTTTCCCGTTGCTAACACGCATGTTCACGAATTTAGGCAAAATCGCACAGCGTCAAGGAGATTATGGCTGCAGGCATTTCGCACGTCGAAAACTTCACCTGGGACGACACCGTCCCATTCACCAGCATGGAGTTTGCGTTCGGCGTGCACGTCGTGTGCGCAGTTGTACTGGTCATATGCACTGTTGTGATGAAGAACAGAAAGAAGCCCGCATGGCACAGTTCTGTCTGCTACATACATAACGTCAGCATGTGTGTGTTCTCTGCCGTGCTCCTCGCCCTGCTCATTATCGGCGGTATCACGGAAGATCGCTTCACCTCTGTCGACGCATTTCTCTGCCATAGGCCAAAAGGAACAACCTCCGGTCTGACGACATGGACTATGTACATGTTTTACTTGACAAAAATCATGGAGCTGTTCGACACGTTCTTAACTGTCTTGGCTAAAAAGAAAATGGTCTTGCTACACATCATACACCACTTCAGTACTGCCTCGATGGTGATGCATGCTAACAGCAGTAACCACTCATTGGATATTCTCTGTGCCGGGCTGAATTGTTTTTGTCACGTCTTAATCTACATGTATCTTGCGAAACCTCTTCGGGGGTTCCGTTGGCCAGTGACATTTCTCACCATTGTGCAGTTTGTGGTCGTGCTTGGAGCTTCAGGGTACATTTTTATACAGCGGTACTTCAGCGAGACTCCGTGCGACGGAACGAGTGCATCCGAATGGCACTGCCTAGTCATGTATTTCGTGTACCTGGGGTTGTTTGCAAACTATTTTCTGCAGAATTATGTTCTCAAAAACAGCAAAAGCGCTAGGGCTGGTCCCGGGGCAACCATGATTGTCAAAACTGTCATCTGTGGCGCAGTTGGAATTGCTTGCATTCGATATTTACCATGGTATTTTCTCCCACTGGGCGTCCTGGTTTCATCTTCTGCGATGTGCTGGTTGTATATTATGGGCCAAAATTGCTGTGAGCAGGCCCTGTTTCGATCGCAGTATCTCAACCAGATCGTGGGCACACTGGTATTACTGCCTCTGCTCAGGCCGTTTAGTGCAGTCTGCACCAATGCTGGCAACGGTCAGCCGTGGACCAAACGCATCCTGCAGAAACTATATGGTATGTCACTTTCACACCTATGCGTGTGGGCTTTCATAGCCCTATTTTTCCCCATCATGGCCTTGCGGACGGGCCTCTCCGGTATTATCAAGTACTGGCTTCTCCCATTTTTGTGGATGCATTACAAACTGGGAACCTTCATTTCAGAAGAAACTCGACCTTCGTTCTTGCTGCTCTACCCTCATCTAAAGAATCTCATCAAGAATGAGACAGTGCAACTTGCAGAAGATCTCAACACTCTCCGAACGGTTCCGTTGGACAGGCTGAATCGGGCTGTTGACGCTTTGTTTGGAGCCAAAACAATAGCGAATGCCAAGAATAACATTGCTCCATTAGTTCTAAATCCGTTTCAGAAATGTGCACAGTTTTTTAACGAAACAGCAGAAATCGTAATGCGGGAGATGATTTTGTGGCAAGGAGGCAAGGACGCGGCACTCTTAGCTGCTGCGACTGTATTTCTCATTTTGCTAGCGAAGCAATTCTGGATGTACTCAGCCCTTGCACTTGTTTGTACGCTTCTATTCTCCACCCGTGTTTACAAGGCAATATCGTTGTGTCACGATCAAATCATCAAGCACTGGGATCAGTTGAACTGGCCCATGGGCATCTACATCACTCTCGTACATGTTGGGGCCCTTGTAGGGGTTGGTTTTCTGGGTGTTGCGAAGTGGCAAACTCTGGTGTGGACGTTTGTACTGTGGCCTATCTCAGGGCTTGGTATCACAGCAGGTGCTCACCGTCTGTGGTCTCATCGCTCGTACAGGGCGAGCTTCCCTCTTCGGGTGTTTCTGATGTTGTGCAACTCTGTGGCTAATCAGGGTTCGATCCTTCACTGGTCCCGTGACCACCGCGTGCATCACAAACATTCTGAGACTCCGGCAGACCCCCACAATGCACTCCGCGGCTTTTTCTTTGCTCACATGGGGTGGCTTTATGTGAAGAAGGACAAGCGCATCCGCGAGGCAGGAAATAAGATCAGTTTTCAGGATCTCTTGGACGACTCGACCGTGATGTTCCAGAAGCGTCTCGACCCGTTCTTTTCGTTATTCATGTGTTTTTTCATGCCTTCTCTGGTGGCGATGTACGGCTGGGGTGAGGGATTCTGGACGGGCTACTTCACGGCGGGAGTCTTTCGTTACGTGTTTGTACTCCACATGACCTGGCTGGTGAACAGTGCAGCCCATCTGTGGGGAAGCCGGCCGTACGATCCAGCATCTAACCCTGCCGAGAATGGCTGGGTATCTCTCGGGGCGATCGGTGAGGGGTGGCATAATTGGCACCATGCGTTTCCGTTTGACTATGCTGCGAGTGA
>JACKZZ010009138.1_pt1 | contig 19403 bp, 10 predicted proteins | sample 8027871 | NCBI WGS metagenome assembly JACKZZ01 (sample SAMN15724774, study PRJNA655200) | protist metagenome | isolation source: fluorescence activated cell sorting (FACS) single amplified genomes of... | place: USA: West Boothbay Harbor, Gulf of Maine | collected 2000-07-19
CTGATAGAACAAGATGTTCTTCAGACCAGCTTCGACGAGATGTGGCATGAGCAACTCGGCCCTCCCAACTGGAAGATGACAACGATCCCGTTTTAGAATGAATTTTGCGAACATCACTTCCATTTCCAAGAAATAGTTTGTCAGTTTCATTTTGTGTAAAAAGAAGAGCCGAAAGAGAAGATGTAACATCAGAGCTTAAGGATGCCTTTTCAGTAGCAGCTTGGTATGATTCTGCTATTTGCCTCCTTTTTTTCTCTTTTATAACAAGTTTCTTGTTCTTTGGTTGTCTTGAAAGAGGTGCTAGCGATAGTGCAGCAGAAATTTCAGTATATGCTCTCAGACGAGGAAATGCTGCAATTGATAAATCGGTAGTATCTTTTGCTGAATCCTTTGTGAGCATAAGGTAAACTACCCTTCGTCTTCCTTCTCGGCGGGGATCAGGAACTTCTAAAGTAGCAGGACAGAACTGCAAATCCTCATAACCATCAAGCATATAATCTGGGGCTCGTTCATCTGGAGATTCTATCACATCCATGATTTCTAAAGAAGAAAGGGGATTATGACGTTTAAAAAAATTACCCACTCTACCAACTAAATGTCCTCTTTCGCCTCTTTCACTACTCTCTTCAGTTTCTCGTGGAGCCATTCGTCCTTTGAGACCCATTCGAAACCTAGACATAAATGTTGGTGCACTTGTACCACCTAGGTGTCCAATTTCTTTCACTTGAGTTCCACTCTCTTCTTGTCTATGGTGGTCATAGTCTCCAACAGCTCGAACAATCTCACCATCACCATCATCATCATCATCATCATCCATTTCGCCATCATCATCGACCAAAACACCCTCTCCATCATCATCACCATCATCATCACCATCTTCTTCATCTTCACCCACACTAACACCATCCTCATCCTCATCATCATTGTCAATATCATCATCACCATGCTCGCTAAGAGGATTACTCCCAACCATACCCCCGTGACTAGGATCAATAGGAGTAATCTTGGTATTGAACACGAATTTTAGTAAATCTTGAGGATGAGAATCAGGGTATTTTCTAACTACTTCAGGATCTAACTCATATCCAACAAGACTAACAGTAGTATCACCAGCTACACTACTCATATTGACAGAGCCTACCATTGGAATATTACAAATTTGCCATTTTGATAAATTGAAATTTGACGTATTGACGCTGAAACTATATATACTTGTAAGATCAACTTTCATTTTTTCTTTAGAGCTAACACGCTTCTTCCGCTCTTTTTCTGTTTCTAAGTCTGAAAAAGGTCTACCCATCTTCGGAGGTTTTTGGCCTTCAGGTGTAATAATAATGCGATCCATACTTCTATGGATAGGTGCAACCATGTGGGGCATCTCAAAATGAGCTTTTTTTTGGTCTGTTCCAAATGACCAATGAAGATCATTTACCATACTCGATGTAAATTTAAGAACAGTTCGACACATTGCTTTTGTTAAAATACCAAGTTCTAACTTATGAGCAGTCTCAGCCCCAACATATATATCACCCTCAGGGATTCTTAAAAATTTGCCTTGAACTTGTACTTCATAACAAACTTTTTTCGTATCAAAAAAATCCTCATATATTTTATCTATAGGATCAGTTCGTACAATTAATAGCATAGTTCCTTTAAATAAATCAGTCTCAAAAGGAACAGGGATTCTACTATTAGGAGGACAAGGTGTCCAACCTCGTCGTGATTTATTAGTCATTATCTTTACATCTACAGTGGGAATTTCAGGAATAGGATCAAAGGTCTCAAAAGGAGAATCCTGATGTTGCTCCAATGGCGCATGGCCTCCATCTACTGTAATATGTGGTCTTTTAGACATCAGAGGTAACCCTGCATGTTCAAATAAGCCGGGTAATAAAATATCTAACACTACATTCTTGTTATTTTTCTTCTTCTTTTGTGCTTGAATTCGACTACTGATATGAATGATAAGCCCTTCAGGTCCGCCTAATATCATACCTTCATTAGGTTCTCTACTACCTATATCAATCATAGATGCCCCTGCTTCTACCGCTCTCCTCTGAGCTGCAGTTGGGTCGTCAGCAGTGACAGATATACATTTCGTCACATTACATTTCGTCAATATTGCAAGCACTTGTTCATTACAGGTCGATTCATCTATTATTATAAAAAGATGATCATGCGATTCCAAAGTTTGAGATGAAAATGGCATTGTGCGATCATCACTAGAATTTACCTTGATGCAATCAAAACATCCACACATGAAAGTAATCATGGCTGGTAAATCTTCCACTAGGAGAATATGCCATTGTGAGAAGGAAGCGCTCATTTGCTGATATCGAAGGATGGATTTTTTACAAACCTCACTAACAAACGAATTAATGTTATCTTATGCACAGGTGTGATATCGATAAATCGTGCCGTGGAATGCCATGGAAGGAGGGCCAGGTGGGTTTCCAATGGTAATTTGTATGGAGTAAATGCTGGTGAGGCAGACATCTTCCTCATGTTCAAATAAAAAGTAAAAAATGCACCGTTGTAGTGTTTTTGAAATTATTAAATTAATAAAACCATATAAAAGAACAAATAATAATAGAGTTACAACAATTATTCTCTTATCTTCCTTTTTAATTCCGTTATCGTTTGCCTTATAAGCAATAGATAGGCCATAGACAGCTTGGGTTCCAGCTGAAATTGGGCTTCAGCGCACAATCAACTAAGTTCCACAATAAACAGAGTTTCCAGTACTACCTTGAAAATAATCACATTGAGTAGTGGTAGTAGTGGGCCAATATGCGCTATAAGATATATCATGAGGAGAATAATTCCATCTGCCCCATTGACAATTATTAGGGCAAGCACCACAATTATACGACGTATAATCTTTGTGCTTCCTGCAAAACCGAGTATAACCCTGGTAAGTTCCACGTCTATAATTAATCTTATTTTCGTCAGCACAGCTAGCAGTTGTGTGACAATACGTTGAGGTATGTTGACTGTCACCAACTGGAGTATAATACCAGTTGATATTTATAGAATACGTCCGTCCTCTACCATCAAGATTCGAGTCAACATCTCCGGAATCGGTTAAAGTAAGGCCATATGTACTGGAACCTGCTGACGTATAAGCACTTACCGCAGCATGATAATTAAAATTAATTTTAGCACTTGTAACGGCATCATCGGCAATATCACCAGTCTCTACACAATCTGTCGCTAATTCATCATCAGAAATACTGTTATCAGCCAATTCAGATGTTCCTACTGTAAGATCAGCCATCTTTACAGTTGTAATAGATCCTGCTGTACCTGATGTACAGCAAATATCTGCACCTGCAATAGAATTTGTGGTGAGTTCTGACGTCCCAATACAATCAGTAGCAAGGTCGCTTGCAGTAAGAGTTGCATCTGCTATAACAGAAGAACCTACAGTTGAATCCGAAATATCAGCTGTTGCCACAGAATTAGTAGTAAACTTTGCTGAAGTAACACAAGCATCGGCAAGATCTGCTGTGACAATAGTATCTCCTGCGAATTTCGCATCAGTGACAGCACCAGTACCAATATCAGCAGTTGCAACTGCGCGAGAGGCATCATCTGTTGCATGACTAGCAAGTTCAGATGTACCAACATTACCATCAACAATTTTTACAGTTGTCACTGCATTATCTTGAATATTCGAAGTATCAATTGTATCCGCTTGTAATGTAGTGGTCAAAGTAATAGCTTGTTGCCCATTAAAGCTTTGTCCACCCGCCACTAAATCCCCTGAAACGGTAAATGTACGATAAGTCTCAAGATATGGAGAAGTTGCGGCATTTCCTGTATAACGTGATGAAGTATATGTAGAACCTCCAGTAAAAGTAAGTTGTGTACCACCATTATTAAATGTAAAATATGAAGTTCCACTTCCTTGCATAACAACAATATTTCCATTTTCAGAGTTTATATAGTGCAAACCAGTTTCAGTAATTTTATAATATGTTGCACCTCCATTAAATTCATATATTTGTATAAGATCAAGACTTTGACCTCCATCTGAAAAACCATAGAGCTTTAATGCTGTTATGTCGGAATCCGCAATTATTGAAACACTACCCAGATCCATAGATACTTCAGCATTTGCCATAAAAAATAAAGGTTGGTGTTGCTCATAACAACTTCTTCTTATATTTAGACTCATATTCAATACAACAATCGCAAATAACGCGTTCCAGACAAAAACAAACATTGAGAAACAGTTACGTCTATAATTATGAATAGAAGGCGCGAACAAGATTCGTTTCATTCTTTTTAAGACATGCATTAATATATTTGTCAACAAGTACAGAGAGATATCACGATATTGACAAAACGATTGATGCTTTATCAAATAATCAAATCGTATTATTTCCGGCAAAAAATAGAGGCGAATCATTTTTTTGGCTTTCCAAAAAATGCACGACCCGGTTTTTCCCCCTCGACCATTTGCATTTTTTTGTTTTGTCGTGATATAAAGGCAATATAATGAGCTCCAAGAAGATCATGAAGGCTGGTGGGGCTGAACCCGATGAGTTTGAGGCTCAGGTGGCTCAGGATTTGCTACATCTTGAAAACTCTTCCCAAGAGCTTAAGGTTGAGATGAAGGGTCTATATATTCTTGCTGCCAAGGAGATTGAGGTCGAGACTGGCCGTAAAGCTATTGTTCTTTTTGTACCTTTCCGTCTCCTCAATGCTTTCCACAAGATTCATTCTCGTGTTGTTCATGAGCTTGAGAAAAAGTTTAGCGGTCGTCACGTAGTCTTGATTGGTCAGCGCACTATTCTTGCTCAATCTGTGAAACGATCTACTAAGCTTAAGATTAGCGGTCCCGTTCCAAGATCCAGAACTCTCACAACTGTTCAAGAAGCTATTCTTGATGATATTGTTTACCCTACCGAGATTGTTGGTAAGCGCATCCGCTATAAGACGAATGGGTCCAAAACCCTGAAGGTTTATCTCGATGCAAAGGACCAGAAGAATGTAGAGACAAAACTTGATACATTCGCTCAGGTTTATAGCAGTCTTACAAACAAGGATGTTGTTTTTGAATTTCCTATTGAAGCGTAAAAAAAGTTAGTATCACACTTATTTTATAATTTTTTAATAATAAACACCATCTACAAAATTTCTTTCCTATATTTTTTTATTGAAAATATTGAAAAGTATACTTTTAATATTTTCAATGTTACAACCATTAGCTTGTAACAGAATACCCAGTATAGGGGGACGAATTGCTGGTACCACCGAAATTACTATTACTATTGCCGCTCCAATAAGCACAACCATTTGTGTAAATACCATTGATGCTAGCCCCTTGACACCGATAACATGCCCTAAAGGAACCAACATTAGATGCAGTCCAGTACCCATATTCTAAATTACCTTCGTGTGTACAACCACCTCCATTAGCACTACCAGTGCCGTACGTAGTCCCAGTTTGTCCACAATATGATGCATATGATGGGGTAGTGAATTTCAATCCGACAGTTACAGTCCATCCTTCTGCTGCAGTTCCCGTAACTAGTATAGGACCACCCATAGTTCCCCCTCGAATATTGTGAAGATAATTGAAACCTATCTTTGTCACTGTAACATGGCCATCTTTCACAGATGATGAGAGAACTTGACCATCAACAATCTTTGAGGAAGTCACAGAATTAGCACCAAGTTTTGCGTTAGTTACAGCACTTCCAAATATTTTATACTCGGTGATTGTGTCTGCTTGAATATAATCTGTGGTGTCTATGGCACCAGCTTCAACCTCATCTGCACCAATAGAGCTTGATGCAAGATCAGATCCTGTAATAGAACTATCAATGAGTTTAGCATTTGTAACAGCATCATTTTGAATATAAGCTGTGGTGTCCACAGCGCCGTCAGCTATCTTCACTGTGGTTACAGCAGATGTTGCAATACTAGCAGCTGTAATAGTTCCATCCTGTATGGTACCTGTTGTTATGGCATTAGACTTAATATGATCACCTGTCACGCAGCTAGCAGCCAATTTTGCACTAGTTACTTGAGATGAAGCAATTTTCGCACCAGTAACAGCATCGGTGACAATGTGACTCTGCCCAACTGCACCAGCAGCCCATCCAGTGCTCATATCTATATTGGCAGTTCCATCGAAATTTACTGGACTACTAGTTACGGCACTTGCAATAGAAAACGCTCTTGCAGTTGTTAACTGAGTCGCAGTATTTGAAGGTGCACTAATAGAAGTCGAGGAAATAGTAGCTCCCGATGAGAAAGTAAGAGTACCAGAATTAGCGAAAGTAAACTTTGTAGTTCCTGCATATTGAAAGAATGCAATATTCGTCCCATCCTTACTATTACGTATCTGATGACCATCCTCCGTTACAGTATAATATACAGGGCCACCATTGTAATCATGTATTTCAACAATATTATTAGTGTCGGTATCAGTAGAAAATCCCTTGACCGTAAATTGAACCTTATTTGCTATCGGGTTTTGAACGACACTGCCAAGATCCATGATTATAGAAGAGTTGGTTAAACATAGCAAAAAACATAAAAAAACAAATACCACATAATTAATTCTACACAGAGTTGATTGGCGATTCAACAATAGGCCCATCCGAACAAAAACTGTTTTTATACTGTATATAATCAACAAAAAAGGGAACTTTCGATGCGTAGGGTCAAAAGGCTGCGTCGTTTTGGAAGAAAACTCCGTTTTGAGTAGTCGACCTCGAATTGAATCCGCCAGGCCTTCTGCTAATAAAAAAAATGGATAGCCATCCGCTATGCTGAAAACATCACCGGGTTTTCGTTTTGGGAACAGAAAACACAAACGATCAAGCTCGTAGTTAAAACATAGTTTAAATGGGTTTGTGTTGCAGCAAGGCAGCAAGCCGGCCTGTATCCCAGCCTTTGACCGAGGAAGAAAGGGAGATTCGACGAACCCAATCGGCACAAGCCGCTGAGGCGCGGAGTTCAACTTTCAAGGGAGGAGGTGGTGTGTCTTCTAATGCTATTGCTAAACAAAAAGCAAGTAGTGCAGGTCCAGGGGATTCGAATAGGATGATGACTCCAAGTGATTGGAACTGATTGTCCAGCTTCCGAAAATCTCCTATCTGACCCGTTTACATATATACTGCCTTTCGGCCTTCTCTCCAGGCAGCAGTCTTCAGTCCGCACATTGCTTGCCTGACAATATAAATATAGAAAAATACATACATTACCTTTATTTATTTGTAATAAAACTTATAAAAAAACATTTTCGTTTACATAAAAATCAAAACACTTTTTCCCCTTCTTCTCTTTAGTTTTATGTTTGAGGAGGATATTGCGCGGCGTGATCTTCCTCTATTTGGGTACTTTGTTGTGCATTAATAACCAATGTCTATAATTAGAACGCCGCAAAGCAACACATACATTGATTTTCCTTTTACATTTTACACAGTTTGGCTCCGTGATATCGAACAGCTTCGCCACGAACTGCCTCGACAGTATCCTGGCCCACATCTTCTCGAGTTTCGCTTTACCAATAAACCTTGTATTTTGGTTGAATAAGGCCTTAATCTCAGCTGAAGGAGCCCTATGACATGTATGCATACTGTGTTGAACAAGACTGTATTCTATAGGCATCTTCTTCTTTTTATCCCTCATGAGAATATTTGCTGCTCGACGAAGAATAGTTCCTATGAGTTCCAAATCACTTATAATACAAGCTATGTGAAGTGCTGTATGACCCTTAATATTTTTCATATCTATATCAGCACCGCAATCAAGCAAATCATTCAAGAGTGAGACATCGTGTAATTTACGAGGAATATTCATTGCTAACATTAGTGGAGTATTCCTGAATTTGTCAACAGCATTTGGATTGGCACCAGCCATCAGAAGAAGCTTGACTTTAGGCACATCGCCTCGCATAGCTGCTAAATGTAATAGAGTTCTTCTATTTCGCGTGAAAGTTTGATTGATTTTGATGTGATGTTTTAGTGCCAAGGCGAGGTGCTTCTCATGTCGCTTCTCTATAGCATCAATCGCTATTGAATCCAGTACATCTTGTAAATTAAAAGGAGATGAGTGTTCAGCTGGATCTAAGTCATGTATCACTTTAATCTTATTCTGTTGCTGATGCTTTTCTACATCAACTTCATCATTCAAATTTAAATCATGAACTTCTTGCAGCAACTCCAGAAACTCCACATCTTCTTCTTGCCAAGACTTTTTTACCTTGTCTTTCTCCCAACTAGAAGGGTCTGCATGGAAATCATAAGGAATTTTATCATCCCAATAACGTTTGAAACGGAAACGATTGCGTAGTAAAGTCATCTCACCGTTATAACCTGAATTTCGAGCATCACGTAGCTCCTGTCGCATACGAAGCCAAGCCCGTAACCCAGCATCTACTCCAGGAACAAACTTCTCCTCACGAACCAAATCCATTCTTCCACCAGATGCCAACAACTCAAAATTAATTGCTTTCTTTTGGTGTTGCGTGTTTTCCATGTTGGGTTTTCGATTTTCATGCGAATCTTAAAATTAGGAGCTCCTAAATTCAACTCTGAGAAAGAGTTGCACATTACTTTGATTTTATTGAATCATTTGCACTTTACTTTGCTTGTATTGAATCATTTGCACTTTACTTTGATTGTGTTGAATAAAATGGCAGATTGGATGATTCGTGGAGAGAAATTCTCTTTGGGCAAACGCTACAGTGCTCTAGAGTATTTGGGCTCGGGTGCATATGGTGTTGTCTGTGCCGCATTCGACCGCTTGAATGAAGAATACATTGCCATCAAGAAATGCAAAAAGGTTTTCCACTCTAGAACTATGGCAAAGCGTACTCTTCGTGAGATGCGCCTTCTTCGCTTATTGGATCATGATAACATTGTGAAATTGCGATCAGTGCTGTCACCCACCAACAGGGTGCTCTTTGCAGAGGTATATGTCGTTTTTGATTTGATGGAAACTGATCTCGCAGTGATAATTCGATCCAGCCAAGTGCTTCTAGACAAACACATTCAATTCTTCATGTTCCAACTTCTACTAGGATTGCAGTATCTTCAAGAGAAGGGAATAGTTCACAGAGACCTCAAACCTCGCAATCTATTGGTGAACACGAACTGTGAGCTTAAAATTGCTGGTAAGTAGTGCAATATTTATGTTTATTGTCCATTATTGTTGATTCATAGGGAGGAGTTATTACCTTTACCCTTTCTTTCTCGTTTTGTTCTACTTTCGAACGAATTCCGTTCAAACTCACACCAATACCCTGAACTCACCATTTGAATCAACACATACACAAAACGACCAACTTTTTATGATTATTCAATAGATTTTGGCCTAGCCCGTGTTTATTCCCCTAGTAATGAGAACAAGATTGCAGCAATGACTGAGTACGTCACTACTCGTTGGTATCGCTCGCCAGAGGTGATTGTCGGATGGCATAGGTATTCATTCGCTGTAGATATGTGGGCTGCAGGAACGATCCTGGCAGAGCTCATTACTAGGAAGCCTTTATTCCAGGGATCCAACTCCGCCCAACAGTTGGCAATTATTGCTGATGTTCTGGGTAGGCCTTCTCAGACATTCATCGAAAAATGTCGTAAGCCCAATTATCGTAGATATCTCTCGGAACTGCCCATCAAACCTAACTCGTCTTTAGATTTATCTGTGCCTGAGGCCGGTCGAAGTGCAATGATGATGCTTAAATCGCTTTTACAGATGGTTCCTACTGACAGACCAACTGCAACAGACTGTTTAAGTATGTCGTGGTTGCGCCCCATGGTGGAGGGAATCGAAATCGCGAGTCCAATTTACACTGCATTCCCCCCTCAGGAGTTTGCCTTTGAAGCAAAGGAACTTACAGTCGATGATATTCGAGCTGAAATACTCATTGAAATGGACCTGAGTGCTGCTGTGGAGGAAGGTGAAGATGGTGACGAATTTGCGGATGACGCCTCGGATATTCAGAAGGGGCTCTCTGACGACCCTCATTATGTGCCAGGTGTCTTCGATACTCATCGCCGTGACTTAAGAGATGAAAGCAAGATACAGCAGCAAGCAGTACAGATTGGTCTTGGCAAAGATATCACTCGATCTATTAATAGTGGTTCTGGTTTTAAAAGCAATGGAAATGTCTCAAAGAGCTCATCAATGACTGATAAAAAGTACAGTGAGCATGCACATACAAATACTCGAACAGAGTCATCATCATCCAAGTCAATATGCTCAATCATGTGATTATGATGAAATCTTATAGTTTTTAAGTGGTAGGGATGATGGGACTTCAATTTATAAGAAAAGTGCGAATCTGTCTCCGAAAAATATCGGTAAGTATCATATTGAAGTATATTACGATAGCATACATATGGCACTAATCCATTAACGTATTGATAATAATCCATTCATTGAACACTTTTGTTCAATTGCTATCTCTGTTCCATTTAAAGTTTAAACATTTGTAAATAGTCCGATGGTAAATATTTTATGAAAATGCTTTCTTAATTTGAGCAAATAATTATTAGGATGTAATTCACAAAGTAAGAAGTATAAAAATGGTTACAAGTGAAATAAAAGCATAACGATAAGAAAACCTAATTTTTGAGAAACAACAACCAATACTGACAACTTCAATGCGGTCAATTAAATAAGAACTATATCAACAGGCTCACTCACTATTAACTTTGAAGAATCGCGCTGACCTGGCTCAATGCGGTTAGGAGCTAAATATACAATTTGAAATGAATGCGAATTGGTGAATGTTGATAAAGCATTACGCTCCATTTTTGCAACCAATTTATTTTCATTCATGACTATTTTTATTATAGGATCGAAGAAAAATACTGAAGATCGTTCTGCATCAGCTACTGCATCTGATTCCTCAGCATTTACCCATTCTTTGCCAATTCCAGCAATGGTCCGACTATGCCCAGATTCTTGTAAGTATAGTGGCGGTAGGAAAGAAATGCCACTAATTCTACTGAAATCAGACCAAACATTGTTGAAGTATGCCCAAATCCATTTCGTTATACATCCTGCCATATCACGTCTATTTTCAAAGTTAGCACATGAAGATAGAGGTGAAGTTAAAGTTTCAGTAGTAGTAGTGACCTTAAAGTCCACAACTCGCGCGTCGATCCCTAAGAATCTTAATATACTTATTGCTTCTGTAGCCCCGATCCATTTTTTAGTGTTTCGAATGCGACCCAGATCCTGAGCACCTGCAGTATCAAAACCCTCATCCCATGCCATCTCCAGTACTTCTTGAAGGACGTCGATAGCTACGTTTGAGTTCATTCCTTCTCTATAAATGCGTTGGATTAAGGCATTTTGAGGATTATTCTGGGTGAAAAGCGGCATCTGAGCACATGTATCGATCATCATATGTATATTAGTGTATCCACAACTCCAATTTGTAGGTTGTGATTTAAACATCAGATGGCTTGAGACAAGCGAAAATGTGTAGGGAAAAGAAATACTTCGGTGAGCACATATATTTTCAAGTGAATTTACTGCATGGCTAACAGCTGGTAAAGGAGAACCCAGTACCTTTCCCTCGTCAACTTCATCCGTTAGATCAATTATTTCGATCATCCAAGCTAAGGCGGTGAGTCAAGACCCTTGCCCATTCTTGAAGGAGAGACTACCTTGTTGGGTGTTCCAGGTGTTATATGACGCTACAGTTTCGGGAACAGAAATACAGGGGAGGAAAACCTTCGGTACCGGTACTTTGTAAGTATTTTTACAGAAATGGTTTATTTTTATTTTATTTTATTATTTACAAGTAATATTTCAACCTGCCCTAGCCCTTGACCTTCAACCTCGAGGTCTTTAGCCAAGCAGCTCACCTACATCAGTATCTCCGAAATCATCATCATCATCAGTGGGTCGCTGTGCTGGTGCAGGGCGGTTCGTCGGTACAGACGCTCCTGCTCGAGGTGCGGCCAGAGGCGAACGGTCTTTATCTCTTTCTTTCTCCTCGGACGGCCCCACAGAAGCAGAAGGAGTAGCTTGTCCTTGGGATGAAGCGGTTGGGCGTTCAGAGCGTTGTGGGCGGTCGGGCCTCTGTGGGGCAGCACGCTGGGCCTGTTGTGGTGCTGCTTGGGCCTGTGATGCCTGGGCTGGCATGGGTTGCGCAGGTTGTAGACGTCTCAGCTTCTCGACCCTACGACTATACTCCTCATAGGGTCGTCCTAGATCGCGGCATAATGCTTCGAGGTACTGGAGGGCCTCCAAATTATCTGGGTAGTCTTCGTGAATTTGCTGATATAACTCCAATGCCTTATGGAAGTCACCCAGACGTCTATAACATGAGGTGATCATCAGACGCCATTTAATTTCCCCCGGTTGTACAACAGAAGCACGTTCAAAGTACTCTATCGCTTGCTCTAACATCTCTCTTTTCACGTACCATACGCCTAGCCAGCTGATCACATTCAGATTCACTGGGTAATGGCGATGTGCCTCCATGTGCCAGTGGCATGCACTAGCATCATCCTCTAGCTTCTCAAAGACAGCACCGAGGCGTGCACACACACCAGGATCGCCAGGTACCTTATGCAACAACATCTCGTACGTCTTAGCCGCTTGGTCCCAATCAGTCCTGGTGCTGCCTTGTTCATAGATCGCACCTAATTGGAAGAGGGCCTCGGGGACTGTAGGAAGGATCGTGTGGAGTTTATCGAAAGCTTGGTGCGCTTCTTCTAGAGAACCACACTTGAGGTTAACTAATCCTAAATTATATATACCTTCAATACAATCTGCTTCAACACCCACAGCCTCAAGGTACATTTCCTTGGCTCTCGCGAGCTCTCCAGCCATGTATAGACAGTTACCCTTATTCACAAGCGCACGCGCACTGTACCGATCAGCCTTAAGGGCCACATCAGCGTGTTTTTCGGCCTGTTGATAATCCCCTTCTAGGAAATAAATGAAAGACAAGTTCGTTGCCGCCATAGCTCTGAGTGAGCTGTCCTTTCTTTCGAAACCCTTTAGCACGCCAATAGCATCCTCGAATCGCCGCTTGTTCATATAAGCCATGCTCATATCCAACTCCAGTTTAGATGCAACACTTTCTAATTCTGGTTTTAATTTGTCCATGACCCACTTATACCCTGCTTCCCAATCCTCTTCATCATCAATGACAGGAGCAATTAGGCGAGCGGACGTCAACAGGTGCTCATTCGCTTCATCGTGGCGCTTCCTTAACTCATCTCGAAGGGTATCTACACGGTCTGCGAGCACATCATCAACAGACTCGGGCTGTTTGCCTTCTGCAAGACGCTCCTCCTCCTCCTCTGTCATCCCAGAGATTGGAATAGTCAACATCTTTGTGAAATGTTTTCGCATCTTATCCTTGTCGCCTCGAGCATACAAGCACATCATAAGGTTGAAAGCCGTTTGCATATCTGGTGATCCAGACATGACACTCTCAAAGGAATCAATCGCGTCTTGGAACTGTCCCATTTTAATAAAGGCATTTCCAATATTGCGGAAAATGCGAAAGCGTAACTCTCTTCCTGTAGATGGGATTTGGTCAAGGGCCATTCGATATTGCTTAATGGCCTGAGGGTACTTCTTTTGCTCATAGTAGATATTACCCATGTTTACTCGCAAACGACCGCTTTGTGGGTACTCCTTATTCTTGACGATGATTTGATACGTATTAATCGCTTCATCATACATGCTGTTATGGTGGTAGGCATTTGCCAAATTGAAGCAAATTGCATACGTCAGGTCTAGGTTCAGCTGCTCGGTCAAGCTATGGCTCTCTCGAAACTTGACCATAGCTCTTTCTGCCTTTCCTGCCTCTTTGGCTTTATCAAGGGCGCGTTGCATGTCCTTGGCGGCGACAGCATCAGCACTCTCTTCAATGAGCCTGTGGACATTACGCTCCATCTCCTTGGCCTTGTCTTCAGGACTATTCTCGCTCTTCTCATGCAGAGGAGGAGCAGGTCCCTTACCCATTTGTAGTGGATCGAACCCCTTACTTTGCTCTTTCCCAGCATCACCCTTATAACCTGCACCTGACACTGATGTCATTGGGCGTGCATCACCACCTCCACCTCCAGCAGCTCCAGTCATAAGACCTGCACGACTTCCAGGAGCCTTTCCCATTGACGAACCAGGGACACCACTCACCCGAGCAGACGAGGTAGGAGCGCGGTAGCCTGTCTGAGGTGCACGCCCTCCAGCATTGAAGCTCACTCCTGTTCCTCCACCGCCGCCGCCGACATTTGTATTAAAATCATAAAGATGGTCATCGTCAGCATCCGCTTTGAACATCTTTGTGAACTTACTTGACTGTGGTCCGAAGATCTTACGGAATTTAACCGCACTGGCAAGCTCCACGTGCGAAATGTTTCAAATTACATCTGCTAAATGATTCACGGGTCGCGCGATTGCCAGGATTGCGAAAATTATGAGTATCAAAATTTCAAAGACTGATGCTCGATTGTTTTCCGGTTATCGAGTGTTCCCGGATTAAGAAACAATCTATAAGATGGATCATAGCGTAAATGTGGTGTTGTATGATCCTCGCTCGCAGCGGGAAGGACGCTTTTGTATTGGTAAAGGCTTTACAGTGGAAGATCTTAAAGGCATGTTGACTCGCATCTACGGTAGCGCTCCTACAGGCTTTATTCGCGATGCGACAGTATACCCTCTGAAATTTCTCGTTAGATCTCCGGAGTTATTTGCTTCTGATTCCGATGGGGGTTACCAAGGAAAAGGTACAGGGGCACGGCGCATGATAGCTCTTTTTAAACCTAGTGAGTACAATGGTGGTGGGGCGAATTTCTTTCCTTCTAATGCTAAATCTGCAAATGCTGCATATGCCGATGATGATAGCGAGGATGAGGAAGAGCAAGACGATGACGGTTTGGATGATGTTGAGAAGTTGTTCATGATACTTGACCTGAATGGCGATGGTGAGTTACATAGTGATGAGATGTTGGTTTATCTCACGGCCTCGTATGAACTCCTCATGGAAATGACTTCCCCTAAAGTCAACTGGACGCTCAAAGCTGAAGATTTGGCGCAAGCTACTATGTTGGATTGCTTCAACCACACGAAGAAAGTGGCGGGGCAGCGATTGACTTTTAGTGAATTCAGTGAATGGTTCCACTCAGGGGAGGAGAACGAGACACGTAACATAATGATAGAGGCCATCAGGTGGTACGAGCGCATGCGGGATGAACATATTACAAGGGCGAATTTGAGCAACCAGGAAGCTGCTGTTGCTGCTTCTTCTGCACAAAATGGTGATGATGGTCAAGGTACCTCCTCACCGTACCATATCTCCTTGAAGGACGCCATTGAAGAGATGCAAAAGATGACTGGTTTGGGGGACCAACATGTGGATGATGTGATGCACTTCTTTAAGACCACGGCTTCCCCCGATACGGGCTTGATAGAGCGCTCTCGCTTCGAAGACTGCTTTGTATACATGCATACTCTCCGAAAGGACGCTAGTGCTGATGCAACAGAAGAGATGATTTGCCGTCAAGAGCTCACTTCGTTTCTGGATCGCGTTTTCAACACCCTTGAGACCAAGCCTGGTACCGGTGTGGTCGATGCCAATGAGCTGTGCAGCAGTATGTGCCTATTGTGTGGTGGAAGTAGTACGGATAAAATCAATGCCGCTTTCCGGTTGTGTGATCTGGATGAGGATGGTTTTATTTCCTACACTGAGTTCGTGAATTACCTGGGTCATGTGTTTCGATTCCTTGATGAGCTAAGTGGGGAAGCAAGGCAGCTGGCTGGGTGTGGGCCTAACGAACTGGCTCAAGTAACTGCTCAAAAGGCTTTCCACAACCTACCCCCATGCGACTCGCAGCGGGGCCTGTCGTTTGCTGGCTTTACTCGGTGGTATACCTCTGGTCTATCGGAATTCGATGTAGCTGAAGCGTTTGGTCTTTTGGAGAGTAGTGGTTTATGTGTGGGTGTACCATCAGTGAAGCGTGTCCTCGGCTTAAGTACCTATCGCGCGGGAGGCCTAATCCAGTACTTCCTGGACCTGTCGGACCAAGACGGCCTATTGCATAAGAGTTCTTACCAAGCGGGAATGGAGAGGTTGGTGAGGCGACATTTGGCGTCACAGTCCATTGCAGACCGGGTGCATGCTGAGCATTTCATCGCCTCAATCTACGACATATGCGACTCAGAAGGAGGGGGATACCTCGACCTTCCTGACCTTGCGTGTACCCTGCTGTTGTTCTGTGGGGGCGAACACGCGGAGAAGGCTGAGTGTGCTTTCAATCTCTACAGCGGCGAGCTGGAAGATGGTATTAGCGAAACTGAGGTTGCTGAGTGCTTATCCATGCTTCTGCGAGTTGTATCTGTGTACTCACCCGAACATCTAGGGGACCACGAGCCCTGTGCTCTGGCAACTGAGCTCGCCGCCAATATGCTTGCTAAGGCGGATGAGCTGGGATCGTATGCTCTTTCAGCTACTGAGTTCAGTGCTTGGTTTAGTGCGCTACTATCGCAGTTTGAGGATGATTCCGACTCTGCTGGCGCTGGGATGGGGGATCAAGGTCGTGATGAATCAGGTGTGGCGACGGGGTCACCAGACGGAAATGGTCTTCATATGAATGGTAACATGTCATATGCCGCCACTACTCCTACCCCTTCCTCGCGATCTCAAGAATCTCAACCCTCTCAGTATAGACGAGAGGGTGATGAAGACGATGGAGAGCAACTCATGGGCAAGGTCGCATCCGAGTTGCGTAAATCTCGCGATATATTTGGTTTTAACGGAGTTTCCATAGACGAATTGAAAGAAATGCTTGGTGAGAATCATGTAGGTGGCTTTGTGCACCATGGTAGGTGGCTTGATACAGTCAGGCTTTTGGGTCAGTTGTCGGGCTTCAGTGCTGAACAAGAGAGCGCCGCAAAGGCCCTAGCTTCATCCGTTTTTGCGGCTTTCACTTCTGACCCGTCAGTTACGGGGAACTACGGCGTCCCTCTTGCGTCTCTATTGGCAGGGTTGTCTTTCCTAACTATCAGCCCTATGGAGGAGCGTGTGATGGCCTCATTCATTACCCTGGATACGGATTGTGATGGAATGCTCAGTGCGGCAGAGGTAGAGCAGTACATCCACGCTACCCTACTAGTGCAGGAGGTGTGCTCAGTGAGTGCTAGTGAGTGCCTTCGAGGAGCGACTGGGGGTCAGACCCGCTTGCTAGCCCGGGCGGCCACCAACTCCTTTATGCGCCGTGTGGATAATGGTGCCGATGGTTTAGCCACCTTCGATGAGTTTATGGAAATCTGTGAGGAGAGTCTGGCGGTAGCGCAGGGGGGGGGCAAGGTTCTAGGTGCTTTTGATTTGCTTTGCTTTAATAAAGGTTTCATCATTTTACATTTTCTAACAACGTTTTACAAATCGAATAATTATAATAAATGGAAGCGTAAATGTGTACATTTCAAAGTAATAAGCAGAATCTTTTTGAATCTAAATAAACAAAATACTTCGAGTAAGTATAGAACCAGAATCGAATCTACAGTTCCTCGTTCTGAATAAATACATGCTCTGGTGGCTGCTGTGCGTCGTCATCACCATCGTCATATGCATATCCATCTTCATCTTCAAACGAAGAATATGGATAATCGGGGTGACCTGGCCAGAGCTCTTCGCCCTCTTCAAGCGTTCTACTCACACGTGAGATATCTTGCTCAGCATCGTAAGCGATGCTTCCGTCATAGTACTGCTGTTGATTAGTCAGTATGGTCACTGCCTCGGGGTGCATCCACCATACAATCCAATTCCCGAAGAATTTCAAAACCACATCTATATGTGCAGGGCAGTCATTGCGGATGAGGTCCCCTAGAAGAATCATTCGAGTTTTTTCCTGGGGATTGACCACTCCGTGTTCGAAGCAGTCATCAAACAGGAAATCGTGTGAATCAGACCACGATACGTTGAAAGCCTTCCTCCTTGGTGGTGATGATTCAATGGCACATTGAATTGTCGCACAATATGTGATGAATTCATCGACTCTAAGATCATCATAACCACTGCTGCCATCTTCATTTAATTCCTCTCCATCTCCATCTCCATCTCCATCTTTGTAGAGTTGATCCAACAATTGTTTGTGAGATATGAGGTCTTCCGAAGATGGATCGTCGAAAAGAAGCATATAAGGCTGTGGCTCTGTCTCAGGAACTCGAAGAGCTAAATGATACCGAAGCTCGCCTCGATAAAAACCCCTATGAAAGATGAGTCGTCCATTCGGCTTTATAATCGAAAAGAATGCGGTCACGAGGGGAGTTCGTTTAAGCAGTTCCAAAGACTTTGGGAAGTATTTCTTTGCAATAGATGTGGGTTTTGAAGCTACTTTCAGGTATAATGTAGACCACGGAACACCAAGATCGTTCAAAAACCGCTGAGAGGGTTGCAAGAAATCGACAGGAGCAACTTCATGTGTCAAAGCAAAAGAGTCGAATTCCTCAAGAAATATGTTATAATTTGACCGAAGCTCCTCCGCCCAAGCTTCATTGACGTCATTTCCACCAAAATAAAGAGGAGTGGATTTCGCATCGCGGCAGGAATCATACAAGAATCTATTCAAGTCCAGAAAGTCACCTTGAATCGCCTTGGAGATAAAACTTATAATATTCCAATTATAGAAAACTATGAACGCCACCAAAGGAAATATAAAAATCCATACTTTCCTCCAAGTCCGAGCTCCTTCGATTGAATTACCACTATATTCACCATTTATCATAGTCAAGTCAGGTGGAGCTGGATCGACACAAGGAGTGACCTGGAGGTATTCTCAGTGCCACAACTTTGATTCTTACACGTTAAAAAGGGTTTTATTCCCAAAATAGTATTAAAATCCAAGAAGGAACGACAGAGATAAGATTTTATATGTCGAATGAATTTAACCACCTACCCTAATAGGCGGTTTCCGTTAATTAATTTATTTAGCAGAGGTAGTAAGTCATTAGATGATAAACGGTGTGTATACTGGTGATTTAATAGAAGGAGTTCGGCAAGGGAAGGGTCAATTGACTTGGAGTAACAATGATTGTTATGACGGGGAGTTTAAGAATGGCCTGCGGCACGGACGCGGTAAGTTTGAAGAGACCGGTGGTCGTGTGTATGAAGGTAATTGGGCTATGTCTATGAAGGAAGGTTTCGGGGTAGAAGTTTGGGGCAATGGTGACCGTTATGAAGGTTCGTACTCGAAAGACAAGATGCATGGCAAGGGTACAATGGTAACTTTTGGAGGCAAGTATGAAGGCGACTATAAAGATGGAATGAAGGATGGATTGGGGACTATGACTTACAAGGCTGGTTCTAAGTATGAAGGTCAATGGAAGATGAATCGATTCCATGGGCGTGGTATGTTTTTGTGGCCGAATGGACGTAAATACGAAGGGCAGTGGCAGGATGGAGAGCG
>JACKZZ010022282.1_pt1 | contig 19403 bp, 11 predicted proteins | sample 8027871 | NCBI WGS metagenome assembly JACKZZ01 (sample SAMN15724774, study PRJNA655200) | protist metagenome | isolation source: fluorescence activated cell sorting (FACS) single amplified genomes of... | place: USA: West Boothbay Harbor, Gulf of Maine | collected 2000-07-19
ATATCTTACACTTTCATCCCGAACTTAAATTTAAAAGCGTTTGCAGAACAAACGAGTGGAAGTCAGAGATTTGTTTACAATGTGCGTGAAGTCTCGTCCTCTCGTCTTAACAAATTGTCAATCGAGAGTTCACAAGTCCACTTAATCAAATTAATAATTTGAGCAAATGCACCCATCCGTCGTCAAGAAAAAGAGGCACTAGAAGATGCTCACATCATACCAATTAATTCACATGCTATCCTTCTCGGTGATAATGGTAAAGTAAAAACTGCAAAGCTTCAAAATCATAACTTATGTATCAGAATTTGAGAACTGGTATCACGAAGATGCAAATTATTTTCTAAATTTAGAAACATGTGAATGCAGCTGTTTTTATAACGAATTGGACAGGATAGAAATAGGCAAGAAGCCCCTGGCACTTCAACCTCTCACTTTGTGGAGTCAAGAGGCGTACTTCTACGACTCGTACTTGTTTTCGCCAGGCTCCGATTGTGGCTTCGATTAAATGATTGAGTCTTATTGTTTTCGTGACAACAGGTGACAACCGCATAGCAACCAAAATGGAGAAAACTTTTTACAAGAATCTCCAACCTACTCAATGAATCCATTTCATTGCCGGCATTGATACACTACATATCTCGTATCATACACACTCCATTGATGGATGCTTCGCGAAATATCCCTTGCTCCATAGAGTAAGCTGCTTAGTGTCATGTGCAAAATGGGAATTCTTAGAATGAAAATGATTGTTCAACTCCTGACGAAAAAAATTTCCTTGATCTTATGAGTACACGTTAAACCATCTAGTAAAAGTTTTCAAACGAAAGCTAATGCTTGGTAGAAATGTGTTTGACATGAAGGCGTCCCCCTCATGCTCGATTATTGGCTTATTGCATACATAAAGTAGTTGCCCATGATTTGTCGAGACAAACGATGGAGAAGAAACAACTAGTATCTTTACCAGCCATCAAGCAAAGGCTTCACAACGACCCGATATAAAGCGTTTTTAGTAATTGTTTAACAGTTAGTCTCATTAGGCACTGGCACGTGAGTGTCTGGATCGCAACATTTGTCCCCCTCGCTGTCACGTGTACAGTCTGAGTCTGCGTTCTGGCATTTGCAACGATAATATGGTGCCTTGTCGGATCGCAACTGCATGAAAGACGGAAAGAATTCCTGCTCGTTAGCCCCACGTAAAACGAAGGATGCGCCCATCTTCGATTCGTGGGAATCATGGACAGATACGCGAGATACCGGGGATGCTTTATTCGTCCATTCGGCGATTCCGCGAAAAACCGTGGGCAAGACCGACATGATACATACGACGGCCACCAAGGCACCGATTAATTTCATCGTAGATCCGTGCTTCTGATCTTTCGGTTTCACAGAATTTTTCGTCACAGGTCCCGATTCCGCTGCACCGTAGATGGTGCCTTTATCCGCACCGGTATCAAACTGAGAAACGATCTGCGCCGACATGTTTTGACCTTCTCGTTCTTCTTTTGGAACTAAACCGAAACTTCTCAAAAAAAGGAGTCTTGAAGCTTTCCAGTAAAAGGAAATTGTATTGTAGCAATTCCCGGTCCTTGGGTGACAATAAATACAAATTGGTTTGAAAAAAACTTTTTGACTTTCTCTGCGTGGAGAAATGGAATTCAAATTCAGTACTCTATCGCCGAGATTTTCATGGGATGCATAGGAAAACCAATTTGGGCCTGAACTCGCACACAACGCAAACGCATCAGTCGTGTGTGAAGATCCACAACGAAGAACTTGTCCCGTGAACGAGAACCACGAAATTCAAAACGTATCTTCACGAACCGGATCCCTTTCGCTTATGATACGTCACGGACGCAAATCAACGAGGAACTGCTACGAAATGTATATCTACACGCAAATTGCGACTCACGAGGATCGACATTTATTAGCGCCAGCTGCCTTCTCCCGTGGCCCCCTAGCAGAGCGGATCAATCCACGGCTCTAGAGCAGACGGGTTCAAATTCAGAAAACCGGAACACAAAAATTTTTCAGGATAGCGTTGGTTTCATCAGACGTTTCAAATTTGACACATTGACAATGCTGAGAAGTTCTGTCTCCACGTAAGAGTTGTGCAGTGAGTCCAAGTTCAGGAACTGCAATTATACTCGAAATTACTATCGAAATGAAAACTGAAATGCTATCGGTCGATCCACAGCACATAGAAAATCTTTTAGTCCTTCCTTCTCCTTTTTCTTACAACTACTGGACCAAACGAAATGTCCATAGACATACTCCATATCGGATGTGCGCGGTCGATTCATCTCGAGAAAGTTTTGTGTTTTTGGCCCTGCAAGGCGCAGTACTGACCCCTACAAGAGCCTGCAACCGACCTAGTGCTTTGTTGATGGTATTCCATATATGTCTTTTTCTCAGGGCTCACACACGCCAATCTCATCTCGGGGACTAATTTCTAGACTAAAGCGAGCTCTTCTGCACAAATACTCGAATGCCATTCCCTGTCGCAAAACCGACTCGAAGATCTCGTCAAGAAATCCTTTCAAATACTTCTTTCTCGATCGATCATAAATTATGATTAACCCTAGCCAGAGAGTATCGCCACCTCTTCGCACAGATGGTAAGGCGATACCCCAGCCCTTTCTGCATCAATGAATATCTACACCAAGGGACAACACACCGCACAGAATAGCGAAATCAATTGTCATGGAACTGGACTACCCTTTGTCGCCCGAATCAAGACAGAGCTACAAGATCCGCACGTCTGAGATCACACCGAGCTGAATAGCCAGAGAGTGACCCCAGATACGTAGTCAACATTACTACTCTGTCTTTTTTTGAAACTGCCTAGGCTAAAACACTCGTTATGTAGTTCTCGTTCTTGATGTACTACATTTGATAGCATGAGAGGACAAAAATTCAAGAGCTGTTTCTATCTAGAACTTCATACTTGGTGAAATAGAAATTGGTTTTTATGGCCTCCAGCTTTTATTCTTAGCTGGCAGTGGTTTTTATGGCATTGGTTTTTATTCTTAGCTGGGCACGGCCCAGCTAAGAATTTTTATAAAAGAACAAGATATTCCTATGCGAGCTCTTCCTGTTATATTAACTCACATTCAAGAACATGTAATTTCTTACCCTACTATCCTGTCGGAATACGCAAGACAACTGACTTACTCCCGCATAGAAATTCTGCTACAAAACTATATCTTACACTTTCATCGCTGCATTAAAAACGTTTGCAGAACAAAGAAGAACGAGAAATCAGAGATTTGTTTATAATGTCTGTGAGTCTTACACTTTCAAAACTGCGCTAATACCGTCGGCAGAACAAACGAGATAACGAGAAATCAGAGATTTGTTTATAATTCGAGTAACCCTTACAGTCTCAGTTCATAAATAAGAACCTACAATCATCATCGGTGAAGTAATATTCATGCAAATACTCACTCGAACTCAGCGCTCGACAACTCTTATGCAATAAAAACTACGTCGCAGTTTTGCAATAATGCATGTGGAGTCTCGTCCCCTCGTCCGAAGAGATCGTCAGTCGAGTGTTTACAGATACTCACATCATACCAATTCATTTACATTCTCTATTTCACTCAATACTGAAGCAAAAATTTTTTAGACGATTTTAAATTCAATAAATCATGTATCAGAAATTGAAAACTGGCACCAGACCATTGTTATCTGTTCTCTAGTACTACACGAAGTTGGCTGCTCAGGCTGTCACTGCGTGATGGAAATAGGTGCAAACTAAAAACCAATTGTGTAAACTCATGACGAAGAAAACCCCCCCCATCAGAATCAAATTATCTGTTGAAACCCAGGAGGTTTTGTCAGAGAGGAGCCACACGATCGTAAATCGCAGAGCGAATGAGGGAGGCGTGAACTTCATTTGATGTTTCTGAAACACGTGTGCACACATATAGGTAAAGTAACAGGAAAACACTCTGGTTCCTACCCCGCTGATTACTAGTGCGCTAGGGTGTTGCTCGCCTACATTCTTTACCTTTTTGGTAAGTTTCGCTTGGAAGCCCCGCGAACCCTGTGTAACAAATTCAACTATTTACCAGGTGGTTTTTGAATTGTATTTTCATTTCATCGTCGTTTTTTGTAGCGCACAAAACTCGATATTATGGCGGAGTTCAAGCCTAATGTACGACAAGAACTTCCTCGTTTCGAGGGGATGAAACACGAGAAGCATCCGAAGCAAAGTCCTACTGTTGTAGTCAACATTCAAATAAGTGTAGTAGAAATTCGGTTCGGATCATGACGCCCTCCGCATGCTCTCTTCATATTTGGTGCAAGGAAGAATTCTTTGTAATTAATTTCGCGAGTTTTAAGTACAAGACCACCATGACAACACTTTCAGATGTTCATACAAATTCCAACCTCTTCGCTCTTGTACTTTTCGACAGAGACAAATTGAATATAATAGAAAGATATTTATGGAGTTGCTCCGCCTTTGCGAAAAGGCTTCACAACATCCCACTATAGAACGTTCCTAGTGTACTCAATAGTTGGTTTCCCCTTCTATTTCCACCGCCTCACCTGTACTGGAATCGTCAGTGCAACAACTGCCCCCATTACTTTTACGCGTACTACTGCTCTTTTCGCATTTGCATTGATACGCTTTATTCGATGCGGGCCACTCCATGAAAGGAGAAAATCCCTGCTCGTTGGTATTTGTTCCAGAGCCGCCCAGAGCGAGAGATGCCCCGATCGGCGTGGCGGAAGGGTCCTGGGCAGACACGCGAGAGGCCGTCGGGGATACCTTGTTGTCAGTCGTCCATTTGCAGATTCCACGAAAAAAGATGGGCGAAACCCAAATGATGCATACGAAAACCATGAAGGCGACGAGGATCATTTCCTCCATTGCAGATTCGTGCGTCTGATTTTTCGCGGACGGCTGCATTACGTTTTTCGTCACAGGAGATCCTCCTTCCGCTGCAACGGAGATGCTACCTTTATCGGCACCGGTATCATACGGAGAGGCTGTCTGCGCCGACATGTTTGGCTCTTCTTCGTATGTAGAACGAAATGGAAATTTCTCACAGAGACAATCTCGAAGCTTTCAAACAAAAGAAAATTGCGAAAATTTCTCAGGTCGTTGGGACTGAATAAAAAATGCAGTTTGGTTAAAAAAAAGGTCTTGGGCTTTCGCTGCAGGAGGAAATGGAGTTCAAACTTTATTTACTCAATTGCGGAGATTTTCATGCGATACATAGGAAAAGCAGTGTCGGCCTGAACTCGCACACAACGCAAGCGCATCAATCGCGTGAAGATTGAACGAAGTTGAACTCCGAGAACAAAAATCACGAAATTTGGAAAGAACTCATATTGATTTCAATTCAGGACATCGATCCCTTTCGCTAATGATCCAGCACGCACTCAACGAGACATCGTTACGAAATGAGTTGATCGAGGAACTAATTTGACTGCAGATAATGACGCACGATACGATAAACATTCAGGATCACGTAATCCGGACGTCCGATCAGAATCCTCGCAGTTACAGAGGGTGCAGAACGAAGACTGCATTCTGCTGACGCATGTGGAGTTATGCATGACTCTACGCACGAACACAAACACTCATCTTCGCAAAAATTACATGATTTCAGATCTTGGATCTAAGCACTTCATATGATATCGCTATATCAAACACACAAATCGTCATATCAATCTCCTTCTTTTGGCTTCGGTTCGTCTCCCTCTTTGTGCTTGTTTGCATTCAGTGAGATGCCAAACAGGTCTGTCATCGTGACCGAATTGACTGCAACGTCATTGTCAGCTTTTATTTCGGATTTTTTGTCGTCGTCGACGCCGGGCTTCTTATCGACGTCGTCCTTACTCTTCGCGCTTCGCTTGCTCCCCACCGACATGCTATCGTCTTTCTCTACTGTTTTCTCAACATCGCTCGGCGCCTTCTCATCTGCCACGCTCCTCGAGCTCGCAGCAGCTGCCAGTTCTAAAAGCCAATCCGAAGACCTGCGGCCACTATCTTTTGATCTACCAGCCATCTCACTATTGGACACCTGGCCTTTCGACCTCACTGCGTCCTTTCTCTCACCGATCGCAGAAGATGTAGGCCGACTTTCTTTTTCGGCTGCTCCGCTAGCTGAAACTATTCCCGGTCCTGCAGCTTCACCCTCAACACTCCTCGCAGTCCTGAAGGGCTGCTCTTCCTTCTTGGTTTTCTTGTTCGCAACATTGTTGGGAACGGATGCTGCGCGTGCTCGACCGACTACGGCTGTGTTTTTACTAGGTCTGCTCGCTACGGATTTCCTGGTCTCAGCTCTGCCTGAAAGCTTGTTCTCCTTATTCTCCGCATTGGATCCAGCATCTTTCCCGCCATCTTTAGATGTCGTGTCCGCACTTGGTTTTTCTGCTCCAAAATGCGCGGTGCTTCGTCTGTTTCCGCTCGCCGCTCCTTGTTGAGAAGGTTCACTGCTCTTCTTCGGCGTGGCCCCCGGCGTTTCTTGAGAAGATTTCTTATCTAGCCTGTTCGAGCTCTTGCTTCTCGAGAGGAAGCCCAGAACTCGCCTGGCTGTGCCAGACTTGCGGCTTGCAACCGTGACGGTGTCCGCCTTTTGCAAATCATCTGCACCGTCTTCTATTTGCGAGACTCCACGACCGCCTTCCCTTTGATCCGCGTGGTCCCCAGTATCTGCTGCCTTACTAGTGCCAACAAGAGTCTCATCATTCAGGTCTCCCTTGCCGTCAGACGTTTTTTCATTTTTCTTGTCGTGTGCAGTCAAACCTTCCGCTTTGGATTTCGCCGTCATCTGTTCGATGATCTTGTCGGCCATCGTCATGGTTCGCGACGTTGTGCTTCCGTCCGTTCTCGGGGATTCCTCAAACAATGCTGCGTAGTGGATCTTCTCTTTCGCAGCAGCTTCGGCATTCTCCTTCAGGGTTTTGTTCTCTTTTGTGAGCTGCTCGTGTTCCCTGGAGAGCTGGTCTAATTGTTGCTTGGATCTCGCATATTCGTATGACAGATGCACCCAGATTTCATCCTTGTGCTTCAGCTCCTTTTGCATGGCTTCAAATTTGCTCGTCATTTGCTCGAGTTCTTCGCGCGCGCGGAGATGCTCATAGGCGAGAGTGACCCGCATCTCCTCCTTTTTATTGTAGTCCTCTTGCAGGGTCTCATGACGGCCGCTCAGCTCTGCGAATTGCTCTTTGGCCTTCCCGCATTCGTACGATAAATTCTTCTGCGTTTCTTTCGACTCTTTCAACTCTTCGTAAATTGTCTCGTACCGCTGACACATATCGTCAACGCGATTGCGCGATTTCGCATAATCCGACGTTAACGATGCTTCTTTTGCATCTCTTCGATGCAATTGAGATTTCAAATCGTCATATTGCTTGCTAAGCTGTTCGACTTGATTCCGCGCTTCATTCAAGAGATGCCGCGTGCCTTCGCGCTGACTTTCTTTGTGCCGCATTTCGCGCTTGAGTGACTCGTACTTCCGGACTGTTGTTTCGGACTGCTCCTTCAACCGCATGTAGGCGTAACGGATATCGGTGTTGACATCATCCTCGTAATCCTCCCCGTCGCGCGTAGAACCGTGTTCCCAAGAATATGTGGAGTCATTATCGATGCTGTTGAGCTTATGCATCGAATTGTTCGAATTTCGCATCGAGACGTTCGCAAAATAATCTGCATTTGGCTTCGCGACAAGATTGTCCTTGACAAGGCTGTTCTGATGTGACGAATACTGGAAGTCTGGTCCAGTTTTGTGTGTCATTTTCATCGGTACACGATGCTGCTTACGGTCTGGATCGAGACCATCTTTACTCAGATGGAAATAGTCATCCTCCATTGACCTTTGTCCATCGAGATTCATGGCCTTCAGCTTCTCTAGACGCTGCTCTCGCTTCTGATCTAGCTCTTCATCGATCCATATTTCGCTTTCGGGATACACGCTGGTCGAACTGTGAAAATCACTGGAAAAACGCGGAGATACAGTGGCAGGGGAAGTGTTTGCGGGTTGTGATAACATGGAGGTCTGAGATGCTGAACCGTGATACTGGCGTCCAGTTCCACCAAGCGGGCTGGTTGGAATTTCGCTCAAAGGATACTTTTCTCGTGTGATCTCGTACTTAGCACTGGGCTCTTTTTTCACACTAGCTGGCTTCTTCGCGTCGAAAGCGTAAGACTCTTGGTGATCAACGTCAAAACCTTGTTGTTCAGACTCATTTGTCTCACCTTTGTGTGGCTCGGATGCCGTTTTCTCACGCTTCTTGCAACACGGAAAACAGCTGCAACACGAATGTTTTCTTCTGCAACAAAATCTGTACACAAGGAAACAGATGAACAGGAATAACCAAGCTACGATAATGCCACCAAGGAAATAATAGATTGCCACTTCCTCGTAGAACAAGGTCTCGAAGGAGAACGTTTTGTCGTGCAGTGCTCGGCGTGTTGGGAAGACATCTGTGTAATGCAAATCGCTGTCAAAGGTCGATGGGGCACTGGGAGCATGAGCATCCGCGTTGCTACTAGCGCTCAAGGAAGGGAACTCCAGCAGTTGCAGAGGAAACGAGGACTTCATCTTGTGGTGGTTTATTTTTCTCAGGAGTTTGGAATTTTCGACAACATCGGGTTCAGAAAGACTGCCAAGGGGCGAAGGATCGTCACGAGCCTTGTTTTGTGCCTGTGCCATTGAGAAGGGACCGTGCTGCTGCTGGCCCAACCAGAGAAGAGTGAAGATCAATATACTAGAGTTAGACATTTTCACAAGGTTCACTTACAAAATCTTCAAACATTGGAAATATCATCGTAATGAACATGTACAAACAAATATCACTGTCGCTGGCGTGCAACGGGAACGGGATGCAAGATCAACTTCAACATACTATGTTACAGGGTTGTAGTAGGTTTAATGGGGAAGGGATTTTTTCAGATAAAGAATTCTACTTCAGGACAATTCATTCGATACGAAAGGTGGGGTCAAGATCATATTGCCTGACATGGAGAAGAGAGATTAAAAGACTGCATGGTGACAAAAATTCTGTCCTGAGAAAACACTCTGGCTCTGCATCTGTATTCTGAAAGAAAAGAAGATGCACTCTCCACAGATTTTATGACAACAGCTCAGTTGAATTTCCATTTGTTGAGAAGGAAAAAGAGCATGAAAATTTGGATTTCAGTTGGTATGAATAGGTTCGTTGTCCAACACACTCTCGAGGCAGCAAAAGCTACGCCATGCTCTGCAAAACCTCGTCTAAAGAACAGTGAAATGTTCCTGTGATGTGGAACGCTGTTTAGCTCCAACTTTTTTTTACGGGCAGGCTTACACATGTACTACCCGATCCGCATCGTAAACTCTTTGCGCAGATCGAGGACATTCTTCAGAGAAAAAACAATATCTGGAAAAAATTAATGTACTTCTGTGGTGTGGGCACGGCCTGTAAAAAATGTCGTGCCGGAAAAAAAAAATTCGAACGAGACCTCTGGTGCTCTTACTCATTCCACATTCGTCAGATTTCGCCCACCCTCTTCCTCCTCAGACACAATCAACCAATACAATTGACGATCATCTCCAGCTCACAACGTCAAACATCCGTTGACTTGCCCATCAGAGCAATACGGGAGTTGCTCGGTTCCCCGCGATTCTTGTGTGGGATGCGGATGCGGATATTTCTCGACTACGACCATACCGTCATAAAAAGCAATCGAATCCACTGTGGAAATGAAACCGTCAGACTTCGGATCGACCTGGATTGAATGGATTAGTGGATTGGATGTTTAACTGAAAATGAGTGTAAATGCTTTCCTAGGTTCTTCTTGTGATGGACACCTATCGCTGCTAAAGTTGATTATCATCGATCGCGAAGACCTTTTTTTCTCAGATATTTATTTACAGGTAAACGGCAGATCCTGAGTAGACAACTGGCCCCTGAACTAATCAAACTCGACATACTGTCACAATCGGTGGCGCTTGTAATCCATACATCCCCGCTATCTTCAACTGTTCAGCACGCTGCACTGGCGACACTGCGGGGCCAGGGCCGTTCGGCCACTTCCAGTAGCCGTTGACGTAGTCGACACGGGTTTTCATGTGATCGATAAACGACTCGGCAGGGGACTGGACTGCAGGAGACGTCACGAGCAACTGAGGAACGGCCTGACGATGCGTGTCGGTGACTGCGCTGTACGACGTTGTGACGTCCTCGACGATATAAACCCCACTCCAAGCATGAACATAAGGATAGAGAGTCTCGAATGAGAGAATCTGATGCCAAGTGATATGAGAACCTGTGTTTCACACATTGATTGGCGATTAATGTTTGATGCGAAGCGTTGAAGACAATTGTTCTCATCTTAAAACACGATAGGCAACAAGAGGATTTTCGTATAAATTCATGGTATCTTGCAAACATGCACGACTTTTTAATTGCTCCAGTTCGTTAGCTCTAACACAATTAAAATACCATCATCCAAGACCAAATGTATGGGCCCGGTCTGGCTGATCTCCTGTGCGACTTGCGTAATGAAGTTTCCATCTCCTTGGTCGCCGATAAAGATTTTCGTGCGCTGAAATCGTGTCTCAATCACCTTGCAAGCGGGATTAACATCCACTCCGTAGTAATAGAAATTCGGTCCGAAATACTCTTGCCACATGGCAACCTGTTATTAATTATGTATGAGGAGTTTGTTTGAGTTTGGAAAGAATCGGAAGAATGTTGTTTTGCTTTTGAGTACTCTTCGGACGAATGCGATGAGTCATTTTCTTAAACATCGGTTTTAGAATCCATGTTGATCGAGTCAATCATTGTTCACTTTCCTTACAACCCACTGTGGTAATTACTGTGCATGGCTATGGGGGCAGCATTCATTCCAAACCAAGTATGCCCAAAACTATAATCATACCTCTCCGCCACTCTGCACTCCTAACACCAGCATGTTAATTCTCGCGCCGGAGTTTTTGTAGGACGCTAATGCGGCCAGATGCTTGTGGTACACGCGGAAATAATGATGCCATTTCCAGATCCTGAGACCGGTCGTGTAGCGAAAGAAAAATTCCGAGAGTGGGTTGTTCACCCACAGCGGAGGCGGTCCATTAGGGTCGGACACAGCACTATGTGCTGCGTGAGGAGAATCGGAAGCTTTTATCTCGGATTTTTTCTCTTCGTGCATCGACGTGGCCTTGTCATTCAAAATTTCGTTCGCATTTGATGTACCTTGTTTGGCACTTTGGTCTTGATTGCTCTGCGAAGACGCGGTTAATATACCTGCATTCAGGAGTTCACTCATCTCACTGTGCAGGGAGCGAAATCCCGTGTTGCTGGAGGAGACCTTGGAGACCGACTCCTGCGTCTTCTCGTCTTTGATTTCTTTTGTAACGCCTTTCTCAGCTGATGGTTGTTCCTCAGGGAGGATACGGATACCTCTTGTCACGCATGATTGAATCGCGGCAAGACAGAGGAACGTCTTGGGACTCCGTCTCACCATCTTCATTTTATCGGCTACCTCTCAACTTAAGTTGAGGCTGACTCTGAGGAAAAAATGAATCTCTGAAGACTAACGAAGAATTGAATAGTTTCCCAGATCAAATACGATTAGTGCGGTGAAAGATGAAAAATTCGAAGCGACTGTAGTATAAAGGAGACAAATCCCGCTCCATCCCGAACGATTGCTTTGTCGACAAAGGTATTTATAGATCTCAACTCTCTGGCAATGCTCACAACATGATTGCTCAAGGCCCTTGTTTCGCTCTCTGGGCATCTTTTACGTCTTCGTCAAAGCCCCCCATGAATGCTCAGCTCTCGACTTGTGCTCTCGCGAACCACAAACGTTATTTTTTCCCTTGTGCACAGTGTCTCGAAGGCGGATGTTGTATCAGTGGCAATGCCCAATGTCACCTATTGATTACAATCCAGACCGAAAACGTTCATCACGAACACTTTTTCCGCTTGATGTTTTCACAATGTCAAGATCGCGGTGAATGCAGAATGAATATAGGCAATACACTCAGCTCTAGAAACTCAGTTTTTCGTCTCTGCAAGTTGCAGAACTTTTTTTTTGCATAACTCTGAATCTGATCATAAACTCTGATAAATATAATGAAATCGTAATCATGCAACTCTTCAAACGGATAAACTAGATTCTAACTCATCAAACTTCAACTACTTTTGTATTGTAATACTATATTAGTTCTTGCGATACAACTCATAGATACATAAATTTCTTGTCCAGGCAATCCTTCCATCCGTAATCAGGTTTGATTTCATCGCAACAAAAATTTTCACACAGGGTTTATATAGTTAAATATACCATTCTTTTGTCCTCATATTCTCAGACAGACACACAGCATTTTCGATTCATCAACTCTGTCTCTAATTACATCATCGATACATCTCAGGAAATTGCGCATCATCGCGTTACGAATAAGTCAAAAATAAATCTTCAACACCTGATTTTACGGCGTTTGATTTCATGACCCATCGTTCGTAACACTGTAGAAAAGGAAATACCTAAATTTTCATCTCTGTCTAGATGGGGGAGCTGGACACGTTTTTTGATTCGATTCAAAATCCTACATATACCTAATGAAAGAAAACCTGAAAAAACCAATAGATATACTGCAAAGAATGAATTTAACCAGTTTCGATATAAGGTGACAACAAACATGTTTTTTCTGATCTTCTATTATCTAGAATACTAGATTGATTGCGTGATTTCAATCTTCAATATATAAAGTTTTTTTACTGGGTGTACATTAATCTATAGTCTGCTACACAAATGTCCTAAGCAATCGTATAGACGACTGAATAACATCTCTTTACACCGTTTTTTTTTCGCAATCCCTCATATAATTCTATCGATATAGAAACGCATTCCTTCATCGATTTTTTGCTTCACACACATCATCTGGATGCTTTTGTTGCTTGCGGTTTCCCTACACTACTTGCATGCTAAAGTCAGAGTTAGTGAACTCAATATATCAGAACTAATTCACGATCGCATTTCAGACATAGTCGCTTGGGCAGACCACAACGCCCGTCTTTCAACTAGAGGATAACAGAACATGCAAGGGCCCTTTCGTTATCGTAATACGTATTCAGCTCAAGAATCAACCCGAATCTTTAAAATTTTCCTTCGGGCCCACTTGTAGCTCTTTCTCCCGTTCTTTCTTTTTGATCTTTTTCTTCCCATCCATGGTCGAGAACAAGGGTTTTTTGGGATCCTTATTTCTGAGACGAAGCTTCGCATGCCTTTTAATCGCAACCAGGCTGCGCTCCATCTCGTTGTCGCAGGCCCAGCTCTCCTGCCGCTGGTTCATCGGAAAGACTTGCCGTTGCAATGCACAATATTGGGCGCACCACCTGTTGTTTTAATATCAAATGTGACTGTATGAATATCCTATATTGATGCATCGCGAAAAGACTTGTTTAATACCACTGCAATATATAGTATGCCGTCGATGATCGATAGATTTCTACTCATATGCTGGATAGAAACATATGTAAATGTCAGACAGCATGATATTTGACCTAGACATTATTTACATCGGTACACTTGATGGCACAAAAATTCCTCCACATCAAACTCAAAGGTTAACAGCTTGTTAAGCTACTCAAGGAGAATCAAAAATCACATACTTTGCTAATCTCGTGTCGCTGGCATTGCTGTCTACGTCATCGTCGTCTTTTTTCTCCTCCATCTTATTCACTAGTGACGCGCGCACGCCTGCGGCCTCTTCCAGCTTTTTCTTCTCTTTCTCAGCTTCGTCCTTTTCAGAAGGCGTGGCTTCTTGCCTCTCACGGGCCTTATTCTCAAGCTCCTGTGAAGATTTATTTGAGAGTGACATACTCATTATCCAATTTTGCACTTGTGATATTAGCGGACGATATGGGGAAGAAAATTTTTCGAAAATGTAATTTTTTCGACCTCCATCGACAAAATGCAAAAAATGTATAGCTATCACAAATTCTTATATACCGTTCTTGCCATGTCCTGGAACACGCTGTGCTCAAGTTTTTTGAGAATAAATTGCATCTCCCGTCGTGTTAAGAAACCCGTTTCCACTAATCTACCAAGTCTTTTGGTGGGCTCAGCCAGGGCTTCTCGCGCCTCCGCGTGTGGACCCTCTTGCCCCTGCATTAGTTGCGACGTCCGCCTTTTCTCCTTCTTGTTTTCAGTTGTCGACTCCTTGTCCTTGGTCGCGTTTTCCCCTTTAGGCGAGGGTTGGTCCTTCGTGTTCAGGTCTTGGTCTGCCGAGGCGGTTGCGGCATTCCCCATATTCGGAGACGTTGCAGCCTTGTGCACGGTATCTTGTTTCGAATTACTAGGATCAGGAGGGGATGCTCCATTTGCATTGTCGGGGCTAGTAGAGCCGCCTTTTTTAATAGTGAATAACGGCTGAGAACTAGCGCCCGATTCAAACTTTACTGAAGTTGCTGCTCCTTTGCCATTTACCCCGACAATCGATTGACTCTGTCCAAGAGCACCTCCACCCCCGATGGATGAGTGAATTGTATCTGTGGATTTGGGCTGCAACCCACCGGGATACAACAAATTATCGTAATCCGTATCGGGTGGACAGGATGTACTATAGTTATCCATCTCAGCTGTGTTCGAATTATGCGTATTCGACGATCGATTTTTGATCACCACTGACGGTACCTCTCGTCCGTTCTTATAATTAGTACTGCTCCCAGCAGCAGAAGGTCTCGCCGACGTGGAAGCGGATTGTCCAATCGAATCATCAACAGCATGCTGATCCTGCTTAGAAGTACTATTTAAATTGGAAGCTGCGGCCGCTTCTTTCAACACTCCGCGAGCTTGTGGCGAAAAGGAATACGCCGGCTTAGTACTGTTCACCTCTTTCGAGATCTCACTATTGTTGAGTATCAGAGGAGTCTGCTGATCCGGATTGAAACTCGACACTGAACCTTGCTCATCGAAGCCAGATAACAGTCGTTCGACGGATTGTGCGCGCACGGGTATTGTTGACGAAGGTGCTCTTGGGGAGCCCGAGAAGTCATCGGGTTGACGTGGGAGGGCATTTGAATTAGTGGTCTTCTTCATCTTGGCACCACTAGTATTAGAAGCTGAGGCATTCTTAGGAGGTCTAGCTGGGGCACGACCGTCATTCATCTCTGAAGAGACTATTTTCTCTTTATTATAAGCCTTGTTCGTTGAAGATATTCTGGCAGCATTGGCCGCGATCGTGTTCACGCCTTGCAAGGAGGTCTGGAAACCGTAGTCTTGTCGGGTCATAGTGGTCATCGAATGTGTGTGAAGCTATATGAATTATAATGTTGAGAGGGAAGGAAATTTAGAGGTGTGGGATCGCAATAATGGTGTCGAATAAGATCAGATGATGTTACAAGCTATTTAGAGCATTTATAGAACATGTGATTAAAAACCAAACTTAGATCGAAAAATGTAATAAGGATGAATTTCGATGTTCCTGGAACATTAATGAATTGAATAAATAGCAAACAATGATCAGATCTAAAACTACCTCTACAAACTTGATTTCTTTATTCTAAAAAAGCCATTGAATATCGATCACATCACTCACAACCGCTATTCTTCATAAAATACACTTCCGGAATACGGAACTCGTGACTGATGCGACAAAGTACAACTTGCGACTTTTAGAAAGTCTTTTCACTACAACTTCACAAATAACATCAATTATCAACTCCCAACACAGAAATGCTCATCGAATTCGAAAGGCAGACAGTTCAGCAAGCTCTTACACGACGTGGTAGAAGGAAGCTGAACCTCCCCTCGACTTCTCTGCTAAGACTCCCGCTTAAATAATCAATGAAGATGTGTTTTTTTTCATTTTCTACGAGACCAACTACAAACACCATTTGATTTAATGTCGCACACATCAACTAAATACCAATAGGAAAGGCAATCATGCCTAAAAAACAGTAAAAATGTCATCATAAACTATACTGTAATAAATGTTTTTGGTCAACAGTTGTACTATCATCCGCACACTTCTAGAGACTCTATCATCAAATATACCGCACACGAGACTCTATACATTCATCATTTATTCAGACAGATTCTTGCGCACGGTCGATTTGTTGTTCGATGGAGAAACCGATCCCGATTATGCTAAAACAATCAGAGATCTCTTCCAAGCAACATATTATATTGTGCGAGTCTTCAAAAATCCATAACACATAATCTGTACACTAGATGACAAGATTCATCTTCTAGGCTGCCTCCAATTTAATATAGTTGATACTTTTACGTAGAAACCCTCTACGCCCTCGACGCGGGAATCAAATCCGCGAGAATTTTGCTATTTGTATTTCTGTGCTGAGAGTCAATTTAATACTCCTCAATCTAGAAATATTCACTTAGAGTTAACACAGACTAAAAACACTTGATGGGGGTCACTTAGTGTGGAATTTGTTCCTCCTCATGCTGGAATATTAAGAATCACAATAGAGGTAAAAAATTGAGACAAGATCAATAATTCAAAATTGGACGAATTATCATATGAATTTTGTCCTCCACGCTCCAGGAACCGTCCTTCCCGACGCACGATACATACACGAAAGACATCGACACAACTCCCCTCTCCACCTTTACACTCCGCGTACACTTACACACCACGTTGTGATCATTATGAACGGCGACTTTATGAATTGCATTTTTTAGTAAACAGCTATGAACGACGAGGACTCTCTTCGTGAAACATAGATTTGTATCGAAAGACTTCTTTGCACAAATTTTTAAGATCAACGAATCACTTCAGGCGACGCTACATACGGGCAACTAGTGGAAACCCCTCAATCTGATCGAAACCTGCGTCGATACCTGCTTGTGGACGGATCATGTCCTATGTATCACGCTCCGTGTAATCAATTCACTCGAACATGTTCTCAATGGTTCTGAATTGCCATACCACATTGACTTCTCAAAGATTTGTTATTTTTTTTTTGAGAATCTCAAATTGAAAAGTCTAGTGTTGATATTCATATTGTAAACACCAACTGGTCCAGATTCCAGAGTCTATGCTGCTGTCAAGACTTGCTCCATGAATCCTGTCTCCCTACTACCTCGAAGAAAACTTCCACGCGCGATCAGAATGTTTTATCAAAAACCGATCACAAAATGCGTTTTCGTCCCCCTCTTTCCAAACACTTTCGAGAGCAAAGACATCCAATTTACCCGATCGGAAGGACGTTTCGCTTCGCAAATCAGATTTCAAACACTTCGCCATCTGTGCTACCTCGCTCCAACATTTTGAATTGAGTATACAGCAGCTCATTAATTCTGTATCAAAATTTTGCCACAGGTCCGCTTTATGAAAATGAACCTAATCACCAACGATAACACGATCATTCTCAGAACTCGCGGTTTCCCAGAGGAACTCGCGGCTTGAACCTATCGTGGAAAGAAAAAATGGCGACCGCACTCGCTCCACTGTGGCACATTTATTTCACCCGATGCAACGATACTTGCACCTGTACATCAGAATCACGATATCCTTACCATTTCAATTTTCGACAAACACAATAAATAGTCAAAGCTCGATGACAAACAGCTCTCCTCTCGCTCCCCAGAAGCAAAGGAGAGCACCAACTTCTACACTCATCGGACTCGACCAATCCATATTTATATTTCATCGGACTATCAATCATTCGACAGGTAATCCCCCACCTCCGTGAAGATTCACCTCTTTCGACAAGCCTCGACTACTCTCCAACCCCTTCGACCGCGGTCGACAGTCCTTGTCTTTTTTCTTGATGACGTTGCTGCCCACCTTCGAAAACAACGGCTTAAGATTGTGGCCCGCAGAGACGAGCTTGCACTCTCGCTTGATAAACGTCAGACTGCGTTCCTGCTCACACTGGGACTTCCAAGACTCCTGCTTTAGAGTTTCGCGCGTGGTGTCTCTCAGGGAGGCGCGAAGTGGGTTTTGGTTTTGCAAAGCAACGAGATGAGCACACCACCTGGGAATTTAGTGGGATTTGAGCCATGCAGAATCGAAGACGCTCATCAAATTTTTTGGTGAAGGAAACTACAACGCCAAGTAAGTGCATCGACAGCCAACTATAATTGAAGTCTTTCATCGAATCTGAACATCAATTCTTTTGAAACCCTACATTTCTACAGACAAATCACAACCTAAAAACTCCGAAGCTAAATAAATAGTCACCTGGCTAACATCGTCTCACTGCAATCGCTTGCAGCGTCCTCGGGTTTGATGTCTTCCTCTAAACGGCTTGCCATCTTATCAACCAGAGACCTGCGTACGGCTCCGGTCGTTTGAGAGTCGCGGACTTGATTCACGCGATCTTCTAGTGCCGCGGCCTTGCGAGCTTCCACTTCCTGTAGAAGTGTGATTTTTAATTGATCATCTTGACCGCATGTTTGTGCGAATCCGTGCTGTAACTTCCTTTGTTACCTGCGATGAGAAAATTGCACAAAACATAGGCCACTCACTAAGTGAAATACCTTTTTCTCAGAGGCAAGATTTTCATTCGCATGCGGCTTCAGTTGCTTGAGTATTTCTCTGCGCTCGCGCTCAGTGAGGAAACCCGACGATACGAGACGTCCAAGACGTAACTTTGCTTCAGCCAAAGGGCTCTCTTTCTTCGTCTTTTTCTCTGGACTACTCTCTTGCAGGTCCTCGCCGTCATTTGGTCCCGCATCCCCAGTTTCTGCCCGATTTAAATTGTACAAACTTTCTTTTGTCGAGTTAGTTCCACCAGTAATCTTCAGAGCAGTCTGGTCGTCCAGGACAGCTGTGATGTCCGTTTCCTTCACATCAATCCCATCCTTACTAGCGTTGTGCAGGGGGGTAGATTGCGTCTGCCGCTGCTGATTGTTGGTCGCGAGGGGTTCACCGCGAGCATTCACAGGAGAAGGCGGCTCCTGTGCATCCGGGTTCAGGATCGGTGGTTCGTCCAGTATCTCTGCGATATCCTCGAGATATGCTGTGTCCGTATCGGCTGGAAGTTGCAGAGGTGTGGGATGCACCAACGCTGGAGAGGTATTTGATTTCTGAAAGAACTTCGTTGTAATGACGGGTGAAGGAGTCGAAGGCTGCATCAGTTTTCCGACAAACCAACCCAGAGGACTGCTCTCTACCTCTGTTGCTGCTGGCATATCTTTTCCTGGTTTTGAGAAATTAGATGAACGGTTCTCTTCCTTCGCCATTGGACTCAGCTCATCAGGCGTATTGTCAACATCGAGCTCGGGCGTATCGTCCGTGCTCTTGGATGAACCATGATTTGTGTCCATGCGGTTTTCCGCTGTTAATGAGCTTATTTTGCCTTTCGTACAGCTACCTTGCGAAGGCTCTTCTCCCAACGACGATTTCGTGGATTGATCCGAGAAAAGGACCGATTGCAAAACCCCTGAAAGGAACCCACCAGACGAGCTCTGCTGCGTGAATAATGTCATTTTGTAT
>JACKZZ010010109.1_pt1 | contig 19392 bp, 7 predicted proteins | sample 8027871 | NCBI WGS metagenome assembly JACKZZ01 (sample SAMN15724774, study PRJNA655200) | protist metagenome | isolation source: fluorescence activated cell sorting (FACS) single amplified genomes of... | place: USA: West Boothbay Harbor, Gulf of Maine | collected 2000-07-19
GAATACGGGGAGCGTTTTGATAACTTCTGTGTACAGAATGGGCAGATATGATAAGCCTGCCCTTTGGTCCCACTGCTAGCACTTCGACTACTGCTTCTGCTCGATGGTCTTGGCTCTTGAGGGGCAACAGGGTAAGTAGATCCTGGGGGGGCTCTACCTGGTAGCTCATGGAGTGGTGACTCCGCTCTAGATGATACGTTTACATGAATATGAAGATTACCTGGATTTCCACGATGCATCGGAGTACTACCCTGTAGTGGAATGCTTTGTGGCTCTGCGGTAGGACGGCACAAACTTGATGAACGAGTTAGTAATTTATTAGTTTCATCAAAAAACTCAGGACCGTGTTCAGACCAGTACTTGCATACTGCAAGTGAGGCTGTGTGACCACAAGGAGAAAAGCAGTGTGTGGGTCTTCCAGTATCCAACGCAGGTTGGAAAGGTATTATTAGTGCTGTCAAACGACCAGGAGTACGACACAAAGGACAGCTTCTAGAGTCAGCTAGTCGTGAACAATACCCATGCACATGTCCACAATTAGGGAAAACCATTGGACGACATGCATCTTCAGTATTATCAGATAGGGCACTGTCATAACTGTGGCTCACTGCTCCTCTATTAGAAATATAGCTTCTTTCTGAATGTTCCATAGCTGTACGATGAGCGCTCTCTATATGCTGTACTTGATTGGCATAGCTAAAGTTTATGCGCTGAAAAAGCACAGGACATGTTGCTTCCATACTATTTAATTCTGATAGTATAACATTTGGTGGAGAAGCAACGCGAGTAGCCATACTTAGTGGAGACTGGTACATGACATAGACCCCACCAACATCCAGTACGCATCCATCACATAGTGTATTCCATGTCCAAGGAGATGTACCAGTACCAAGTCTTGCTTGTGGTGGAAGTAAATCATATGGAACCGGAACAGGCTTGCCTGGAAGGTTGATTGCAGGTCGAGGGCCATAGGCTTGACCAGATGCAGTCAGCTCTACCCACATCCCAGTGTCTGGTCTCCACAAACGAACGCCATGTGTTGTGAGCCAATCTACCGGTGGTGAATGATTCGAAGATCTGTCATTTTGACGTATTGGAATACCAACACTACTTTTGCCTCCCGCATATACTTTGACGGTATATGGTGCTACTCTTTCACATATCACAGTAAGGGCAACTCTTGACACAGGTCCACACAACTGCACTGCACTTGCACTACTACCCTTCTTACGCGAATCTGATGAAACATGTAAACACCCTTCCAGTACCATATCATTATCAGCCGCACGACCAAGCTGATAAACGTCACTCTGTGCTACTTCAGCCAAAGTAGTTATAGCGGTATTGGATGCCATATCTCCATTCGCAACAGACTTTCTACGCAAGACTAAACTAGAATTTATATCACCTGATGATACCATATGAATGAGACCGTATGGTTGCTGTTTCCAGCGTGTTGATGTATGACCTAGAGCTAAAAGCTGACCATACACAACACCATCGCCATGAAGACTTGCAGATTCATTGGCAGTAGTAACACACTCAACTTGACTTGATGATAACATTGAAGTATCAGTAACTAAGCCTATTGAAGCTAAAGGGTGTGTTCCAGAGGCACATGTTGTGGAATTTTCTCTCCAGTTAACATTGTTTCCAGATGAACTACTCACAAACATAATGGTCTTAAGTATTCTCAGTGCAGCTTTTGGAATCATTGGGAACATAGATAAAAGAGTTTGCTCGTCAGTAACATACATGTAACGCCCGTCGATACAATTTTTCTCAATACAAGATCCTAAAGCAGTTCGTGAAATCCAATCTAGTGGTAGTGTTTTACAATGACTTTTTAACTCAAAAGGAGAAAGCTCTCTCCATTGGATTGAATTATCAGATCTTTCGAGCCATGAAATCAAATCTATGTAATGAGACTCGTAACCAACAATGCATGATGCTATTAATGGATATACGTATGTGTCTTTATCATTTTCAACACACATTTCTAATTCACCAAACACACTTGTAGAACCGAGCTGGTGAATTTTGTTTGAGCCACCAAAGTCCTCACGATGCCTTTCATCGAAGCTGGATGATAGAGATTGGTTGTGAACAACTCCTTGGTTAAATGAACTAATATTCATAATGATTCACACACCGCTGTAGTTTGATAAATCCATGGAAAATCTTTGAAGAAAGAAGGCCGTACGGTCGGACCTATTTCGGTCTGTCGTTGAAATTTCGTGTTTCAAACGTCAATTACTCAACTTCAAGGGTACTTATTACAAATTAAATTATTTAAGAAGTATTAGTGAGAATGAGTAGTACTGATGCATTAAATGCGGCTCGTGAGGACACCAAGTCCATCCTTGCTAACTTGCAAAAAGGTCAGATTTTACTTGAGACTACTAGTAAGGATTACAAGCCCATGAATTTTGCTTGGATTGGTCCTAAAAGTGGAGTAGCTGCATTAAAACGTATCAGTGAAACCAAGAGTGTGTTTCCTGTATACAATTTGGACAAAATTGAGCGTTCTGCAAAGAGTCCTTCTAAAAGTCTGGTGGCACCTATTACATATGATCCCGAGCAAAATGCCAAATGCTGGGAAAGTGAAAACCATGCTAATTATCATAATATTCAAAATAGTAATAACGCTGTTGAAGGTAATGTTGGTGGACTAAAAAGTGGTGATCATGTAAATATGCCTACACAATTTGCTTGGAATCGCATGAACGTGGACGGAGCCTCTGATGCAAAAGAAGCCTATGATTGTAAGTACCACGAACGTCACATGAATTTTGGATCTTTATATTACTGATATATTTTGAATTTGAATTGTTTAATGTATACTGTGCAATGTCAACTGAAAGCAACACTAACATCCGTCTTACCTATGATCTTACCCTTATATTACTCTGCTATACATTTCATACCAATATAGCTGATGCTGCCATTGCTGCACGTGCTGCTGATATCGCTGCTGCTGCTGCATCACATAAAACAACAACTAAAGCTAATATTATGCCTGATTCTGATGATAATGCTGTCCCCAGCTCCGCTTGGGAAAGTGTCAATCACAGTGATTTTCATCAAAATAATGATGATGACGAAGCTACTCCACCCTGTGCTGGCTCTCCTTCAAAGAATGCTGATGCCAATCCTACTTATTATGCGTGGAATGTACAGCCTGCTCCGACAGAGGCCCCTGTACCTCAAGATGGTGAACCAACTGGCGACGTCATGACCCACTATAAAGTAGAACCTGAATCTGAATATCATCAAGCATTTCGTTATGAAGCTGGTCACAATGCTGAACATGTCAAAAAGAGTACTGATCTTACTTTAAAGGGTGTATTTCACGATGGAAGTGACGGTGATGCCCCAGCAACTGAATCAGTTCCTGAACCTGTAGCAGCAGAGAGCGACGCAGCCACATCAGATGAGCGCAATATTATTGGCGGTACTGATCATTACAATGATATCCCCTTGAGTGAAAATACTGCAGCTTTTCGTTTTGATGCTACTTCTGCTACATATACTGAACATGTTAAAAAGAGTGCTGATACTACTTTAGAGGGTGTGTTTAAATATGAACCAGCTACTGCTGCTGTCGACGATGCTGGTGCTGTTGGATCTGATGCTGGTAGTGAAGTTGACATAATAGGTGGCACTGCACATTATAAAGATACACCATTAAGTGAAAATACTGCTGCTTTCCGTTATGATTCTGAATCAGCACCTGCTGTGAATCATGTGCATAAAGACAGTGATGCAACACTCACCGGAGTTTTTAGTTATGCTAATATCGGCTCTACTATGGAGTCAGAAAACCATGCTGCATTCAAGAATGGTGCTAAAGGTGCACTTGAGCCCGTTGTCGAGGCACCTGTTGCATCTGAACCCGTTGTCGAGGCACCTGTTGCATCTGAACCCGTTGTCGAGGCACCTGCTGCATCTGAACCCGTTGTCGAGGCACCTGCTGCATCTGAACCTGTAGCTGCTCCTATTGTTGAAGAAGATATGAAATTTGAAGCATCCGAAACTGCTGTTGAAGAGCCTTTGCCTGTGCGTGAAATGGCGTCTGAAGCACCACTTTCTGTATCAGAGCCAACTGTTGCTTCTGAAGCCACAGAGCCTACTGCACCAATTTCTAATCCTTGGATGGCTCCCACAGGAGTCGTGTACCAGTCTGTTTCCAACAGTAGCTTTCAATGGCCAAGTAATGTAACTAGACCTGACCGTGGCACAGTAGTTGATGCAGATATGATGGGCGGAACTGCAGCAAGTGCACCACAGGGTGATCTTGTTGAAGAAATGGCCAACACTTTAGCCCCAGCTGAACCTAGTAGATTCCAAAGTGAATATAACTCAAATTTTTCAATGCCTAAAGATAATATGAATAAAAGAGCTGTTAAGAAATATCCTGATTCATTATGGGTTTTAGGTACAAAGGGTGATGCAAAGTTGAGAGACCCTCCAGCACCTAGAGCAAAACGAGCCATGGGTGATGCTGAAATTGATCATTTGCGAGGCTCAGCAGCCATGCCCCATGCAAGTGACTCACTTGTATTTAATACAATACGTGAAAAAGTTCCACCTAGTAAAGTTAAATCAAGTGATCCAATTGCAGGTTATGTACCTGGTGGTGAAAAGAATGTTTTGCGATCAGATGGTGTTCCAATTCCTGGTCAAATCCCATTTTTAAGAGAAAAACCGGATCCAATCAGTATTATTAATTCAGCTGCTGCAAAACGTACTCCAACAGTGTTTGCATCAGCTGGTTTACCACCTGGTACAAATGTTGCAGATCCTATTAATATGTTTCAACGCTATCCTATTCAAAGTGTCAAACAAGCTAATAGATTTGCCACTACATCAAGAGCCGCATACAAGTGGCCTAATAAATAATTTGTCAATTATGTTGAATTAATAAAATATTTAATATGATAATATCGATCGAGCCAAAATCTTGAAAGTAACAAGTATAAAGTGTTGTTAGTAGGGTTAGGCCACTAGAGTCCAGTACAGGGGTATGGTATGTCTAGTAGTAGTTCCTAAGGGAAAAAATGTGCATATAAAAAAACTTTATTTCATTTCATCATTACACCAATTATAAATTATACACAATACTATCATCACTCAGTGCAGATCTCGCTCGTTCAATGCAAATGCTCATCATGGCTATGTTCGGAGTGGCCACTTATTTCCATCGGCATGATTCTTGGTTGTCCATTACGAACTTGATCATAAAATTCTCTTGTATCTTTTGCAATTTTAGTTGGATGAAAATCATCTTTCATATCATATGTATAATGATTTAATCCCATCATACCACTGAGACGGGGAAATATACCAGTTATAGGAGCATGCCGCGAATCATACTGCGGAATACCCTCTACTACAACTCCACCAGGTTGCATATAAACACAATTTGTTAGACCAGCTCCATGTATCCCCACAACAACATCTGCTTTATTAAATAATTGTGCTGAACATGCATGACACATCATCATTTCAAAATCACTATCAGAAAAGATCTGTATATTATGATCAGGAAATACTTCAGAAAGTGCATCGCGAACTGCACCAGCACCACCTAATTTAGGTGGCCATCTTCTTATTTTAAAGTCACCTTGATTTTGTGTAAACTTACTAGCACCTCTTTTAATTAATATAACAACAGGTTTTTCTGAATCACCATCATTACTTTGATAATCCATTGGACCCAAATCAGTTTCCACTATTGGCTTCGGCGGAAAATCCCAGCCTTGGCTATTATTTCGACCACCAACACCTATTTCTTTGATTGACCTTTCAATAAATTTATCTCGCATTGTATATAATTCCCACATATTATATCCAGGCTCTTGACAACCTCCTTCGCGTGGCATAAATGCTTCTCGAGCATAATACGTACCATTAATCAAACGATCACTCAAACCTAGCCATTGAAAAATAGTGTGAGGAAGTACAAAAGCGGGTAATATTTCACGTTTTGTGAAACCAAATTGTATTTTCATATCAGGATTTGCATATATAAAATCTAAATGATACACAAGCTTAGGTAGAGCTTCTAATACGAACTGTCCTATTTGAGTATCATCATACTGAGTCATTGCAAATACTTTTTCGAATACTGGAATGGGACAATCTTCAAGGTGAAAGCTATGTGTACTGTCATGATTCTCAGTTAAATGTTCACCATGTTCATCGTCTGCTGCACGGCATATTGCTGCAGTATCTGTATAATTACGTGCACTTGGTAATCCCCAATTAGTAGCCTCACATGATGAATATAACCCAAAAGGTCCACATGGCAATCCAAACATGCCGGACCGCGCCACGACTACATCTTTAGCTGTTATTAAAAAAGGATATGCTTCATTTGCAATGGGTGTTTCATTCTCTATTTCAACAGGATAGTCGGTAGCACGCTTTGTACTTGTTTTGCAAGCTTTAACAGCAGCATCATGATTGCATCGGGAATGATCAGGATGAAGGGTAGCTCCGTATGTATTGATATTTTTGGTTTCTTTTCCTGTTTTAGGATCTTTTGTTACCATTTTATAACATCCTTTAGCACGTCTGAAATGCCCATTAGAATAATGTTTAAATTCTTTTGATTCACATAGTGTAGGTCCTACTTTGACGAATTGCCTTCTCGTTGCGTGCTTGTCTGGTGTATCCATCAAACTATATTTTAATTTTCTCCATTTTGTGAATACGTCTTGGCTTGGTGGGTATATCTTTACTGTAATATCAGCTGTTTCTCCTCTTTTAGGGTTGTAATCTTTCCAATCTTTGATACCATCAATGGTGCAATTGCTTACAGATAGAGATTCGGCCATTTTAGCATGTATACTCTTGTAATAGTAATACTGATCATAATCTACAATGTCCCATGCATTCTTATCCTTATAAAGAGCACCAATAAGACGATGCCCATCTACTGCTTTCAGTATCAAAGTGAGAGCACACAGAAGAAGGAGCTTCATTTGACGAGACATTTCCTTGCCAATATTAGCCCTAAAAAATGATTTAACGATAAAAAAATTGGAATAATGGGAGCATGTGTGATTATCTACTGCTTTCTCTACAGTACTTCATAAAAACTTTTTAATGAAGTAATAAACCAAGGGCAGGACGCCACGACGTACGTCTTCCATTTAAGGGAAGAAGGATTTTCTCATAGCTTCAAGATTCATTTTACCGTTTACGCTACGCATATTAATTGGTGGAGTGATCTCGTTTATTTTTGTTGAAATTTGTTGCATTCTATAGAGTTATTGATAGGTAATGCTTCGTGTTGTCTCTAGATCGCGGCGGAGTATAGCTGCAGCTGTGCGTGAAGTGAAGAAGCCAGCTACAGTATCTCCTATATGTATCCCTGTGAGTATTAGAGGATATCACTCATATCCTGATCCCAGTGATAAGGGTGTAGAGACAAGGAGTCTTGCGAAAGACAGCGACGTAAAATTGCAGATTCTTGACAAGACTGGTCCTTCTTTTTCACTAGATGAGAGTTATGGTATTGAAAATATCTTTCCTGGTGTACCTGCTGGGATTAAGGTAGAAGAGGGTGCTGCCCCTGATACAGAACACACAGTATTGTCCAATGGACTCACAGTGGCGTCACATGATATGCCAGGTTTAATGACGTCGTTTGCATTTATGGTAGGTACAGGTAGTTCCTATGAAAATCAAAACAATCAACAATCATCTTCTGGTGATTTCAATACTGGCGTAACACAAATGTTAGAATTGACTGCATTTAAATCTACGTTAAATCGGCCTGACGGTGATATTCCTGTAGAAATGGAAAGACTTGGAGGAATGATGCAGTGCATTTCAACCAGAGAAAATGTGATGTATTGTGTTGATGTATTAAGAGAGAATCTAGAGCCTGCATTAGATATCCTTGCAGATGCGGTCTTGCGTCCGTCATTTCCCCCCAATGAAATCGAAGATGCAAAGGAAGTAGCTAAACTAATGGTAGACGAAATGCCCGCCGATATGTTATCAAGAGATGCTGCTCATATGGCAGCATACCCTGGATTACCTATGGGTAATCATCTTTATGCTCCTATGGAGAGTATTGAAAGTATAACATCTGATATGGTTAGTAAATTTCATAAAGATAATTTTGTTGGAAATAATTGTTTTGTTGCAGCCGCTGGTGTTGAACATAATACTTTCGTGAAATTAATTGAAGAACGATTTGGTAGCATCACTGTTAGTAAAGAGAGTAGACAAGAAATACAAGATAAAAGACTACCAAGTGTATATAAAGGTGGTATGGTAAAATCAGAAAGAGGACTCAAAGAACCTTATGTAAAAGTAGCTATTGGCTATGAAATCGGGGGCTGGGATGATCCAGATGTCATAGCAAAATGCGTATTAAATCAATTATTAGGTGGTGGAAGCAGTTTCAGTGCAGGTGGACCTGGTAAAGGAATGTATACGCGTTTATATACTCAAGTATTAAATCAATATAGTTTTACAGAGTCCATGGAAGCGTTTTTAGCCATCAATGAAAACACAGGCCTTCTGGGAATAGATGCAGCATGTCCGCCGGAATATATCCCACATACTATGAGAATTATAATTGAACAATTAGTAAAACTTGCTGTTGAACCTGTTACAGATGAAGAATTAAATCGTGCTAGAAATATGTGTAAATCTATGTTACTTATGCAATTAGAAAGTAGAGTTATTCTTTGTGAAGATATAGCTAGACAATTTGTTACTTATGGTAAAAGACATTTACCAGCAGAAACATGTGCAAAAATTGATGATGTAACTGCAGCTGATTTAATGAGAGTAGCAGATGAAATGCTAAGTTATCCACCTGCTATTGGATGCGTTGGATACGACTTGTCGAAGGTGCCAGCATATGACGATATCAAAAATTTTAGTAGCATGTACATCGAAGAGGGTAGAAAAATTAAAGCAAAAAGAGGGTAGATATGTGAAGATTCTCACTCATAGAATCAAGTATGGGAGGAATTAGTATTAGATGTATATTCAATTGGTGTATGCCAGCTAGCTTTTTATCGTATCAACATAATTTTAAAAAGCTTTCAAAATCCTATCATATTACTTCTATTATACAAGTCATATCATCTAATGAGGTAATACGGCAGAAAGAAAAAGTCGTGTATCTTCATCTTCTACATAGTCTCCAATTTCTTCGCGTGCAACCCATGCATAATCTTTGTATAATCGCGTTTCTAGCTTGACGGTTCCCTCGATTAATTGGCATCTCCAGAAGTAGACTTTAGCACCATATTGTCCACGCTGTTCTTGTATTTCTGGTGGATATGCATAGCATATATGTCCAATAGGTGCATTACTAACAAACCAACGATGAACGTTACCTACAGCACGATCTATGATACGCTCTGCGGTTGTACGACCACTGTCACCATCTTTATCTTTATTTAATTTACCTTGAGGAAACTGCCATGCATAATTATCGCGATTTCTTTTTACAAGTAGAAAGCTTGATTTATCCATTTTCCTTTCCATACTACGCATATCCCCATCTATGTCGGCTTGAGAGACCCTTGGTGCAGGTGTAAATGGCATACTGGCAACAATTTCATCATATGATGGATTTTCATCACCGACAAAATTAGCATCTGTATCCCCTAATTGTTCCATTAACCATTCACGTTGCTTTTCTGCCATCCTTTCTTCCATATCATAATGTGCTTCTTCCCATGGTTCATTTGTTGGAGTAATAACAGGGTACCTCTGTAAAACAGTAGCACATACTACACGCCAATCAAGACCTAATGCTTTGGCTTTTACTTCGTGCTCTTCATTCACTTCACGCATCCTCTTGATTACTTCACGGTGTTGTTTGCGAAGAATCTTTTTTCGATAACCCTTCGTTGTCTCATCAGCTGATGATGTAGTGGCGAATGAGGCAATACGGCTTCCTGTAGCAACATTGCTTCTATGTACAGAGCTTGTTAAGCGACTGACAATACGTGACGCTAACATCTTCCTCTCCAACAGGCTGTGGGGACCTGGTTGTATGGGTGGCTCTCTCTTCTGGTCTGCGGCCCGGCCACACCAGCCAGGAGGGAGACGTACAGCCATTATAAAGAAGACTTATCTGGTTATTTTATCAGAATACGACAACTTTGTGTTAAATATAAAATTTAAGAACTTAAAAGTGCATTTATTTGCTATTTAGGTCTTCAATTCAACATAGATCCAACATCGCTTCAATCCTTCACGGAACTTCGAACAGATTGGATAGTGTGAACTATGTATGCTTTTAATGATGACACTGAAGATATGAGTAAGAAGATGAAGGCAGGTTCATATAACACTATGGACCTTGATAAAAACCTTCTCTCGGGATTGACAAGAATGGGATACAAGATTCCAACACCAGTGCAACGTAAAACATTACCTGTTGCACTAGCAGGTATGGATGTTGTATGTATGGCACGTACAGGCTCAGGTAAAACTGCAGCATTCTTAATACCAATGTTACAAAAATTTACAACCCATGATAGTACCGCTGGTGTACGTGGTATCGTATTGTCACCCACACGTGAATTAGCCGTGCAAACATACCGTTTTTGTAAAGATATGGTAAAATTTATGGATGTACGTGTTGCATCTATTATTGGTGGTGATGCGATTGAGCCACAATTTGAAGCATTATCGAATCGTCCTGATGTTCTGATCGCTACCCCCGGACGTCTTGTTCATCATTTGACTGAAATTTCAACATTTTCATTAAAATCAGTAAAATATTTAGTATTTGATGAAGCAGATAGATTGTTTGAAATGGGTTTTGCTGATCAATTGAATGCATTAGTGAAAGAATGCTCAGGAGATAGACAAACTCTCTTATTCAGTGCCACAATGCCTAGACAACTACTGCAGTTTACTCGCGCTGGTCTAAGGGAACCTCAATTGATACGCCTAGAAAGTGATTCCAAAACATCAGATGAATTGCGTATGGCATTTTTTACTGTACGTTCAAATGAAAAAATTGCTGCATTATTATATTTAGTGCGAATGATAATACCTAAAGATCACATGACCATAGTATTTACTGCTACACGCCATCATAGTGAGTATGTACATAGCTTATTTCAAATGATAGGAGTATCAAGTACAATTGTTTATGGTACAATGGATCAAGATTTACGTTCATCTAATCTGAAAGATTTTAGAAATGGTAAAATATCATACCTTATTGTAACCGATTTAGCAGCACGCGGTATCGATGTTCCCCTTTTAAATAATGTAATTAATTTACATTTTCCTCCATCGCCTAAGTTATTTGTACATCGTTGTGGTCGTGCAGCAAGACAAGGGCGTATAGGATATGCATTTTCATTAGTTGAACCAGAAGAATTAGCTTATATGGCAGATGTACATACATTTTTAGGAAAAGATGTATCGAATGTATATGGTATAAGAGATGATGCGGAAACATCTATGACAGTAGGACCTGGAAGTTATGATGCAAATAATAAAAAAATTGGTTCTAAAAGTCATAAAGGTAACGTTGGTGGCACATCTGTAGTGCCCATGTCTCAGCACAGTGATGGCTACACTCTACATGAATTTATGCCAGAATACATTCATACCGGATTGCTACCGCAGGATGCTTTAGATGAAGAAAATGACTTTTTACAACGTGTACTTGATGATGATGATCAATTCGCTATTATGGCGCGTATTGCTAATAATGGTATGATGCAATATCGTCGTACAAGGAATGAGGCAACACAGAAAGGTGTTAGTACCGCAAAAAAACTGGTTAAGAATAACGACATTGTTGCCATACACCCTCTTATCTGCGGGATGGACCCTACTCGTACAAAGAAAGATATGGTTGAAAAAGCTAATTTTATTCGTATATTACAAACATTTCGTCCTGCACAAACTGTATTAGAAACTGGAATAGGTTCGCAAACTGGCAGTACTATAATTAAAGGAAAAGGTAAAAAAGGGACTGAAGAAACTGATGGAGTTTCGATTATGCGTGCCTTACGAAAAACGACTGATATGTCCTTAGAACGCAATAGAGAAAAGAAGAAAGAACTATATGAAGAATTTCTTAAATCTCAAGCCGAAGTTGGACCTATAGTTGAAAAGGGGGATACTGTTTCTCATGGTGAGGAAACACATAAAAAAGAAGAAAAAAAAAGTAAAAAAAATAAGAAAGGTCAAGTCATAGGTTCTGGGGATGTTTGGTCTGAATTAGAAAAAATCTCAGCTTTAGAAGATGGTGGTATTCCTCTGGTAACAATGGATGAATATCCTGCCGAAGATACAAGCAATACCTCAGCTTCTACCAAGCGCGCACCAGGTAGCAGCAAACGAAAGGCCAATACCCAAGACAATGATGCTGATACTATTGTAGGGGTGAGTAATAGTGTACCAGAAGCTAAAGTCCGTATGAGTGCTGCTGAACGTAAAAAATTAAAAAAAAGTGGTAATAAATCGAGTAGTCATCAAAATATATCATCCAATCTTGATGATGATGATGCTGCTACTGCAGGTCCTCTTGTAGATGGTTATGAAAAAGGTTCGAATAATTATGCAGATAATAAATATTACATGGCATATGGTACAGAGGATGCTAAAGCACAGTTTGCTGAAGAAAGTCTTCAAGTTCATTCAGGTTTAAAAACAGCAGAAGCACAACACGCTGCAATGATGGAAGCTGCTATGATCGATGTCAATCCTGATGATGCTCAAGATATGAATAATAAACGTCGTATCATGAGATGGGATGCTAAAAAGCGAAAATATGTGAAACAATCATTACAAGAAATTGCCAATTTAAAGGGTAATAATAAATCACGTTCAGAAGGTGGTACTGGTAAAGGAAAATCTGCAAAACCAGTTGGTGATATGTATAATAAATGGGTGAAGAAAACTCATCGAGAAATCAATACATTCAAAGTAATGTCCGATATCGGTACAGATTATGGTGATAACGGTGCAAATGGTCGTCCAATGCCTAAATGGAAGCATAATATGGATGTTCCTAGTGAATTAAAGAATGAAGATCAAATTCGAAAGGAACATAAAATTAAAGATAATCTCAAAATGAAGAATCTTCCTAAGGAAAAACGCAAAAGCATGGAGGCAGCTGCTAAAAAGAAGAAAAAAACTGCAGCTAATGCTGAAGAAAAGAAAGGGAAATTTGTTCATAAAGCAGCACGAAAGCAAGTTAAAGCTATATATACAGGAAGACGCTGAGAAACCGACCAACCAACCGAGTGGCTACGGAACTGAGGTTCTGAGTGAGAGTAGGTTCTTTTATATAAACTCCTAGAGAAGCTATTCGTGGAAGTACATTTTTGAATCGTACATAATAGAAAAATAAAGAGAATTGTATATTATTGTAAATAATAAACTGGAAGGTAAAATGTGGACCCCGAACTCGATTGAAGGTGATGTTGGAGACGTACGTACGAATGACGAGACCGACGGGAGACCCTCAACAGGCTTTTGCATCAAATCCTCCCTCTGTCTTGCTACGCAACAGTTGAGAGATAAATAATACCCTACCTCAAACTATACACTTAATAAAGAGACATTTTCATAGACTCCTAGTCATTTAAGTGGTAAAATCGAGCGTGGTGTGAGTGACCATGTCATATATCAACCCAGACTCCAAAGAGGCTGTACTAGCACATAACAAGCAAGTAAAGGAGACATGGGATGAAATGCAATCACTCGCTGCGGAGACAGATGCCTTGTTAAGTACCTGTAAAACTGGTAAAGACAAGAAGACGACAATGCCAAAGGGCATGAAGACCGGTGGTGCTAAAGATCACTTCGATTCTACAAAAAATGGTGGTAAAAACAAAACAAAGACCAGTATGGATGATAGTACGATTCGATCTAGTGGTAAACTTGGTAAAGGTAAAAAGGGTAAATCATTAAAAGGTAGTGGTGGTCTTAAAGGTAGTCAAAGTACAACAAAATTAGAACAACAGCAATTTGCTCAAACTAATAGAGATGGCATGGGCTTATCACTCGATGGTCCAATGTTTCAATTTGATAAAACGCGTGATCTTTATGCAGAATCAATGGGTAGAGTCACAGTTGAGGTATTAGATGATGCATCACCTGACGTTACACCACGTGGAGAAGAAGAAGAAAAACGACGGAATGATCGCATTGCCGAATTAGCTGCAACATCAGCTCAATTAACATCAATGAAAGAAACTGAAAGTATATATCGTAAAAATGATTTTAATGTGGAAAAAGCACGAATATTAGCCAATAGTGATGTATTTGTATCCGCACCTGGAGTAAGTGCCGGTGATGTCGAACAGGAAAGACAAAGATTACAAAAATTAGAAGAAACAGCTAGAAAAAAGGTTATCAAGCAAGAAAAGGAAGAAACTAAAACTTCTGTACAATTAGCTGGTTTAAAAGCTGTTATGCTATTACAAAAAATATATCGTGGTCATTTAGGTAGAAGGAAGTACCGGTTATCACAACGTCTGAAAACCCTGGAGCAAAAGGAAAAAAATGATACTGAACTCATGTGGATTGAGGTTCGCGATCGTGAATCCGGTGATGTATGGTATTATAATAAATCAACAGGTTTAAGTCAATGGGAAAAACCTGATGATATGTTCAGTGTTATTGCACCAAAGGATAATATCAAGAATGTGACAATGGCATCTAATGCTGCTGTACAAAAAGCTAATAATAATCAAGGTCATCAAGAAAGTAAAAGCGATAAGTTAAAAATTGATATGGCTTTACCGTCAAAAGCTGCTGTTAAAACAGGTAAAAGTGCATTATCACTTGTTGAACAAAAGAAACGAAATGAAGCAGAAAGAACAAAACAAGCAGCAGCACAAAATGAAATTAATCATTTAATTGGTACTGATAAAATTCGTCCAAGTGATGCACTGTTTGCACCTGATGGAACATTTAGACCTAAATTACGTACTACTGTTATGGATGCTTTATTAGAGACACGTTTTGACAACGTTAGTACTGTTTTAGCTGATCAACGTTGGTTAGAAAAAAATAAGGATCCATTCGTGAAGCCAGCTGCACCATCCAACGGAACTATAAAGCAGGACAAGAGTAGAAAGGGAATGGTAAGTGTTATGAAATTAGGTCAACAAGATAAATCAATGGAAATTAATGTGAAAAATGATAATAATATTGATTTAGAACGGGAACATTTAACAGTTACAGATTTACAACATCCTGGCTTTAATGATGGTGATGGTAATAGAGAAGTTGCAATAGAAAGAAAAGATGATGATGATGGACCATTTGTACCAGGTACTATGTGTTTTGGGTGTTGGTCATCTGGTGCAAAAAGAAATTGCGCATTGCACGTTTCAACAGATGATAAATTGAAACCATCTGAGACCATGTTGTTGTGCCGCAACTGGGAGCTAGGAGTCATGAGACGTCGTTATCGTTCCGAAGAAATTCAAGAAATTTTTATGAAAAAAGGATCATCATTACGATATGATGTAAAACGTAAAGCATTTCTCACTGTGGTTGAACAACGTCATCAAATTTATCGTGGTTTAAAAAATTTAGTTGAATTATTTAATTTTCGTATGTTGCTGTGGATGAAGATTAAACGTTGGTTAAATTCTTTGGCTGATGAAGTTAGATCAAAACCTGTTAGTAAACAAAGTCAAGAACGTGTTGCTATGATGCGTATGAGACGTACATTAACACATGCATTTCAATTAACAAATTTACTTGCTGATGTGAAAGATAACTTACCTGTGCCACCGATAACTGGCTCTACGTGGCCTGAAAGAACAGGTGAAATACAATTCTTATTTAAAAGAGCTGACCAAGCTTCAGGACAAGAAGTGGAGCTTATTATGGCATACCCTACACCACCAAATAAGACATTATATAAACCTAGAGTATATCATATATCACTGCCTAAAAGTATACCAATGCCCCGACCTGCGTACGTTGAGTCTAAAGTTTCGAATATACAACCACACAATAACTATATCGATGAAGATTCAAAAGCAAATTGGTTTGAAAAGTTATCAAGAGCTATTAGTTTGAGTGTTGTATTTGATGCACAAGATCAAGTAAAGACAATAACACCCTTGACTGGTTTGGAGCTTATGAAGCGTACCAAGCAACCACCACCCAGTACCATTAAGTTCGCTACCAGAGGTAAAAAACCAGTTCCACAAAACTTGGCTGTGGGTGGTTTACCTTTAGAATTATTAGTATATCAATTGATTAGTACATATGTACCACCACAATATGGTGGTTTAGTTGTTATGGATAAAAGTACCGTAAGCCCCGGTGTCAGTCCTGAAATATTAATTACATTTCAGTCAGCGCTTCAAGCACCAATTAATCAGAAGTATATTTTACGTGAATTAGAACACCCATTGAACTATCGACGTGCACCAACAATTACCGCAAATTCTGCTGTTGAAGCTGATAATAAGTATTACTATGGTCGTAATAGACCTGACCAAACAGGCGAGCAAGAGCCTCATGGCTTCAGAACAACATGTTGGGCTAAGTATGTAGTCGTCGCTGAAATAGTAAATGCAAATGTATTTACTCCTGGTCCGGAAGTCGTTTCACTCAATACACCTGCATCTAATGTTAGTGTGACAACGCATGCCGATCATACATATCCCTTTTGTGAGCCGTCTACTCGAGATAATAGTACTTTAGATTTCTTTCATTTGTTATTGCAAGGAGCTATATCAGGCTCGAAAGCACAAGTTTTTACAGCATTAACTGTTCAAGAACCTGGTTTATTCTTAAAAGAATGTGATGCAAGTTTACCACTTGGCCATTTAGTTGTTAATATTTATCGCTCATGGGCGTTCACACAAAAAGATACTATTGAAGAATTTAAGACTGATGATGGCGTGTCCTATTGGTATCATCGACGTACAGGACAAACTTTTTGGGAACGTCCATTGCATGAAGAAGAAGCCAAGACTGCATTGGAGGGTGGGTCTATTCTTGATCAAATTCATCCTGAAGAACCACTCAATATTCATAAAGGATTTGAAGGTGCAGAAAGACGGTATACTCAAGGAGAATTCAGACAGCTTATGTTAAGTCATCATGAATCAGATGCTGAAGCTGAGAAACGCCGTCAAACTGCACATATTGCATCGCGTGTTGCACGTGATAGAGGTGTTTTACCTGATTTACCTGATGATAAAAAACGTGAATTAGAAAATAATATGATAAATATGGCATCTGCAGTAGCGGAAGCAGGTCAAGGTGAATCAATTGCTATATCTGTAGATAATCTTGGTGCACAATTTCCAAATAATAATCATGATTCTATGGTAGCTCACCAACGTAGCACAGATAGTGCTTCTCCTAATAGAGCAACATCTCCTGCAAGACAAGCGCAACCACCTCCATCTGCAGATAATGGCAATCGTCTAGGATCAGCATTAGATGAGCCTTCCATGGCTGGTGGCGGTGGTAATATGGCTAGTAGTCCAAGTAAAGCTATTGTGAATCCAATGGGTAGTAGAAATTCACAAATTCTCGTGCCAGATATGCCTGGTATGGCTTTAAAAGGTGTGAATCCTGATCAAATGCAAGGTCTAACTGGTGTCATGGCAGAAATGATGTCAAAATTATCATCAATTGGAAGTAATGGAGGAAATCCAGCTGATATGTTACAGCTTGGCATGGGCATGGGTATGGCTCTTCTTGGATCAGGTGCTGTACAAAATATGACAACACTTGAGAAAGAAAAAAAGAATTCTAATCAATTTAAAAATAAAACTGATCGCTTTAATAGCTTAAGTAATGATGGTAGTGCAACTGAAAGTGGAATGTTTCCATCTCTTGCTGAAGAAGATATGGATGGGATTAATGCACAAAATGATAACGATGCTAGATCATTAGCTGATAGTCGAAGAGCAGGTGAAATTTTACCACTACCTATTGGTACATCAAAGCCAACACTAGAATTTTCAACAAATAAAGAATTAGATAAAGTAGAAAGAGATCGTCAAGCTGATGAGCGTCGTCGTATGTTAGATGACCCACTAACTGCATTGGAGGCCGCTCGTGGTTTACGAATTGAACAAGAACCTACTGAAACCCCTGATACAGCACCTGAAAAGATTTTAACTAATTTATTACCTAAAAATGCTGATGAAGGAGCAAGAGATCGTGGTGTTCCATGCATGGTATACCCTGAATTGTCGACTATGGTTAGTCCTGATGGTCCACCAGCCAATATAAATGAACATGACCCAGCGGGTTTGGGTACATCTTTTGTAAAGCCAGAAGACGCTGATAACCAATTACGTGTAAAGGGTAGTGATATTTTACGTAAAACAGTTGTACCCTTACCAGTAGGATTTTTTAATGCTATTATTGCAAAACATATAGCCAAACAAAATGTTGATTATTTACCTATGGTTCCAAATCTACCCCAGGCACGTACCGTTGGGCGGGTAAAGCCCCGTTCATCTGCAATTGATTGGTTAGCAATTAGTTTTGATCCATGGTCAGCAGGTAAACCACCATTAAGTCATGAATTTGTTGCATCATTAGCTGCGAAAGCTGAAAATCTTTTTGGTAAAGATCCAGCTAGTGCACATGACGCGTTAGATAAATTACGTGATACAACATCCGATGCATTTATGACGACGGATGATAAGGAAGGGCATGCAGAGCAGCGTGCTATTATTACGAAGGATCAATTATTAGCTGCTGATTTTGAGAAAGTATGTTCATTATGTCGTCATGCTAAATTTGCTGAAGTGGAATTAATGGTCAATCAGCCAGATTGGAATGTTCCTGTTGATTATCAAAATGATATGGGCAATACATTATTACATATTGTCGCACAAAATGGTAATAAACGTCTTGTCAAATTATGTATGAGACGTGGAGCTGATTTAAATGCACAAAATTTAACTGGACAAACCGCATTACATTTCGCCTTTGGTTATGGTTATACTGAAGTAGGTGACTATTTAGTGAAAAAAGGTGCCGATGACTCTATTCGAAATAAGGATGGTCTAACCTGTTATGAGGGTTTGGGAGGTGCAGAACTTAATCTACTATAGTTTGTCTGTTTATAAGAGTCGAGAGACTAGACTAAGGGAACAGATATTTCTCTTTATATTTGTACAGATTTTTGTATTACACTGAAAAGATATATATTGTATATTGCTCTTCGTTCCATATCACATTAGATTTACATTTCCGCAGTCTTTTCTAAATGTTATATTTTACTTCTGTCCTGCTTTAGCGATGTCTCCGAGTTACTCTTTTCGAAGGAAAAGTCTTATAAAATTAGTAGATTACAAAATAACATACTAGCGGCGAAACGCTACATTGATTTCTCCTCATGAAACCCGTCCTTGGGCTTTTGTCCACCGACCGTCC
>JACKZZ010010110.1_pt1 | contig 19391 bp, 1 predicted proteins | sample 8027871 | NCBI WGS metagenome assembly JACKZZ01 (sample SAMN15724774, study PRJNA655200) | protist metagenome | isolation source: fluorescence activated cell sorting (FACS) single amplified genomes of... | place: USA: West Boothbay Harbor, Gulf of Maine | collected 2000-07-19
GTACCCCCGTCTGCTGATTCTGAGTCAAAAAGTTCTTCAAGAATAGATGATGATAATCATGGGGCTTCTAAAGGAGAATCAAACTCTGGCGACGCGAAAGGTGGTAGTAGTCAGAATAGTGACCTAGCTGAAAAGCGTTTGTCTGCATTAGCGAACACAAAAGACCAGGCAGAAGGAGCTATGTATCGAAAGGGCGATAAGGTGGCATGTTATTGGTATAGATCTCAAAGCTACGCTGCGGCAAAAGTCCAAACTCGCCCAAAAGCAGGTGTTGTATTGAGATTTAATTCTGATATGACTTATACGGTTGAAATGGAATCTGATGGTAATATTGTCGACGATGTTCCACCTGAAAAGCTTAAAGATTGGGGTGTTGCTACAGAGGATCTCAAACCGGGCGCACAGGAGATAAGTAAAGTTGATAAATGGATTAGTGTATCTGCAATGGCTGAGAAATTTGCAAAACAAGGTAAAGCTTCTAAGAACCACGAAGTACCACCATTAGATGACTTAATACGTTTTACAGACACCAAAGAAAAGCTTGAAGCATTGCTCAGTAGGGACGTCTTTCGTGATTTTAAAGACGCATTTATGGATGTAGATCGCTATGGGGATGGAGAGATTGACACAGAAGGTGTATTAGCTGCTGTGAAAATCGTTGGTGGATCTATCACTGAAGGTGATCTTCGTACTTGGATGAGAAAAATTAGTACGAATGGTCGTATCCCAAAATCCTTCGACGTCACTGATTTCATTATTGCGTATGCAAACATATTCTATCCTGCCAATGATGCTCTTCTTCACGATAGCAAGCACAAGGAAAAAGAAAGTACAGGCAAATCTTTAGGTTTAGAGAGTGATATGCGTGGTATGAGCACATTTGCTTTGTCATTTGGGAAGAAAACTCTCCGTGATTTGGAGAGAGCATTTGATTTTTATGCAAGAAAAGATGCACAAAATATAAGCAAAATGGCCGCAGCTGATATAATTGAAGGTTTTCATACAATGGGACGTGCCGTAACGATGACAAGGTTGAAAGAATGGATGCAAGATGCAGACATTATGCCACAAGATTTACTTACTTTAGCTGATTTTGCAACTTGTTATGCATTCTTTTTCACACCACCTATGGGGCGTGGCTCGGTAGGTTCTTCTGGTCATGGAGAATCTAAAAGTAGTTCCAGTAAAGAGAAAGAAACTACTTCGCAACAATTCTCAAATATGTCATTAGCAGAAGTTGCTATTGAAACATTGCAAGGAGAAAGATGGCGAGGTTCTGAAGACCAAGTTGTTGATTTTATCAGAAGATTAACGGCGGGTAGGAGCGAAGGCGTCATTAAAAAAGTTAGCGTTATTCGCGATGAATTTGAAGCACTGCTCGTTGATAAAGATGCAACCGATGTATCTGTAACTGAACTTAGTCACATCTTTCAAAACGCAAAAATGCCTGGTAGTGCAATTAATTTATCTGTTGAAAAGTTCCAGAAACGTCTCGAGCGTCAATCACGTAGCACTTTTTCTTTACCTGAACTTTTCGAATTCTTCGGTTCTATTATACAAGAAGTTGCTGAAGGTAGCGTTGGTGTAGCTGAAGTGTTTGCTATGTTACGATTACATTGCAATACGAGCGAAGTACGTCAAATTGCAGATATGGCTATGAAAACACTTGAAAATATTCTTCAAAATACTACTGATCCAAAATATTGGATGGTGAATATTCGTTCAGAAGAATTTTATACTAAAGTATGGATGAAAGATGAAGGTAAAGCGTTGATGAAGGCTATTGGTTTTGGTGACCCATATGATTCACATAGTGCTGATGGCAAAAGCAGGAAAGTCATCACTTTAGCAGCATTACCTGAAAACGTGAGCTCATTAACGAAGTTACCACCTCCAGTCGTAGGTGCCTTAAAGGCAAAGCGTTTAGAAGTTGAATCTGAAATGATTGCACTTGAGGGTGCTCCAAGTGTGGCATCAGCTATTCGTGAAATACGTGCTTATCATTCCCTTTCAGAAACACGAACAGGTGTTGAAACAGCATTGACATTTGTGCGCAATGTCCTTAATCAACCAAAGGATATTCGTTTATATCGTGCAAAGAAAGCTAATCCTGCATATCATAGATCACTTGGTCGTCTTAAGAATTCTCATTTACTTATGAATGCCATTGGTTTTGTCGGTGGTAGCGGTGATGACAATCAAGGTAACCAATATACTTTACAAAGTGTTAATACCGGCAAGAAAGCCACGAAAGCCGACGAAACATTTGATCCATCTTCAGTAGCTAATGGCAATACCAGTAAATTCAAATTTCCATCACTTGATCCAGAAACCGAAAGGTTTTTATGGCGCCGTAAAGCAGATTTAGAAATCGCTTTAAGAGCCATGGATGGCGCAGAAGATGCACCACCAGATGGTGGTATTGCTGCCAATGATGCTGCTAAAGTCCTTGGTACGACAACCAAAGCATTAGCAGAAAAGTCTAAACAAGTTAGTAAAGGTATGGAAGAAACTCATGGGATAAAAAAGAAAGGACAATCATCTGATCCTTTTGCTCCAGGCTCTGGCAGAGTACCGGATATCAAATCATTTGTTAGAGGTGCTACGGCAGCACAAATGTCGCAGATCAAGATGATTGAAGATGTTTTTGGGCAAATGGATGTTGATGGAGATAAGATGTTATCTGTTAGCGACGTCCGCGCTTATTTCCGTACTATTGGTCGCAATGCATCTGATCTTGTTGTAAGACGGTGGATTCGTACACGTGATATCGATCAAGATGGCTCAGTGTCGCTTCCAGAATTCATTGCTGCTTTTGCACCACAACTGGACCCATCAAGTAAGTATGCTGACTCGACGGGCAAGCTACACGAGCCAGCATCAAGTGTATCACCCATAACAGTTGCATTTGGTGCATTAAAACTTGGCTGTACAAATGCCGAAGCAATCGCAGCTTGTAAATCAGCATCCGACTACGTTGGTAAAATATTAGATTCTCCTTCTATTAAAGCATTCTGGAGTATTGTAGTGGCTGATAGAGTATTCCAAAATAAGATTGGACGTCATTTTGGTGGTGTGAAGCTCATGAACGCACTAGGCTTTCTTCCAGAGAGCAACGGCACCGTTCTTGCACTTCGTGATCCAAATGGCAAAGCATGGGATGTTGTACCCATGGATGTCAAGCAGCGACTCAATCACGCATTAGATGAATTGTCATCGCATGAACAGGCCTTATATGAACCAACTGTATCTAATCTCGCTGCCGTAGCATCTGCTATTGGTAATTTAGGTGATAACAAAGAGAAGGCGGAGGCATGGTTGTTGGCTATGGAAACGATCGCTGTTATCATTGATAATATCATTAAACACCCCTCTCAGGCTCGATACTATCAGATAAATACAAGCAATCCTAACTTTCATCGTCGCGTAGGTCGTGTTGGTGGTGCTATGAGTATTCTTGTATCATTGGGCTTCCGTGAAGAAGAAGGTGGTAATCTTGCCCTTCCAGTTGATGCGGACATTAAAGTACTTGAAGCTCGCCATTTGGAAATGGATGTGGGCTTAAATCTTATTCGCAAGCGTATTGTAGCTGGTAAGTTTGGCAAATCAACTACACCCGCTGCCCCTAGTGCGACGAAAGAAGCAACTAAGATTGATGCCGCTAATAAAGAAAACAAAATCACAACCTCAAAAAAGAAGGACGAAAAGACAAAAAAGGGATCTAAGGAGTCACCTCGTGCTGTTGGGGTTGATGAAGATCTGGCAAAGGCGTTAGCTGAAAGTAATAAGAGCAGCACAAAAGCTGTAGCTGCACTTCAACAAGAAAAAGTTTTGCGACATAAAGTTGAAACAAATCTTGCACAACAATCAGCTCTTGTAAATGAATTACAAAGTCAATTAGCTGAAATGCAGGAGACTGAGTCTAAGACTATCTCATTACGACACGAACTAACTATCAGTCGTATGGCTAGTCACGAAAAGGATAAAGTCACACGTGAAGTAGAAAATATGGGCAAATCTATTGTTAGTGATGAAGATGTTGTTCCAGAGAAACCAGAGCTATCTAAGATGAACGCTGAACGCAAGGCACATGCAGGTAAACCGCATTGGGATGCAGAGACTTCTCTTTCCAAACCAGCAAAGATTGGTGACACACGATTGATTGTTCCACAAGCGGTTGGGTTTAAGAAAGGAATGCGAATACTAATTGGTAGTGGAACGAAGACTGAAATCCACATTGTAAATGGTATCGGTAGCATTATTATTGACCAACCTCTACAGAATGCTTATCCACTGGGTACACCTATATTAGGATTCTCTCATAGTTCAAAGGGTCAGCAAAGCATGATGACCATCGACGGACAAAACTTCGTGAAAGGATTAATATATGAAGAAATGATACCTCGTGCATGTGCTTTAGGTAGCAGAAATTTACTTAACCAAGAGTTGAATGATCTTTACTCTGGTCGAGTAATGTTTCGACACAACTACACTTTTGCACCAGGTACTCCTATTCCATTCTCAGTTTCTAGCAACACGAATACTGATTGTCGCAGCGTAACTGTAGCATCAAATGCTGGACAAATCCTTACATCTCTTGATGGATCTCTTCATTCTGTAGACTTGAGCTTCGGTGCTGTGCAATTTGTTCATCTATTTGAATCATTAAAGGATTTTGCGAAACCTCTTACTAAGGATGAATGCGACATTCTTACTGCTAGTGAAAGAGAACCACGCGTAGATACTTCTAGCTTATTAAACGCCCTTGCTACAGATGATAGTAGCCGTGGGGCGTTTTTGCAACTTGCTGAAACTAGAGGTGCAAATTCCATAGAAGATTTACTACGCATGTATGAAAATAGTACAGGTGCAATTATATGGAGTGCTTATTGTAAAATGATTTGTGGCATGACTCCAACATCTTTACATCTAGAAGCGAATGATGTGTTATCTGTTCTATCCGCTGAGCAACAACAGGCTCATAAACTTCTTCTCTGTATCTTCGATTTGACAGATTCAGATAGAGATGAAACGCTAAGTGAATCAGAAGTCCTACAACTATTTGCTGAGATGGATGGTCTCGCATCTGATTTAGAAGCTTTCCGTCTAGCACTAAGTCGTACTGTTGGCGGTACACCTGGCACTGAATCAAAACTAACTGATATGTTGTTTATCAAAACAAGAGAGGAGTACTCGCGTCTTACACGCACTCTTATTGGTGGCATCAGATTACAAGGACGTTTACTGATTCGTAGTACTCACGATAACATTCGTAAAACTGAAGCAGAAATTGAAAATCGCTCGCAAACACCGATAACTAATCTTGTCGTATCACCTACAGAAGTGCTCAGTAGGTTAAGTTCAAGTGTTGCTGACTGTTTAGTACTTCCAGAAAAGGCACAAGTAGCAGTTCTTATTGCAAATCTTTCCAATTCTGTGAGTGCTTTAGAGCTAGAAGATGCAGCTTGTGGTATCACACGCATCGGAGGCTTGATACCACGTACGAAGGTATGGCCCTCCGTCGCTATCGCCGATATATCAATTGCTCAAGTGATCACAGATGCGAGTGGTCGTCGCAATATCGCTCTAAGTACTGACGGTGTTGCATATGTTATTGAAACCATGACAGGTAAAGTTCTATGCGAACAGCGTATTATGTGGTCTGAAACTCCTCCATCGCGTGCAGTTGAAGGTGCAGAAAAGTTCTTAAAGTGGCGTAGAGATTCTTCTCTCGATGTTGTAGACGAATCACCTGAAGCTAATCTAAAGGCACAGGAGACAAACAAAGTTTCATCTATGTTGTCTGAATTCGCTATACCACTACCTGATTCAAACAATGATACTCAGACTTCATTCTCATTACTTGAAGTTGATGACGAGACCGGTATGCTAGCTGTGAATTGCTCTATAGTCAGTGGCGCCATCTGCATCCACGACAGTACATCTCTTCGACGTATATATCGTATTAAAGCACCAGGTAAACTTTCACGTGAGTTATCCAGTGCTGTTGATAATATCAGTTGTGGAAGAATTCAAAGGGACCGTCCAGCATTGCGCGCATGTGGTGGTGCAGTAAGTTCGATGAAGTTATGGTCACAAAAATCCCTTATATTATGCACGGTAGTAGGCGATAGCGATCTCCATGTCATTTCCCTTCTTACAGGTGATCCTGTGGTCAAGTTAAGCGGCCACAGTGACTTCTTATCATGCTTAGGAACAAGCTTAAAAGACAACCTAATTCTTACTGGTTCTCATGATAAGACTGTGCGTGTATGGCAAGGAGAAGTTTGTATTCCTTTTCGTCTTGCTACAACTGGAGGATTTGAAGATGCCGCTATGGTTGATATGGAGAGACGTGTAACTGCCCCCCCTACTGCTCTCGGTGCCGGTTCACGGTCAATCTTGCGTACATTGAGTAACCAATTGAATAGATGCCTGAACCTAACACCACATTGGAGATATGGTAGAATCTCATCGTTTTTTGATGGTAAAAAGTATTCATCCGAGGCACCAATTAATGCTCATTTAGCTGCAATCGAGGTAGTGTTTGAAAACTCTACTGTACAACTATTTCATAATAAGGGAGTATTGCGTCAACCGCAGGAGGTCACTCGTGCCCCAAATGGTCCACCATTTTGGGGTGAACCAGAAGTACCACTAACTCACGGACGTGCCGTAGCTATCTATGATGTTAACCCTGAAGAAGCTGCCCTTGCATGTTCACGTGTAGCTGGTGTTGCTAAACAAGATGTTCTTCCAGTCAAGCAAATTGTTCAATTCTTGGAAAATATTCTTGGTTACGGTGATTACGATCCTCGTGAAACAACGAATGACATGATCGATATAAAAAATGCGTTACAAGCTGCTGGAATCGACGCATCAGATAGCATTACAATGCATTCCGCAGTCGAGCGTATTTATTATTTACTTGGTAGAGAGGTTGCGCAGTGTGATCGTCTACTTGCAGGTAATGTGGCACCAATCGCTTCCGTTGTTGTAAGTCAGGTGAGTAAGCTTGTCGTTACAATTGATACAACTGGATGTTGTTGTGTCTGGGATCCTGTTGGATCTCGTGCAAATTTAGCGATTAGTGATCCATATAATCGTCCAGCTCTAATCGGAACTTGGGCATATTCGCTTGTCATGAGAACCAACTTGAAGAAAGAAGTCGCAAAGGTACCTCAACTATTAGGCGAATCTTCACCAGACAGCGTAGAGGTCGAAATATCGTCTGTGAACACTTTGAAGTTACAAAGCAATTACACTACAACATTTCCTATTGATAATCAAGCCCTTATGAAGGCATATAATATGGATGGCAAATTCAGCTCAGAAGATGTTACAGTGCGTGGTTTCGTTTATGTTATGAAAGATTTGACAAATAAATTTGTACAAACATCAGCATTTTTACCACAGTATATTACACTCGATAATCCATTACAGTTTATGTACACACCACGTTTAATGCATGATCCTGAAGGAACATGTTCTATGCAAGATTTATATCGTCAAAGAAACGATGTGTTCCGTGTAGTGTATGCAGTATCATGTTCTCATCCCAATATGGAAGCACTTGCAAATGATTTGAATCAATATGGTGTCTTACAGCGTGGCTATAATACTACTCCGTCAGAAATGATTGAGGTCATGTGTTTTGAACGCCCAGATGGATGGCTCGATGCACATAAGAACATTATTGTTCGTCCTGATGCTGTTGTCAAAGCAGCTGCCTTCAATCAGAAAGGTACAGTAAGCAAGACAGGTATTGTTGTTTCTAGTAGCACAAGACGCGGTGATTGGTATTATCGCATTGCTCTAGATTATACCAATGATATCATTTCAGTAGCAGGTGATAACATCACCAAAGTGTTGACTCACCATGAAAGCAAAGCTAGCGAAAAAGATTCCCAACCAGATGAAATTCCAGCTGGTTCTCGTGTAGAATGTGAAGTGGATGCTCATGTGAAATCATTTGCGGATTCAGCTATGGAAAGTGCGAAGAACGGTTCAGCCGGTGCGCCATCATCGGAAATTCTATTGATATCTCTGAAAGTGATTGGTGCTGGTGGAAATGGTGCAAACAAGTCAGTACTTCTGCCAGTTGATTTCGGGCGTTCGTCATTCCCTGTGCCTGCCCGTTCTCTAGATGTAGCAATGAATGAAGACTTGAGATCAAAATTATCATCGTCGTATAAATCATACACTGCTGCAACTGCTGGACGTATGGGTGCTGCTGTGTACATCAATTGGGGACAGCGTATGGCATGGATGGCTGCACATAGTCTCTACACGCACCGTATGCTCGATGCAATGGCTACACCTGGTGTAGATGTGACTGATAAAATGTTATTTGATCTTATGACTGCTTTAAGCAGTGACAACATATCAATGTTACATAGTGCTTTAGATTCTCTTCTGGTTCTAGCGAGACAACGTGTTTCGATGGGTCATCCTCTTGTTGTTTATTTCAATAGCGTATTAGGAGGACTCGGTACTGGTCTTATCCAAGCACAAGACAAAGCAGAAACAGAAACGTGGAAAGTTCTTATGGATCGTTTACAAGAACAATTCTTGCGCCGTAAGGCTGTCCGTGTTGAAGAGTTATATTCATTGGGTTCCAAAGCTGGTCTATATCAACACGATGTAGAAAATTTCTTGTTTAAAATCAATCAATTATTAGCGAATGCTGGAGAATCTAATGAAAATACGCTTGGCTCTGTAAGTCCTGCTGTATTAGTGACATTATTTAGACGTAGTCCAGTTGCATTTGACGCTGATGGCACAGATCTGTTATCGACGAGCCGTACTCATGGTAGTGGAGGAATACATGCTCTTCTCATGCAGCATTTCTTACTTCAAGCAGCAAGTTTACACAAAGATGCCCTCGCTGGTATAGCTAAAGATGGATTGGGTGTATTGCGTTCACTTCTATGTTTACTAGTATCACCAGTATTGATTTCTGTTAAAGATTCTCCTTATAAGGAACCATTCCCTACTAAAGCACAGATCATGAAATATTATCCAGTTAAAGGAGATCTCCCCCCTACCGGACAATACGGTATTTTTACTAAGACCAACGTGCCATTTAATGTTCACGGTTTACGTATGGACATACTAAGAGGATCTCGTTCACGCCCTGCGGACGGAGTTGCACGAACATTCATGAGTTGGCGTTACAAAGCTCGCGCTGAAGATGTGAGTACTACCTTAATTCAGGCTGTGGGACGTGTTCAACAATTAGTTTTATCTATTCAACGCGAAGTACCAACAGTACGCGTCGTCGATGGTATCAACTTTACAGCAGAATCGGAATCACAAGGTATCAACTATGAATGGAATGATAGTTGGCAAACACTAGAAAGTGTTACGAAACAACATGGTGGCTTGTTGCAAAAAGGTAATTTTGAATTGTTACGTATTCTTAGTACACGTGTACTTGACGCTGTGACTGATTTTAATGATCGCAATATTGGCTTGCGTACGCTCAGTCCATCCACTATCATCTTCGATGAGACAGGTTTAAGTGTTAGATTACTATTACTACCAACTGTCAGTGAAATGGATGACCCGGCTAATGAAACAAATATTCCATCTAATGAAATACTTGCTGAATATGCCACCAAATCTTCTGAAAATCCAGTGTTACGTGCATGCTTACCAAATTATGGACGTAATGTTGTACAAACTGATGATGTTGCAGCTAGTATGAAATACGATGTTTGGAGTTACGGAATGTGTCTGTTTATTATGGCATTCGGAACGAAACCATTATCTGTACAAACGATCAGTGTTAACGACGAAGAACCTACCATAGACACCATTGCGGCTGATCTTTTATACAGACTTATGACTCCAGGAGTTACTGGTGATGAAGATGCTTCAGCTAGTCTAGATAATGGTTCCATGATCGCGCAATCTTTACAATCGCTTCTTACAGAGCAATCACGCAGTTTAATTTTTAAACTTGTTCAAGATCTTACAAGTGTGTCGTTATCTCGATTAGGCAGATGGCGCAATGCTTTTTTAACTGAAGCACCTACATGCGGCCTTACGGAACAAAGTGCTAGTTCTTTATTTGAAAGAATAATGCAAAACATCTTCTGGGTCATTAGAGGTGGTGAAGCTACAGTCTCTGCATTACGATCTATTCTCGTAGGCTGTCCTAATGATCTCAATACAGATACTGCCAAATCTATGGCTTCTGATCGTTGTGGTGTAGTCTTGACGAAGTCTGAATTTGAAGCATTCATTACATCACTGTCCCCTGAATCTCGTAAGCGTCCATACGCCGAACGTGCAAGTAAAGGTTTTAAGAGTTTAGCTTCAATTCTTGATGAAGTGATGACTTATGGCATGTTTCAACAATTGCTATATATTATTAGTAAATGTTTAAGTGCTGATCCTAAGCAACGACCTGAGCTGCATGAATTGCGCCGCATGCCGTTCTTTGGTATATCTGATGAGCTTTCCCTTTCAAAAGCATCACAAGAGGCATCGCTCATGCTTACCCCATTCCAAACTGCACAAGATTTCCATAAAAAAGCACTATGTGAACCTTTAGAAGCTGTATTAGAATCTTTGATTTTATCAACAGAGCAACAGCGACAGAATGCAAACATGGGTGATACCACTGATCTCGATGCTCTTGCAAGTGCTGCAGCTGCTGCTAGTGGGGCCGCAACTCATGGCGACTTAGAACGTTTATCGAATGTTCTTGGCTGCTTAGAAGAGTTAGCATCCATTTTAAGTGATAGCGCAACAGAGAAACATATCGATTCTACTGATGGTACTAGTTATCCATTTATTGCAGCTACAGGTGCAAACTTACCTTGGGTGCAGAAATGCATCCCTGATATTTGGCGTGAAGCAGTATCTGGGCAATTATTATCTGGCATTGCATTATATACTACACGCTTCCTAAATTCTGATATTGCACACTCAATGGATGATTCATCTGCATTAGGCAAAAGCAAAGGTGCTCGAGGTCTATCTTTAGGTTCTAGACTCATGGTCCGTATTAGCAAGTTTTATCAACATTTTATCAATGTTCTTCAAGTAATAAGTAGACCATTATCAGTTGCAGTCATTACACGTAACGGTAATATGCCTGGTGCTGACGATTCAACAAGCTTGAGATTAGCTAAACTTCGTTTTGGTGCAGAAGCACTATATAAAGGCACTCTGTCAGCCATAACTATGATGTTCTTAGGAGAAGAAGCATGTCTACCTTTACTTGGTCAATTTACTAAGAGAATATCGCAGTCGCATACAGCTATTCTACCTAAGTCTGTAGCATCAGTCCATGCACAGAGTGCATGGACTGTATTGATGAGTAAGTTCTTTGACCCTATGGTTTTAGATCTCGTTGGTGAAGATGGTAAAGGAAGCAGTAAAATGAGCATAGGTGGCGATGTTTTGAAAAAATCCGATGTTTTTGTTCCTATGTTATCAGTTTTAGCTAGTGTAACTGAAAGAAATAATCATAATAATGGTAAAAATGATGATTCATTTGCATTAACATTTGATACTGGTATAGAAAGTCGTGGTACAGCCTATTTTGTGAATATGCTACGAATTAATCGTAATTTATGTTCATTAGATTCTGCAACAGGTAAAGCACTAGATCGCAGTAGACAAAGTGTATGTTCAGCTGTATTATCACTTCTTCCTACTGTTGTGGCACCAAATACACATGATGCTGAACAAATGTATAGGTACGCATTAAATGCCACAGGACCTCCAGCAGCACTTGATTCTTCAGGTATGCAACGTCTACAAGTTGTATTAGATTTACGTATTCCATCGAGATTAACTTCGTTTATGGCAACTCAGGATAGCACAGTTAAAAATATACTAGTACGAAATTGTTTACGAGCATTCACTATTATATGTAGCGTAAATGGTGAGAGACGTCAGAAGGAACCCTTCCGATCCCTTGCATTAGGGTTTTCATCCCCTGGTTGGGTAAGCGGTTTGAGTGATATATTACGTGGTAAAATTATACACTTAGAAACAACTATGGCCGCAGCACAATGCTTTAGGTATATGTCATTATCACGTGAATGGATGAGAGCATGGCCAACATTTGACGTATTATCTATATTGCTTCACGTCGCTAAAGCCGGTGGTGTACAAGCTGCTGATCTACGTGTTGAAGCTAAACTTGCCCTGCGCATGAGTACTATTAATAGACCAGAAGGTGCAAAAGCTATTGCAGATATGCATTTACCTGGTGCTGAACTCATCCCAGGAACTTCAGGGCAAGGTTCTGTTCAAGATTTACTCCTTGATGCTCAAGACATGAGCTTCGGTAGCACCTTGAACGAACAAGAGTCGTTCACTGATGAGGCAATTAATTGGATATCATTTAATTTGCCTGTTGAAATTCCTCATCCATCTCTAACAGGTGCATCACAGCACACAGCGCAATGGTGGGAGGGTGTGTATGAACTCGGTTATCATTTATCATCATGGATTCCCAAGATGTGTCTAGCATTAGCCATAAAAGATACAAAAACTGATCCTGAAACAAAGAAAGCAAAACAAGCCCAGTCGTGTAAAGTTGCTATTAGACAGTTATCTATCGTTGAACGTATTCTATTGACGGCTATTGCTGATAATGATCCCATGGCAGCATCATCTGTTATTGGGTGTATTTGGGCACCACCTGATAGTGATAACAATGACTCTGCTGTAATTAATTTAAATCCCAGTGGTACAGGTATAATGTCGTGCCTTGATCATCTTAGTGGTGCAGGTATATATTTAGATGCTTTTGAAAGTTTACGTGTGCAAGGAGCAATTATGCAAATGATGGTCAGACTTCTGACGGCAGCAACTATGGCCAGTAAAAATCCTACTTCTACCACGTCATCACGTGAACTTTTAAGTCAATTAGTTGATTGCGGTGCCATAAGATCAATGTTGCGCTATCTTGTGACTACATTTGGTGTTATCGAAAACGTTTCGCGGTTAGGTCTTGCTACTGCATTTGCTAAAGAATATCAACATATACTCAACAGCATCCGTATGGTCTGGGCTTCAATTGTGAACACTCACGATTTCAAAATATACGAGGAAGTACTAGAATCAGCATTCTTGCAACGTCTTGTTGAACAATATTTACCAAGTAAAGTACGAATTGATATACCTATGAGCGACGAAGATTACAATATCCTATGTGTGCGAGCAGAAGCATTAAAAATGCTCGAAGTAATAATCTTAAATAGACCTTATAGTGAGCGACTTGCTGACGAATGCATTCAATGGTTTCATCATTCAACAGCTGTGTCGCGTGAAGTTGGCATTATTAGTAATAAAATTGCTAAAAAAGGTTCAGCTGGTTCTAAGCGTTTATCTGCAGAAGTTCTCGCTTTATTAGGAAGTATGAATATAGATTCAATAGAGAGAGAATTAGTTGACAATGGTGCCGGGAGAGCATTATTATTCGTATCAACTGCTTTTACGTCGTTACATCCTGCTGTTGTTGATGGGTGGATGAGATGGGCAATGCATGTTAATGATGAATCTGCTGCACCCAAAGTATCAGCACATGATGCCGCTAACGGTATGGAGGAACCTATTGACCAGGAGACCTACGATGCTGCTGAAGATGCTCTTGGTAGCGGAGATATCGAATTAGACAATAATAACTCTCAAGCTAAAGCTCTTATGGCATGGCAAGAGAGCAAAGGAAAGCCTTTAAGTGCAACTGACCCTAAGGTAGTTGCACGCCAAGGCGACCTATTTAGTGCCGGTATGGCTGCTACATATGATGTATCTGATGGCCGGAAGTTCGGAAATAATGATGGACTAAGAACTGCACCTGCTGGAGGTGGAATTGTGACTAAGATGATGGTTGCACCATCTAATGAAGCTAGTGTGACAATGGTACTTGACCGCATTGGCCATCTTGTACTCGCAATCAAAGGGTCATTCGATCAACATAAAATGCCGAATGGTCTTGTAAGTGCTGAAGGAGCTACACAAGTACTTCTTAAGCTTGGTTTAAAAGGCGTAGCACTTGCTACAGCATCAGCCGGTATTAATGATTTAATTGAAGCAAAACCGGATGCACCAATGCTCGATTTCCCTGAATTTTTGCGTCATTATGCAACTGCATGCGGACTTGCTGAAAAGCGAAATCAATCAGATCCCAATGCTGCACCATTAGTCTGGGTACCATTAGTATCTGGATTATGGAGTGAAGTTGATCCATCAATTACCACAAAAGTATTTGAATCAACACAACCGTATAAAACTCATAGCGATGGTGTATCAGTTATAGATTCACAAACAAACGGCAAAGTAGATTCTCTAGGTGTTGATTTATGGGTACGTAGTGATGATGTTACTGATATTCTTATGCTTGCGGGTGTAGATCAGAGTGATGTTATCACAGCTGAAGTTATAAGATCACTTCGTCATTTACTACCTGGTATGTCAACTGGTAAATTATGCTTCCAAGAAGTAGTAGCCATTTACATGGCTGCGCGCGATCGACCTGCAAGTCATTCACAGTCACTTGGTATGGTTGGTGGTGGTGATTCAGGTAAGTTCACAAAACAACGTAAGCCACAACATGATTCAGCAGCATTTGCTGACCCATTACATGGTGGTAAAGATGAGAGCGTGTACGACACGGATCGTATGTCTGCACGTACTCATAGAAATATCAAACATGGCAAAGAAGAATGGACATTGCCGTTCCGTAAGTCTGCTGTACAAGTACCGAAAAGTACAATATCAGCAGAATATCGTCGTCTTGATTTGAGAGGTGAAGGTAGATTGACATTCCTTGGTTTAAAAAGCGCTTTAGAACTGCGTGAAGTAGACATTGACGATGCAACATGTCGCCAATGGTTAAAAGAAACCGATCGTGGTGCAAAAGGTTTTGTTACTTATGATGATTATGAAGCTATATATGTAGAAGCACAAGGAGGTATGGCACCAACAGGAGTTGGTATTAGTCGTGAATATCAATCATATGGTACATTAGATTCGAGTTCTTTAAATTATACAACACGCTCATCAGCTATTGCTAAGCAAGCAGCATCAGGTAATCCATTATCTTCTGATACTGCACGTGCTGCTGCTGGTGAAAGACGTTCATTATTAAAACGTGCATTTGCAAAATATGATGTTGATAATGATGGCTTTATATCAGTTGAAGATTTACGAAGAGCTTTCGCAGCTCAAGGAAGAGAAACCCCACAAAGCGAACTAGTTGCTTGGGTTCGCCGTCGTGACTTGTCCAACATTGGAGCTGTATGCTTGGAAGATTTCCTTCAAAGCTACAGTCAAAGTGCATAAACAATGAACTAAATACCCAAACAAAACGTTAAATACAAAAGTTTATTCTAGACTTAATGAATAGGTAAGGAGATGGATCCTTCCAAACACTATATAAATACTGTAAGAATAAATAAAACTATTTCAAGTAAATTTCATAGAAAACTATACTTATTTATATTTACATTATATAACTTACTAAGACATACTATTTATGCTGCGTTTTTAACCGAGCATCTCAATGTTCTCTACATCATCGAGATCATCAGCACCATCGATGCTCTCCACGGTATCGACACTCTTTCGACCTGAAGATACTCCGCTACCAGATGCGAGTTGTGATGTGGATTGTGATGGCGATTTTTTACCAGCACTACTACGAATAGCATCAATAAAACTACTATCATCTTTCAAACTGAGTTGTGCCAGTGCATCCATGTCATCATCATCGATTGGATCTGCGCCGATTTCAGTCCAGTCGTCAGATGAATCAACACTACCACCGGCAAAGATATGACTTTCTTGTGATAAACTAACTGCGGCTTTACCTAATGGATGAGCTCTACCTTGTGACATAGGAATACTCATTTGCTGTGGTAAAATATGTTCCATACCAGGCGCTAATCTTACCCCTTTAAATAGTTGATCTACCGTTTCATTGCTTTCATCAGCTAACCCTAACCCGCTGTCACTATCAATACTAATTGATGCAGCTGTCACAGAAGCGTAGTGTCCAACAACAGAGCTGACTAAAGGACGGAATGATCCTTTGCCATATTTCATTCCCCGTGTATCTTTTCCACCATTCATTAGTTGAACAGCATCAGAGTGAGCAATGTTGCTAACAGTGGCAATGTTTTTCTTTTCATCATCTTTATTATCAGATCCAGTTGACATAAATCTTGGTGCAGATGTAGGAGATGATGACACTTTTGCCCCAACTCTAGTTGGTGCTTGCGTTTTACGATTCGCAGCAGCTGACTTCTTGATTTCTCTCAACGCAGCACGGACACCATCTTGTATACCTGTTTGAATTTCATCATGAATATCTATTTGTGGTGCACTCTCAGAGGGAGCAGGTAAAGGCTCAGCAGGAGCAACAACTGAAACAGGTTCAGAACGTGAGCTTGCTGCTGCTTCCGATAGTGCTCGAAGTGCATCCACTACAGCACTAGCAAAGTCTTGAGGGGTGGGACCAGCAGGCACTGCTGGTGCAACAGTAGCAGCAGCTGCAGCAGCAGCCTCTTCGCTCGTCATTGCAGTGCGGAGTACTGGAACCACTTGCGTAAGCGTCTGTCCCATGGGTGAACTGAGGTTTTCCATAATTATTGGTTGTGACTCAGGTTCTGGTTCAGTTCTTCTTTCGGTTGTGGGCTCGACATTCACAGGAATCGACTTTTCTACTTGTTGTTGAACAGATGCTTGGACAGATTCTTGGACAGATTCAAGTTCACCTTTTGCCATAGACGTGTCTATAGCAGAAGTACTTAGCCGAACTTCTCCATTATCACTACTTTCGTCCCAATTACCATCATCACCATCTAGATCAGCACTTGCATCAATCAGTGACTCAACTGTCTCAACTTCACCAGCCGTACCAATTGTATCATTATCATTATCGTTTTTATCTACGAAGTCACTGATGTTGTCTGAAACTACACAATTTGCAGCACGATCTACAGTAACGGCTTCTGATGCAACAAGAGCTTCTAAAGAGCCAGTGCTATGTGAGGCAATAGGTGTGCGTGGAATTTCCATTGTTTCTTCAGTTGTCAATGTAGGCTCATTTTGTTCAGGTGCATTTAATGTTAATATTTGCTGTTCCTTTGATTTAGTCTGAAGATTTGTAGCACCTAACGTTCGCACTATGGAAGTACCATGAGGTCGATCAGATTCGTTCTTTCTTGAACGAGAAGAACTTTCCATTCCAATACTAAGTGCGTTTACAATTGATGGATCAGGTAAACCTTTAGGTTTTGGTATAATGCCAAATGATTGACCAACTAATGGCATTCTCTCTTCATCATCGCCTAAAGAAGTTGATGAAATAGGTTCACCAATTGTATGTGTAGGTTTAACAATAAATGAAGCATTTGATTCAATTCCAGTAATTTCTGTAACTTGATTGCCACGTCCACCGAAATCCATCACACCTAAAGCATGTAGGGCTGCATGGTTGTTTTTACCCTTTGGTATGGATATAGGTTCGTCTTTTCCTGTACTATAATGAGGTAAAAGTTGACCAATATTACCTACTGAACCTTCACCACCACTATTAACTGCATAAGTTGACAGGTCTGGGTGACGATAATGATCTATAGGTACTTGAGTAGCCTGCCAATTGACCCCATTTGGTCCTAATTCTAACGTGAATTCTTGCCTTACTTCAGGTGCTACTTCAAGAGAATGCTTTTGTTGTGATAACTTTTTATTCATTTGTTCTCGTACTTCTGCTTCTGATTGCGGTATTGGTACAGAATTGTATATTGATAGAGTCTTATGGAATGGTTTCGGCTGTTCTTTTTCTGCAGGTATTGGTGCAACATCAGTAGATGCAGATGCAACTGAAGCAGTAGAATTTAAGGTAATCGGTACACGATAAGAGGTACCATAGGGTACGGCATGATGGGAATGTGTGCTTGATACATGACTACTTGGAGCATTTGCTGCACTATTTCCATTCACCCCCAGTACCTTATAGATCGTACCAGTCTCAGGATCAACATAAGTATCAGCTGCATCCCCAAAATCATTACTCGCGCTAGTGACATCGTCGTTTTTTAAAGATGATGCATGTGTAGGTGCACCATGTGAAGCTGCTTTAGGTGTAGAACCGCGTGATGGAGCTGGGCTGCGGACTCTTGGTGAGTTTGTAGCTCGTGGACTGCTAGTTCGACTAGTAGGTCTAGAATACTGCTTCACATGTGTTACTCCCTCCTCTTCTTCCTGTTCTTTGCTGCGACCATGCTTTCGATCACCATGACGAATAATTCGTCCATTTTGATCATATTCTATCCTACGCCTTGGCTTCGATTTAATGCGTCTACCATTTTGATCATATTGCACAGTACTTTGCTTTGAGCGTAAGTATTTTACAACAGGTCCAGGATTATGTTGTGGTGGTGATACCACTGCTTTATGTGGTGATGAACGCGTAGGAGATGGTGAATGATGGCGCGCAGCAACCTCAGCCATTTGGACTTCATCACTACTCTCACGTAATATTTCTGCACCTTGCAATTGCCCTGTGACATTGGCACCAACTCCAGCATGATCTAGTTCTCTTTGTGCATGCATTTCAATAAGAGTTCCAGTTAAACGATCTAATGCACTATCAACAACACCTTGTACTTGTTCTTTGACATTGCGTTCACTTTCTTGTATACGTGATTGTAAACCTGATGCAACAGTTTTCATAACTCTTCTAGCGGCTATACGCTCTGCCGCCATATCCTTCTGTGCTTCATGTACTTCTTTTCTTAATAATGCCATATCAGCTTTATTACGAGTCATTTCCGCACGTAATGCACGTGCAACAGGCAACAATGTTGCCTTAGCTGTTTCTGTAACAACTTCTTTTGTTTTTCTAACACGTCTCCCGTGCGCTCGTTCAACCCTGTACCCTTCATCATACGCTTCTGTAGGAGTTGTACGCAAAGATAATAACTCGCTTGGCAACCGCTTATGCATACTAGGTACTAATGAATTAGATGGATCAGTGGGGCGTATAATAGGGACACGTTCTTCTTCATCATAATCACTAGTATGATGCTGACGGTGTTTCGGCGTCAGCGTCGGCTTAACATGTGCAGTTGTTTCTAGACGCACATCACTCAAACCTCTATACTCTGGAATATGCATCGATGACATAAGCTCTGAGCGTGTCATACGACTAAATACGTTGCCCTCTCGTGCACCATGTGAATCACCACTAGCTATTTCCATGCTCCCTTTATCTGCCATCTGAGTTCGTAATCGAGCATCAGCTGAACCACCTTTTGTATCTTGTGAAGTACGAAAAGCACTTGTGGCTGAAAGACCAGTACTACTTCCAGTCTTATTAGCAATACGTTGAGCATGTGATCTATCTCGGTCAATGT
>JACKZZ010006514.1_pt1 | contig 19386 bp, 14 predicted proteins | sample 8027871 | NCBI WGS metagenome assembly JACKZZ01 (sample SAMN15724774, study PRJNA655200) | protist metagenome | isolation source: fluorescence activated cell sorting (FACS) single amplified genomes of... | place: USA: West Boothbay Harbor, Gulf of Maine | collected 2000-07-19
GTTTCTCCCGTCTAAGTCTATCCTTTGTCCTTTCTGCCGCCTTCAACCGCTCTTGCCTCTCCTTCTCCTTCACCCTTTTCCTGGCCGCTTTCACCTCCTCCTTCTTAAACTTCCTCTTTTCGGCCCGGCACTGCTTCCTAGCGAGTTTTTCTAGTTTGGCCTGTTTCCGCTGCTCTCTACGCTTTTTCTTTAACGCTTTGAGGTCTTGGTCTAGGCAGTTGCTTTTCGGGAAGAACAGCGGGCTGGACGAAAAGAAACAAGGAGCAGCAGCAATGACTGCATTATCGCTAGTGACAATGGAATTATGGAAATCATTTGCAAGAAGGTCGCTTCCGAGTTCCGTGAAAAGCTGTCGGGACATATCCTGAGTAAAAACGTACCCACGCCAGAGTTGTAATGCAGATTTGCAAAGACAGGAAGACTGGTAATGCGCATCCCCATGAGGGCCATTTGTAATCGTGTTTTGGAATTTGTGATGCTGTGAACAGGATGAGCAGATGAATCTGTGACGCGGCTGCACTTGCTAACCTGCAGCACTACACTGCAGAGGGCAACTTGTCATGCGTGACTCACAAAACTCCTAGGTTTGTGTTGCAAAATCCCCATCCTGACTCTGGTGTGGGTACGTTTTTACTCAGGATAGGACACGTCGGCCGGGGTTTCGAAGATTCTATTTGATATCACTTCTCGTCCGGAGTCGTAGTTACAACTTTGAACACGTTCGGATCCATGGAGAGCAGGCGAGCTAGCACCTGTCACGGGCGTAGCGGCATCGGTGCTAGGAGTCTCTTGGAGCAGCTGCTCGAGCTCGCGTGGTCCCTGCTGCGGGTCCTGCACCTGCTTTCCGACTTTTTCCGCACCGTTATCATGACGTCGATCATGGTGGAGCACTTTCTGGTGTAGTTGACCCCGCATGTCATCCAACCAACGCTTGTCGCCTTCCATCACCTCGGTATTCGAACTCGACAGCAGAAGCGACTCGCTCCCCTGTCGCTTGACGTCCAACACGAGTTGCGCTGCGAAATCGTCGAGGTTGAGTTTTTCAACGATTTTCCCCAGTCGGGCGCGGTAGGTTTCATCTTGCTGTTCATCTACTTGAGAGGATGGGGAGGAGAGGTTCGTGCAAGCAGGGTCGTCCAGTGGTCGTCCCAGAAAAACGTCGAGCAGGGAATGACTGGCACATGTTTCTGAGCAACTGGGTGTGAGATGGACGACTTTCGGGTCTTCATCATGCGCAGACTTGTTGTTGTTCTCCATCCCAGCACCACACATCTCCTGAAAAACCTGCAGTGGCGTTTTCATGCTTGGCTCCAGCAGCGGGCCCGCAGACGGACCCCGATTGTGCTTTTGCTGCGCTGCTGGTGTGCCAGACTGGGTGTTGTTACTCTTACTGCCCAATGCAGAAAAGTTCTCGGAGTTCTTCGACAGAAATTCTCCGACGAACTTGGCAATTGCCGCTTGCTCCACTCGATCTACTTCTTTACGGTAATCAAAATTATCGCGGCCGCTGGAGTTGTTAATGTTGCCATCTGCATCTTCGTCTCCAGTTGATGAAAATAGTCGTGCGCAAGAAGCTGCGTCACCATCATGATGATCCCATTGTTCCCCTTCTGTCGCTGAGACAAGCAAAGTCTTCAGCATCTTCTTCAACAGAAGTTCTAGTCGTGCCATCTGCCATTGGTACTCCACCACCCTCGCGTCTTGCACCGAGCCGGTCAGCTGTTTTGATGTTGATGTTCTGATGGATGTATTAAGCTTTTAACGACTTTAAATCATGGTGAAACATGAATGTATATGCAAAAGTGACGAGGAGCATCAACACCCTCAGAAGTAGTTGCTCACCTCGCTGTGCTCAAAGCTGCACTGATTCCAAATCACCATCATTAGTACCTGTTTCTCCCACACAAACACTTGCTTTTTCAAACTTTCCTCCAATGTCTGGTGATCCCCACGAGGACCACCTTCCGTTCGTTTCATATCCACGACCAACCCCTTCCCCAACCGCTTTTCCACATCGGTCTCGATATGAATTGCAAAAGTATCGTAGTCGTACTCGTATAAATGCATTACAAATTTCGTCCTCAGCATGAAAGATAAAATTTGTATGTAATGCTGATTTACCTCAAGAGAAAGATTTGTAATGCATGACTGCAATAGGAGTACGATACTTTTGCACAGGATACTCGACGACGGATGCTAATTCCTTTAGCCTCTCTTCCGTGAAAAAGCTCCAAGCCAGTTTTGACAACGCGGTCCGGTGCGGCTGGGACATTTTGAATTTGCTCGTGTACTCAGTGATCATTTTATCCAACTGGTTTAGCCCCGTGCTTGTGCGCGCTGCGGGTTTATTGTTCGCTCCTGCTTCTCCGTCGGGAACGGGATCATTTTCTCCCCCTGCGCCTGGTCCAGTGGGTGTTGCCGCGTCTGTTTTCTTCTTGTGTGGTCCACCGCCTGCCATAATATCGCCGATCGCTCCTGCACCGCCCGCTGGTGCATTTTTATCAGCTGCTCCCGCCTCAGCCGAAGGTGCTGCGGCCTCCCTCGATTTGCTGCTGTCCTCCTTGTCCTTTTCCTCCTCATCTGCCCCGTTTTTCTTCTTGTTCCCAGCGATCTTTGCTACGGTAGCAGCAGTAGCTGCACCTCCACCGCCCACAGCGCCTCCCGGGGTCGGCGTGCTACCTGCTTTATTCCCTGCATCCGCGCCACCTTTTGCAGCAGCCGCTGCTGCCGCCGCGGCTCCTTGTCGGGCCAGGATCTTGTCTAAAGGCATGCCGGCCTCGCGGTCCATATCGTCAACGAGTATCCACAGTAAATTTCCCGTACACGTACAAATGTGGCTATTTCTGCATGACAAGCTTTTCATCTTCCAATCCTGTTCAGCATGACAAGTGGCATGCTCCAACTTGGTAAAATTTGTCACGCATTTTGTACATGTACAGGAAATTTGTATTGCATAACGAGTAGCAGCGCTTTGTTGACTTCCTTTGCCCGGGTTCGGAGCATCATGTTGATCCGGTTTTTCCTGCTTTGCAACAATGCGCGCCTTTCCTCCTCAAGTGCGTCGAATTGCTTGAGAAGATGAGAAGCGCCAGCTTCATCCTCTACTTCCCGGTCTTTGTCTTCCTCCTGTGGAGCACCAGTAGTTGTATCGAGCTCGCTTTTCTCGTCACCAGCAGATGAGGCTTTGCTTTCGCCAAGAAGATCCAAACTTGCGACGTCTCCACCGGGGCGCGTGATTGTGATATCCGAATTCTCGTCAACGAATAGAGATCGCGCACCTACTCCCTCAAGCCCTTTCTTGCGGTTTTCGTGTTGTAGTTCCTTCTTGCCTTTGTTTGCCTTGGCATTCTCCCGTCTCTGCTTTCGCTTCTTGGCCGCTGCGGATTTTCTTCTCGCCGCAACGGAAGTAGACGTGTCGGAACTTGGCGCTAGCGATGAAGTAGATTCTCCATCGCTAGAAGAATCTTCATTTCCGCTGGAGCTGCCCGCGGCCTGCTCGGATTTCATCTCCGCATCACTTTCATCTTGATCTTCGTCAGCCCGCTCCGACCTTCTACTTGCCGCGACAACCGCCACTGCGCCACTGGATTTCTCCTCGTCATTCTCGTCGTCTTCTGCTGGAGATTTTTTGTTCTCCGTCGACGCACTGGAATCGCCGTTCTCGTCGTCCTCATCTCCCACCGCGTCTTCCCCTTGTTGCTCCTCGCGCTTTTGCTGCTTCTCAGCTTCTTTTTGGTCTTCTTCAGCCTCCTCGTCGAAATCAGCCAAAGCCCTCCGGTCAAACTCCCGGTAGATCACTCCCTTGGGAAAAAACGGCTCCCACTCCTGCCAGAAATCGTCTGGGATCCGCAAATGGTCGTACAAGCGAGGTCTTTGGTTGAATTTCGTGTTCACGTTGGGAATCAGCGAGCAACTTTGCACAACGTCAAAGTGCGCATCGTGGTTGCAGATCACATCTTCATCGAAACACGGAGTCGCTTTGTCCAACACCCGGTTTATTTTGAACGCGCGCCATATGGATGCGTCAGGTTTGAAATCGTCAAGGTTGAAATAGTTTTCATGCATGAAACGGATACCAGTTAGACCTACAGTTTGTAGTCGGTGCATGACAAATCTTCCCGGTCCTGGAAGTGAGTCTGTCATGCGTTTTAGGGCAAAAGAGGTGCCTTCTGTCATGCTAGTTAGCAGTCCAACTTTTGACCCTTACCAGGACTATCTTCTGCCTCCCGTGGGTCCTCTGCAATAGAATCACTTTCTGTGTCGCATTTTATGCATTGCAAATTGTTTCAACTTTGACGATTTCAAACCTGACGCTTCCATACGCCAATAGGGCATTTGCCGTTCGTGTTTCTGCTGAGTGTACAAACAGTCCTTCGCTTCGTGCACGTGCGAGCCGCAGTTTAAACACGGTTTCGATAAGGGCAGTAACTCCCGCGAGAACCGGATCGGATGGCGGTATTGGAACGGCGTGGTTAAAACGTCGGATAAGCAAAGCTCTTTGGGGTTGTTGGTAAAAGCCGGCATTTCTTTGATGGAAATCTCGTCCATGTTTTGTTTCAAAATAACCCGTTTTTCTCTGATTTCCTTCACTTTCTTCAGCAAATTCCGCTCGATAATCGCCGCTTCGTCGTAGCGAGATTGCTTCGCCTTCCTTGGCTTCGGGACGATGAGGAGAGATTTTGTGTATTTCAAAGCTTTCTTCATCGGAGAGGTCATCTTCGGAGCATCAACGTGTTGCTGTTTTCCGGCGGCGTCAATTTTTCCATCCGAGTTGCTCGCAACGGCAGCTGGCTGTTTTTCTTTCTGCTTGCCAACCACTGTGCCTGAAGCTGCACCAACGTCTTTCAGAGCAACAAGGGCGAATTTGTTTAGCGGACTTCCATCAGGCCGACGAGTGTGATGATTCGTCAATTGCTGCCTCGTCTCCACCTTCTCCTCAGGCGGGTCTGGATCTTTGAAAATTATCCCTCGATTTTCCGCGTAAAGCTTCTCCAGCTGCATGACAAGCTCGTTTTCCTCCCTGTCGAATTTTCGCTTCATCCGGCACAACTCGTAGTCGATGTTGAAGCTTCCACATTCGACGTCTACTTGGAGTGATTTGTCATGCTCGTCCTGCTTTTCAGCCTCGGGTTGTGTTGCTGCACTTGCATTTTCGATAAAGATCGTCTCGACACCTGCGCTCCCAGGGGCGAAGGAGACTTTCCGCGCATTGGAATTCGCCTTCTCTGCGAGGGCAGCGGCTGAAAATGATATTGGCGCGTTGAGCTGCAGAGCGGTAGCAGGAGTCATTAGCGTACTTCCAGAAGGTTTCATCTTCGCTGTCGCAAGCTCGATGTCAACGTCTTTCTTTACTTCCATGCTGTTCTTGTCCTCGAGGACATGATGATCTGCGCTATTTTTAGTACTACCCACCCCGCCCTCCAAAAGTAGTTGCTTTTTCCTTTTCTTCTCGTCCTCCTTCCTCTTCGCTTCTTCGGCCTTTTGTCGTCGCAGCTCTTCCTTCTTTTTCTGCTTGATCTGGTCCAAATAGGCGTTTAGCCGACGTCTATTCACAGACCGAAAGCCGCAGTGACTGTTGGAGCGGAGCTTCGCCTGTTTCCAGCCCAGGTAGCAAGTGAAAGAAGAAGGCTTGTTATTTGGCGAGGTCGTTGAAGATGAAACCAAACCGGACGAAGCCGACGCGCCGGCCTGTGTAGTAGAAGACGTCGCACAAGAACTTCTTTTGTCACTGCAAAAATTTACAATCCCTTGTCGCCAGCTGAGGTCAACAGCAACCTCGTTCTTCTCCATCAAAACAGGTTCCAGCCTGGACTTTTCTCCCCCTTTGTTCCGTTCCCGGTTCCAGGATTCCAGGTAAGAGATTTTTTCAAAACTCGAGAAGGAGTGGCTCCGCGGCAAGTAGCGCTTCTCTCGATGCTCAAAGGCGTTATACTCGCTGTAAAAGGGATCGTCTTCGATGGCGGCCCTTTCCGCTGCTTTGTCCTGTTTCTTCTTGGCGGCACTTTTCTTGTCACCATCTTCATTTTCACCGGCGTCTTTTTTCTTCTTGTCAGAAGCAACTGCCGCTACCGCTCCTGACGAAGCTGCGCCGGGGTTTTGTTCTTCTTCATCCTCTCCATCTGAATTTGCTCTTCCTCGCCGATGATCTTGATCATGGTGACTGCCCTTGCCTTTCTTCCCCCGGCCTTTCCTGCCCTTCCCTTTACCCTTGTTCCACGAGTTTTTCCCTTGTCCTTTTTTTCCGCCTTTTAACTTGTTCTGGAGTGCGCGCGGCAGGTGGGCTAGGTCGAAGATGTCCTGGGGTTCGTGCTCCTGGTCATCTTCGTCCTTCTCAGAACCGCTGGATTTTGTCGTCTGTGAGGAAGGGTCTGTGTCTGAAGAACCCTCCACCTCTCCTCGCTGCCGCTTGTTGTCCTTCTTTCTGGTAGTGCTTCCGCGCGTGGTCTTCGTTTTCCCTCCTGTAGCGTCACTTTCTTCCGACACAGAAGATGATACTGAAGCAGTAGAAGTTTTTGATGTTCGTGATGCACAGTCTTCACTGTGGTCTTCCTCGCGTGCCGCTGCCCTTTCTTTATCCACGCCAGACGAGTGGTCGCGCAAGCCCATTTTCTTCAGCGCCTTCTCGAACTCGGTCTCCTCACTGCTCGGTGAATCCAATTGGTCGTCGTTGAGTTCCGCCCAGGCTTTTTCTAATTCGACAAGTTCTGCATGAATTCCCTTGAACTCTTTCCGCAGTTCTTGTTCCTCCTCACCACCGAACCTCTGCGCAAAATCCTCCTCATCCGATTCTGTAGATGGGGACTTTGATCGCACAGTAGAAGAAGTAGAGGAGCCTGAACTAGTAGAAAATGACCTTGAAGAGGACGAGGAGGTTCTTGGGGACGCTTTCGAGTTTCTAGGGGACCTCCGTGAGCAGGGCGATCTTCTGTCAGAATCTTTGTCTGAGCGTGAAGCGCCGCCTCTTCTGCGTCCTCTTCTACTCCTGTCGAAAGTAGATGAGCGCCCACGTGCTCGAGGACGAGCAGATGCGTCTCCTACTTCTTGTTCCGAAGTACTAGATTCACCACTTCGAAACCCGCCCTCTCTCATCAACTGCCGCGCTTTCTTCATCGTTTCTCTTTTCCGGTCCTTTTTGGCTTTCCTTTCCAGCATCCTTTCCGTCTTTCGGATTTCTCGCTGCCGGAGACGCTCAATTGCTCTAGCTGCCAAAATTTCCGCCAATGTGGTTTTTTCCCAAACTGATTTCTTCGCTTCGAATTCGGCTTGTTTCTCCTTCACCGCCTTTTCCAATGCTCTCCTCTTCTCGTTTTCCAATTCGATCCACCTCGACATTTCCTCGTTCTCCACCATCCAGTCATCAATTTTCGCGAGCGCGCGCTCCAATTTTTGTTCCACCCGGCTCCGCATCCCGGATTCGATCAGTGGGCCGCAAATCAAGACGTTTGATCTTTTCAAGACGATGAATTTATCCAAAAAGAAGAACCGCTCGGACTCCGACCGGATTTCGCTGGAGTCCAGCGCAACCGTCACGTATTCTTCCTCGTAATAATCGTGCGCAGGGTCTTCGGAAAAGTAAACTGCCGTCCGCCCGAGCCGGCCCTTCAATTCCGGGAATTCTTCGCAGTGGAGGATGTAGCACAGCTCCTCCGTCATTTTCAGAGTAGACATCCTACCCTCCCTTAACTGCAGCAGAAACTGCTCCGCCTCCACGTGTCGCATTTTATTGAACTGAAACCTCCGGCAGAACAGCTCCTTCAACTCCACCCTCACTGTATAGGGTTCCAAAAACGGCGACTTCGTGTGGCATCTCGCTTTCCGCCCCTCGCTGCCCTCCCACATCACTTGCGCCATGCAGTCTGCGCGGAAGTGGCCAACTGGATACGTATGGGGTTCTCAAGCGTTACAACACTCCCAAGTGTAGTTACATGGATTTGTGATGCAAGAATGGCAAAAGTCCAAGCAGGGAGGGCGCAGCACCTGTAGCATTACGAATTCCGCACAGATTTAGGTGCTGTCTACCCTTTCCAAAACTTGTCATGCGAAGTAGCTTCACATGGTGGATGTTGATGCTCATTTTGCATGGCAAATCATCTAAAAGTTGAGAATGTATTAACGTTTGAGAATCCCATAATACGCGTTCGCCACGTCGAATTCTTTCCAGTATTCGTAGCAGAAACAAGGCTCGAAGGCGGATATGAAGTGGAACCAAGTCGCCTCCCGGAGAAAAGGATTTCCACCGAAGAGTAAGGGCCCCTTGTGATCCGGCTGCAGCCAGATCCGGTGGTCAAACTCTCTTTCTCTTTGCAGGTGTCGCCAATTTTGCATCATTTTGGTCCCCATCGACTGTTTCAATTCCGGCGGGAGACCGTCGAGCGCTTCCGAGCCCGGGAAGTGGTAATCCTTTTTATTACGATGAAAAATGCCCCCACCCCCGAACTTGAAAGCATTTGTATTGCAAATCTTTCCAAATGAAACACTCGCCCTCTTGCGTGTATCAGCATCACAGATTTCCGATCGTGAATAGCAAAAATTTGTGTTGCAAAAGATCCCAGCAAGAGCGGCGCTTGTCATGCAAGCGATGCGAAACACGACTAGAATCTGCATCAGAAAGATTCGTACTCCTTTCATGCATGACAAAAAGCTTTCATTTGGAAACTTCGCATCACAAATTCTTGCAATTTCAGGGGTGGGGGGCATTTTTCACTGTGATACTTTTCCAAGTGGAGTTTGTACTCGTGAAAATTTTCCTCGTTCAGCTCTGTGTTCAATTTTCCGCTCGATGTTCCAGGTGGGACGGGTATCCTGTGCAAAAGTACCGTGCTCGTACTAATTGCAATCATGCATGACAAATCTTCTTTCGTAGCGAAAACAGCATATACAAATTCCATTTTTCCTTCTGGAAAAAATTGTATTGCGATTACTATATATTATATTCATGCGAAAAAAGAGGTAGACAGAGGGCAAACAAGAGGTGGCCGAGAGGTCAAAAAGAGGTCAAAAGAGGTAAAAAAGAGGTCGACAGAGGTGGAGAGGTGGCGCGGGACCCCATTCGAGAGGGTCGGCGAGAGGGTGCGCGAGTATAGCCCGCCGAAGCGCTCACCCTAAAGCGCCGCCTAAGTGCCTGAGAGGGTGCAGAGAGGTCAAAAAGAGGGGGCGCGAGAGGTCGACAGAGGTGGAGAGAGGTGGCGCGAATAAGGGGCGACCTCTCGCGGACCCTCTTGACCGCCTCTCGGCCACCTCTGTCGACCTCTATCCACGAGTATAGCCGGATTATTAGCGGGGACCCCCAAAAGAGGTCAAAAAGAGGGTCTGCGGGAGGTCTGCGAGAGGGTAAAAGCACACCCAAGCGGGCGCGAATCCGCATGGCACTCCCCATATTTGGCATTGCAGGCCATTCGCGGAATTGTTTTGTTCGGCGTCTTTCCGCGCCACCCTCTCGCGCACCCTCTCGCGTCACCCTCTCGCGCCACCCTCTCGCGCCACCCTCTCGCGCACCCTCTCGCGCACCCTCTCGCGCCACCCTCTCGCGCTACCCTCCCGCGCCACCCTCTCGCGCTACCCTCTCGCGCCGGGCGGCTTCTGTTCGCCCCCGGTGTTCTTTGCAGCTGCTCCCTGCGCAGAGCGCCCACAGGCGCGGGAAGCGCGCAAGCGGTCCTGCGGGTTGGCGCGGCGCAAGCCCCAGTATGTTTCGTTGTGCAGGACTCCAGTATCTTTCCCTGTGCACAGGCGCGTGGCGTTGTGGTCCGATCGACAAACTGTCTTGCCTCGGCCCAACAGCCTTGCGCTCCGGCGGCAGCCGGAGCATGGCTGGTTTATACTAGTACAATACTTTTGCAATGCATAACGGGGAAAGAGTAACCATTCTGGTCGTTGAAGTGATCAGTCGCGGTGATGGATTTTTGCCTTTGAAGGTCTGCCTGGAGCATGCGCTGCCAAGATGATTTTTGGGACAGCTTTTGTGTTGGCGCTGACGTAGTTTTTGGTACAGGCCTGCAGAGAAGTTGTAGGCCCTCTTGGTCTTGCTGATCGTTTTCGTCACTCAATGCTTTTTTGCCCCCTGGTGCTGTTTCGGCAAACCTGACTTTCTTTGGGTTTGGCCGGTCCTTCGCCTGGTCTTCTTGCAGTTCGGCCGGGTGTCCCGCGGTTGAAGCGTCAACCCGCCTTTCTCCCCTGCCATGCTGGTCTCTTCGCTCTCTCTTGCGGCGGCGGCCTGCTCGTCTCTTGCGGCCGAGGGAGGAAGTAGTGAGGTCAATATCCGCTAGCTCCAAATTACCCCTTGCGTTTTCTCCATATTGCGGCTCCGCCCCATGCTCCTCTCGCTTTTCCCTGTCCGTCAGGATGAGTCTCGTGTGGTCGATAATCCCGAGCCTCTCCCTGAATTCCTATCAAATCCAAAAGTGTCTGGGTCTGGAAGAATGCGCGATTTGTCATGCTGCTTTTCCATGACCCATGAGGTCTGGAATGCAGGACCTAGCATGACGGATTCTGCGAGACCTTTCTAATGCCTATCCTGCATGAGAAACTCCCTTCCGACTTGATCAAAACTGGACGTTTTTTTTAATCATGCAACACAGATTTTTGCATGCTGCAGATTTGGCATGACAAGTTCCAACCTTCCAGACCCAGACATTTTTACATTTGATAACTCCTCCGAGAAGACAAATTGGTTTAGGTTTGCGCCAAATCTGTGCAGGAAATCTTTCTGCGTCTGCTTTTCATCGTCGACGTCGTCCCCAATCATAGCACAACAACTCCACCTCCCGGCTGCTTCCTCGGCGTCAAATAGTTGCTCGTACTTCGAAAGCTCACTCATTTTGTCGAGAATCAGGGATTTGAAGCAGTTTGAAGCTGTTGACCCCAATTGGATGAACTTCTCAACGTTTCGCTTCAAAAATGCCCACCAGGAGGAAACGGGGACCACATGATCTTCATCCGAAGCGGCTTGCGAAACTTTGGCAGGATCTTCCGTGGTCTGCGTCGTCGAAGGTGGATGAACAGCGGTCGTCGCTGAGGTTGAAGATGTTGATCGGCCGCCGCGGTCTGCTGCACGACAATTCGTCATCTTTATCCCCTCTATCTCCGCCAGCAACTTTTCCGCAATGTCCGTCCGTTTTTTCCGCTCCGTCTTCCGATACAACTGCTTCACTTTCTCACAGTTCGGAAACTGGTTTAGGAAATCCGTCTCGGTAGGGTCGAGCAAGAGGTACTCTTTCGCTTGCAACTTAGAAGTAACAAGCTCTAGTTTCGGGAGCAAATTCCTCATCGCGTTGGTGCCGAGAGAGGGGAAGTTTGTGGTGACGAAACGCTCGAACTGGTGGAATTTTTGGAAATCTTCTGATATGCCGAACGAGACATCGTCCGCGTGTTCCTTAGAAGCTCGCTCCCCTTTACTCCCGTGTTGAAATAAATGGGGGATGATTTCCAGCTGATTGGTCTCTGGGTTGAAGACCCAAGACGTTTTCATCCGCTCCTTATTTACCTGTGATACCACGCCGAAATTGCGCATGAAAAACCGCATGTCTTCCGCATTCAGGGCCTGAACGGAAATTTTCGAGATGCCCGGAATCATGATGCTTGCCGGGGCGTAGTCGTGGTGAGCATTTATTCTAGAAGAACTGTCAGCACCGCCGGCGGATGAAGATTTTTGATGCTCTTGAGACGTCGTGGTCACCCATTGAAAATCCAAACTCTCGGCCAGATTCCTGTCTTCTTGGCTACTGCCAGTGCCAACAGGACTACCCCAATTTTCATCCCTTTTCCGTCCCTTCCACGACATATTGAATTCCATCGTCCCAATTTTGCACTTCGTGCTCACGATCTCCGCGTTCTGCCATGCCCGTGCCTCCTCCATCGGCTTAATCAGCTCCCCCCTGCCGTTATCCAGGAAAAAAAACCCATCCACATCCATTTTGCTATTTTTTTGCATAAAAAATCAAACATATTTTTCAAAAAATTTTCAGGTTTGTCATGAATGGGCTCCGAGAAGTATCTATATCAAAATGATCTAGCTACAGTGGCGCTATTAGCGGGCACATTAGGAAGATACTAAATTAGCGTGGCCCAAGGCAGAACGCTCGCAGCTGATGACGGGTCGCAGATCTCGCAGCAATCCTCCTCGCAGCCGCAGATCGCCGCTGGCCCCAATCGTTACGTGGGGCCGTGGGGCGATAATAGTTGCGATTCTGTGGCGTGATCAGCTCTGAGTGTTGCACTGGGCTGGTCGCCTTGCTCTGATCCCAGGACTTGTGGGGGTGTAGTCGCTGAAAGCGGCACGAGCCGACTGCAGCGGGTCGAGATCTCGCAGCTCGCTGTCCGCAGTGGTATGCTAGACATATCCACTTGCAGGACGGGAGGTCTTTAACCTTTTGGCGCAGTCACGCACAATTACTCACAGCTTCGAAGCTGCTCGCCCAAGCAGCGGCTGCGAATTGGGCGCGCTAGCAGCCCGCCCCAGCTGCGTAGTCGGACCTCGTCACCTTGCGCAATTTTTCTCCGCCGGGTCAGCGAAAAAAATTAAAATTTTTTTGAAGCCAAAAAATTTCAGCTTTTCAAAAAAGTTGCTTTTTTGACTGGATGGGTGTTTTTAACACGACGGCACGGCAAATACAGGCATCACCCATCCATACCATTTCTATTGAGAAATGGCGTGGATGGGTGATGCTTGCATTTGCCGTACCGTCGTGCGAAAAACACCCATCCACTTTTTTATGTGAAATTACGAAAATCGCTGTTTTTATTGGATGGTTGTTTTTCCCACGACGGTACGGCAAATCCAAGCATCACCCATCCACTCGCTTTTGCATCATTTCTAAAAGAAAACGACGAAAAAGTGAATGGATGGGTGAAAGCTGGATTTGCCATACCATCGCGCAAAAAACACCCATCCACTCAAAACGTGGCCACAAAAAAAATCCTGATTTTTTTTGATTTCAAAAAAAATCAGAAAAGTTTTCGGCTTTCGGATTGCGCCGAGCACCTTTCGGCCTCCCCTTCCTGGACAGCTCTTGTCGAGACCAGCTCAGCATCAATCCAACCCCAGTCCCCTGCGCAAGCCCATTGCCTTCGTCCCATGTGGCTACCCGCTGGCATGGTTGCGTGTCCGCCGCAATGTGTGCCAAGCGTTGGCGGTCGGTCGCGCCCAATGAAAAGAAGAGAAAATCACGCAACAGGCCGCCGGGCCAAGGCCGACGGGTGCTAGCGGCTGAAGTTCCGGAAGATGGGGAGGACCGGGATCAGTTGGAGAGGCCGGGGCGGTTTCAGCTGCTAAATACTTTCTATATTTTGCGGGATTTTTCAGAACTGCAAAACTCGCGAGCACGGCCGAGGACCGGCCCTTGCCGGATAAAGAAGAAAGACAAAAGGAAGAGAGGCCCCCAATGGGAATTGTGGAGGAGCGACAGAACGAAAACAAACAAAAGCGTGGCGGACTGTTTTTTGCGGACCCGGGCCCCAAAGAAACGAACCCACCCAACCCAGGGGATACGACTTCGCCGACTACAGGGTCATCGATTCAACTGCCAAGTAGAGGCCATCCATAAGGGAATCTTGCGAAAACGCTCTAAATGGCACTCTAAATGGGTATGCTAAATCGACGCTCTAAATCGCACCCCTCTAAATAGGGGTGCTAAATCGGCACTCTAAATGAAATCTTCTAAATGGGGGTGCTAAATAGGGGTGCTAAAGCGCCCCTCTAAGTAGCACTCTAAATCGCATGCTAAATCAGCATGCTAAATCGCATGCTAAATCGGCATGCTAAATGACCCCTCTAACCCCTGCGGGAAAACACCTCCGCCGACCGCCCCGAAAATGTCCTGAATTCCCAAAAGCACACGATTTGTGTGCGAAAATGCGCCCCCCGGCGACTCTAAATGAAAATGGCGGTGGTCGGACAGGTGGTTTTCCCGCCGGAAAGGCCGCTGCGCGACCCCGCCCTCGGGTCTTGCCGAAGGTCGGTCGCAACCCCAACGACCTGTCCTGCCGAAGACCAACTCAAGAACAACGCAAACCCTTCCCAAAATCACATTGACTCACGAAGGCCAGCGCGATGTTGAAAACAACCTCACGCGCGGGAGGCAGAGTGCAGACGTTCCACCACACACACCCACCCCGGTGTGGCGACGGAAGCGAACACAGAGGAACCCGCCAGGCCCCGGAATTTGGAAAACCCCAACGCACGCAATACCACTCAAAACGCTGCAAATTTTTAAATTTTAAATTTTTGAGAACCCCACGGCCGCGAGCAAATGGAAACCACCGGCGGGAACACGCTGCGGCCAGGCACACGGGCGGGGGGCCGTGCGCCCCCGTCTCCACGGTGCCCGGCCGCGTGGCGCCCCTGCCATCCGCGGCGCCACAGGCCGAGACCCGGCCCCCGGGTTTTCCATTTTCCAAAAATCCCGCAAAATATAGAATTTATTTAGTCGACATCACCGCCCCAGGCCTCTCCGACTGACCGGGAATCCCAGCAGCCGGCCAGGTTTCTGTCCGGGCACAACACTCGGATGTGCTTGCCACCACTGGGGACAATGAAACCACCACGGCCGATCGCGACGCACTACACCCGTCGGCAAGTGCCGCGGCTCCCGGATCTACGCACGGGCCCTAGTAAGCATCACCATGGCCCTAGTTATTTTGAAATATTTGATCTAGCGTGCCCACCATCGAAGCCACTTGCTAGCACTGCGATTTAGATGGATCATTCCGAGTGTGCCACACACAAACGGGCCTAAAATTTTTCTTTTTTTTCATTTTTTTTCCTAAATTTCACGCATGTGAAAAATAGCAAAATGGATGTGGATGGGTTTTTTTTCCTGGATAGCCGTCGGTGAAAACGTACTCGATCAAATCGTTTTTGTCCTCGAAGAAGTCCTGTTTCTGTGTCCGGTTGAAATCTTTCTTGTCGATATTCACGGCGTGGAAGTGCTTTCCGCTGTACACGTACGGTTTCGGATTATCACATTCCATGTCCGAGTCGAATTTCGGGTCTTCGGCTAAATCTACCACGAAGTTGTGCTTTTCCAAATTTTTCTCCGCTAGTTCTTCCAAAATTGAATCGTCGAGTGTTAACCGCTTTTGTTTGATAAGCTTGAGGTTCCATTTTCTCAACTTCTCATTGATGTACTCCTTGTTCCCCCGCTCCCGTTTTTTGTACTTTTTGATCAGCCTTTTCTTTTCCTTTTTCAACTTTTTCGCATAATATCGCTTGAAGTCATCGATCCACAGTTTCTTCATTAAAGTTGTGGTCGTGTGGACGAGGCCCCAACAGGCTTCGGTGTTTGGAATGAATTTTCGTGTGGATTTTTTCGTCCTCGGGTCGTAAAAATCCTTGTACCAGTGGAAGACGGTGGAAAGTGGGGCTACGGCTTCTTCATCGTCTGCGGGTGACGGAGGGGAAGACGGCTGCTTTAGCTTCTGCTTTTTCGGTTGCTGCTGCTGTCTCGCTTTTTTCTCACGCCTCGACGGTCTAGTCGCACTGCTGGTGGATGATGTCGGTTTAGCCTTCGGCATAGTGGGGGCACCCGGCGTAGTTGTGGCCGCAGACTCTTCGATCGGTTTCTGGTCCACTTCTTCGATGTCTCCGGCATTTGGGCCCAAGTCCTCCTTCGACCGATTTTCATCTCCCCCGCCTGCTAGAGCTTCTTCCTCCTGCTCCGTGCGGCCCGAAGTATCATCATCTGCTGCATCGCTGCTTTGCGTTTGCTCCTGCACCACTTGCTCGTTAAAATTGCAATGATAATCCTTTTTCCAACCCGCAGCCAGCATTCGGCGCTCTAGCAGCATCGGATTCAACTCCAAATCATCAGTTGGGTGCTCGTACAACGGCGAAGAAGAAGAAGAAGATAAACGACCAGGACCATGAGCTGAAACTGTGGCTCCAGCCCGATCTCTGTCCACCTCATCCTCGCGAAAAAGAATTGTTCCACCGCGGCGTGGAGGTCCTTTCCCCACCTCGTGTCGCTTTTCCTTCTGTGCTGCTCGACGTCCTCGTCCACGACTGCTCGTGATGTCAACATCTCCAGCACGAACACGGTTGATGGCGCGAAGACCTCCTGATGTGTCTCTACTTCTTTTTTTCAGCAAAAACTCCCTTCCCACACCACGAACAGCACGGGTGTTCCCTGCCATCATTCCATCTTCCTCAAAATTTGTCACAAACTTCGACAAATCGAACTTTTTCTGCTCCCAGATCGCGTTCTCATCGGATTCGTCGACCGCAGTGGAGGAGTCGCCGGAACAACCGGAGTCGGAGCCACGACCTCCAGAGTCGGACGAGAAGGCTATCCAGGAAAAAACACCCTACCCCCTCCATTTTTTGCATGACAAACATTGGAGCTCATGCGTGTTTTGCATGACAAATTGGATGGGGATGGGTGTTTTTTCCTGGATACAGGTGGAAGAAGTTCTACTTCTACTTCTTATTGCATCGGACGACGAGGACGAGATACTTGGGCAGTCCTCATCCTCTGTGTCACTCGAAGATGTTAGCGATGATGATGGAGACGAGTCGGACCACGTTGATGAAGACCAGTTTGATGCACTTGAAGTGGCGGAGCTTTTGCTTTGGCCGGAAGATGATGAAGCGCTACTTGCACCACCACTGCTCGGAGGAGGTAGTAGAAGCTTCTTTTGATGTTCATCAACACAACTCCTTGATGCAGTGCGTTTTCTTGCCGTGGCGGCCTTGTTGACTTTCAGATCAGGGTCTGTACTTGCTACTGTAGTAGTCCGTGCGGTGTTCCTCCCGTTTTTTCGCTCTACTTCTGAAGAGGCCGTAGGAGTGCGATCTTCTATTTCTGCCGACGCAGATTCCGCTCCTAGCACCGACGCTGGTCGTTTGCGTGTCCTCTTGGACGAGCGTTCTTTTCTCTTGTTAGCCTTGCGAGAGCGCCGGTCGCAAACATCGTCACCGGAGTGCGAGCTTGCGCTTTTTTTTCGTCTCTTCGCCGAAGAAGATGCGGAATACTTCCCAACTGGAAGACAAGGTTGCTCGCCCTCGTCCCCCGGTCGCGCAGTTCTGCTAGACTCTTTTGAGCATGTCCCGGAACGCGAAGAACGCGACGAAGCCAACTTCTTGTAGCTTTTCCGTTTTTTCGCGTCTACTTTCGTCGACTCCTTTTCAGGAAGAAGGCGGGACTGCGAAGATGAAGTTCTCGATGTTGAATCCTCGCTGCTAGTAGTGGTGCTTGTCGGACTGCGACTCCGATCTTGTTCATCACTCGAACTCTCCTCGTTCGCGTGCAAAAAAGCTTTCATCTTGCTCCCGGGACTAAGGGCCGCGGCTTCTTGATCGCTGATTTTGCTCTTGATGTTCCTGCGCGTCACATCTCCGGGCGCGTCCATGAGCTCGGATTCAACATCTTGATCTTCTTCCTGTTCTTGTGCAAGGTGGTTTTCATCCGATGACCAACTTTGCTCTACTCTCCTGCCGGTTTCATCTACTTCACGGCCTCGGCCAGACTTCTTCTGCTTTTTCTTTTTCTTCTGCACAGACTGGTCCGTTCCCTGATCTGCTTTTCTGCTCTTCTTCCCCAGCCGACCGCGTTCGCGTTCCCCAGAGCCAGAGCCACACCTATGAGTTTTGCTTTGGTTCTTGTCTGATTTCCGCCTTTTCGTTATTTTGTCCTTTTTCTTCTTTCTCTTTCCCACATCTTCACTGCCGTTTTCGTCAAACAAAGACTCTTGCCTTTTCCTTTTGTCTACCGCACGGCGCCGGCCCGTATCGCGATCGCGAGTACCGCTCTGATGTCCTCGACCGACTTTTACTTTCAAAATGTGAGCCGAAGGTAGCCGCCTCTCTTTGCCAAGCATAAGAGTGGTAGATCCTGTTTTATGAGCAGTCCACTTTTTTAATAGAAACGCAAATGATGTAAAATTTAAAATTAAATTGGGAGAGAGGGAGCTTTTTTTCGATATGAGTGCGGCCCTCCGGCCAAACCATAGGCACGCACGGCTACACCACAGGCATGCAGGAGTGACATCGGCTACGGCGTGGATATCCCTTATGGTGGTGCCCAAGTCATAGGGCACGCACCTGCTCACACAGTTGCCCCATCATAGGCACTAGCGTGCCCACTCACAGGCGCGCAGCGGAGCAAGAGCCGGCGCCCCAGCGCAAGGAGCCGAGGCAACTGAGGGAGCCGCCGGAGGTTGCACTACGGCAGAGCGGGCGCCACGCCTGTTGTGCTTGTGTTGCCTCCCCCCTGCCACGCTCGCCGGTACGCCTGAAAGCCATAGCGTAACGGCCCAGCTTGGGAAGATCCGAGAAGCGCGCGCGCCGTCAGTGTCTCAAACCCCCCGCCCAAGGTCGGACCGGGACGAGACCCGCGGGGGACCGAGAAAAGCACCCAGGCCCTCCCGGGGGGTAACGCGGTAGTCGCTAGGGCGCGGAGGGTGTGTTGTTGTGTTGCAAGTAGGGCGGGCGGGTGTAGCAGGTAGCGCCAGCGGGCCTGAAGGATCGATTAAGAAAGGACGCCAGCAGCAAAGTCGAGTGGAAAGCTGGTGTCCAGCGCGCCGGGGCAAAAAGGGTGGCTGGCAAGCCCCGTCGCCCGCTTTGCTAGGTAGTGCCGCGCCATAGTCCATAGCCCTAGCCGTCACACCAAGGCGAGACGGAGGGGAGCGGAGCCCCGGCAACACAGGAGCCGGGACAAGCATAGCCCATCCAAACTCCCGGGCGCCTGTTGCAGCACGCAACAGCCTCATACTCTGCATCTGCTGCACCAGCACATCTTCCACCGTTCACTTCTGTATCAGCTTCCTATGCAAAGAATCGCGAGTACCGCTCTGATGTCCTCGAGCGACCTTCCTCGCAGAATCCTTTTTTCCACCGTCGTCTGATGAACAAGATGTACTACTGTCGGTATCCGATCTATAATCCGCACGATCGAGGGCTCTTCGCCGCCTCATTTTCCGCCTTTTCCTTTTTTTCTTTCTTTTCCTGCTTTTGGTTCTACTTCTTCGTTTACTTTTACTTTTATTCCCACCCCCGAGATGAACCTGCTGTTCTTGCTCCTTATCCTTTTCGCCGATCTGTCGCACCAATCTGTATCCCACGAAAAAACTGCTTCACTGTGATGATTTTGCAAAATCTGCATCACAAGTTTGCTACACATGACACTGAAAATTTGTCATGCGCACTTTCCAAGGGAAAACACGCTAGAAAATCCAATGCCTTGCAGGTGTAGCAAGACATATTTATAGTTCTGTGTTCCATTCTATGCATCACAAGTTCACAGTGGAGCAGTTTTTTCTTGCGATAACCTGCCACGAGCGTCTAATTCCCGGATCGACCCATACAGCTTCTTCTGGTTGCCCCAAGCGAGTTTCGGATGGTAATACTCCTTCATGGACTCGTCCAAAGCCCTCGTGTCTACCTTCGGCTTCTCGTCT
>JACKZZ010001527.1_pt1 | contig 19374 bp, 16 predicted proteins | sample 8027871 | NCBI WGS metagenome assembly JACKZZ01 (sample SAMN15724774, study PRJNA655200) | protist metagenome | isolation source: fluorescence activated cell sorting (FACS) single amplified genomes of... | place: USA: West Boothbay Harbor, Gulf of Maine | collected 2000-07-19
GCCAGCCTCTTCTGGATTTTAGAAATCCGCTCTGACACACCCTCCCCCTCCGTGGCCGGAAAATCCGGAAAAATGTGGGGCGAGTGCATGTTTTAGCTGCGGGGAAGCAATTTCCGGACTTCTTCCGGATTTCCGAAGTCCGGAAGTCCGGGCGTTTTTTTTTTGGGTGGAGACACCCTCCCCCGCCCAGCGCAAATCCGGACGGAATCCGGGGCGAGCGTGAGTCTGCAAATCTCTACAGAATTTTTGACGGGAGATCGGCCATCCAAATGAACAGGAACAATCCTACCGGGCCTCGTCATCCTCTCGTCTCCACTTCTTAGGTACGGGCGCGCTTATTTTATCACAAAAGAGGACCCGTCGACTCTGGAAATCTTTTCTTTTTTGTTCGCCGAGGAAACGAAACGACGAAAACAGACACAGACACTGTTGTTGAACTGAAAAAAAAAATTGGTCGACTTCTAAAACGTTGTGAGTAATTGCGCACACTGTTCTGTGGATCAGACGCGCGGCAACCATTCCCAACAGTTTAACTCAGACACTTGGTTTATTCAAATTCGCCATCGGGCGGAATGCCTGGTCGATTAGAGGGCGAATTATCGGGCGAGACTTGCGAGTGTATGTTAAACTGCTCTGCTTGCTTCGAGAAATCTCCCGGCACTGGAGAACTTGAGAAATCAACAATATTGACCACACGTTTTTCGTCTAGGAGCGTTGTCTGTGGGTTGCTCTTCGATGCCGCCGAAGACCCGCGGGGCGCGGGACTCGCGGCGTCCAGTGTCTGGGACTCTCCGGCACTCCCAGACATCGAATTTGCCGACAATAATTTCGTGGGACGACTCCCAGAAGTTCTGGTCGAGGATCGCGTGGGACGACTCCGACTGGCTGCAGACGTGGCGCTGGTGGCACTGGCAGCTCCTCCCGCGTGAGTCACTGGCGACAGAGGGTCCGGGTCTGCAAGCAACTTGGTCCAATCCGCCTGCTCAAAAATATCCTCAGTACTGGCGTCCTGTTCGGCATTGATGATCTCGATTTCGTGGAAAACACCCTGGAGCGGATTGCTCGTCTTTTGTGGCGCGAGAGTCTCGCCACATCCCAATGGTGAACTCACGTCCACGAATGTCGTTTTTGTATGTTTGGGCGACGCTTCCAAGATATCCCCCGAGAGTTGGCGCACGTCCTCCGCATCCGGCATAAAATTGTTGCTCTTCGGTCGGGGCATCAAGGTTGCCGCAGTTTCGTCTTTGTTTGCCGCTGAGGGTGTCAACTCGAAGAACTTGCCTGTCTGTGATGTTGCGGTCTGTGATCCTTGGCCTTGGATGCCGCTGCCGCTACTCGGGTTGTGAAGCATTTTTTGGGCACTACTGGTAGGAGATTTCGGGTAAGGATTGATGAGGATTGGGCTGTTGGAGTTGGAGTAGGAACCAGAAGAATTTCGATAAGGTTGGCTGGAGGTTTTCAGGTCTCCGTGGGTCGCAGTTCTAGTCGAAAGCTCGTCTGCGGTAAATTCCACGAAGGAATCGGCTGACATGGCTCCGGATTTCGTTCGGTCTATCGATGGCGGAACAGCTGGCTTCACGCCGTTGATGTCGACTCCATCAACTCCTCGTCCCGTGGCGCTTCGCCTGGCACCCCCGCTGGAGCCCGAAGAATGATCATACTCTTTATCAGCCGACTGCTGCGCACCCAAAACAGCACCCTTTATCTTCTCTTTGTACCTGAAAGAGCGAGACACTTTTCAATCGGTCCACTCTGAGTCATTCACATGTTTGAATTTTGAAACTGAAAGAATCAGGAACAACTTGAGAGATTGCAGCTTGGAGAGGCACAAAAGTGAACACTTTTCCAGATCCAGAGAACGCCCGAGAAGATATACTAGCCACCTTGTTCGAGTCCCAGCCCAACTGACGAGATGAGCAACTATATGAAAATCCTTCAGCCACAACAACAAATCGAAATCCTCCAACAAAATCTCACCAGCATGCCTCTGCATCTCCGCTTTCAATGTGGCCTTAGTCTTTTCTACCATGGCGACTTTATCCATTTTAAGGCGCTCACATTCCATCGCCTTCTGATCCAGAAGCTGCTGCATGCTATTCAACTGACGAAGGGCGTCGCTCGTGGTCGCGATCCATTGGTCCCTTTCGTGGGACAACTCGCGACATGCGGAGTCTGTGAAGTAAATTCCTTAAGTTGATTTCCATTGGTCCCCTTCGTGGGACAGCTCGCGATATGCGGAGTCTGTGAAGTAATTTCTTAAGTTGATTTCCATTGGTCCCTTTCGTGGGACAACTCGCGACATGCGGAGTCTGTGAAATAATTTCCAAAGTTGATTTCCATTGGTCCCTTTCGTGGGACAACTCGCGATGTGCGGAGTGGAGTCTGCTAAGTAATTTCTTAAGTTGATTTCCATTGGTCACTTTCGTGGGACAACTCGCGATATGCGGAGTCTGTTAAGTAATTCCCTAAGTCGATTTCCACTTCCAGGGAACAGTCTTCGAGTCGAAAGAACGAAGTTCAAACTTCTTCTTCTTCGCCCCTATATGGAAACAAGTAAACGAGAAAGCTTCCTGGTCCTGTGCTGAAGTTGATCAGCTCCGTGTTCTTGAGTCCATGAAGAAAGCCACAAAGCTACAAAGCTACTGCTTGTGCGGGGAACCCCGTCAAAATACATCAGACGACGTTTGGCGTTCTTCGAGCGCGCTGAAGAGCGCGGGCGTAAAAGATGTCTCCTTTTTGGAGCGAACTAGGCAAGACCCGCCGCTGGAAGAAGTTACTAAGTGAATGAGGTCGCTTTCGTAAATGTGGCGAACCTTGCAGCTCGGTGAGAGCTGACGTATACCGAAAATAGCCCAGCGCGGTACTATGGAACTCGCTCTCTCCCAGAACCTGGCGCTGCCGTCGCGAACGCTGCGCACTACCACTTACGCACGGAAACCTGTCAAAACACAACATGACTCGCTGCGCTCTACTTTCGGAACACCGCCACACGCTTTCTGTTGTCCTCTCCATTCTCTCCCTACGAGCAACATCTTCCAGAACCTCTTGACGCCTCATCATTTTCAGGCGCGCCTTTGTGGTTGCCATTGTTCGTCGACGTTCTTTGCGTCACGGCAGAACTCTCTCACTAGGTGTCTTTTACCAGCTCGGTTCTAAAGCGCTCTGCTTCCTCTCGACGTCTTCCCCTCTCGACTTTTCCTCGGGATGATTATTCCAGTACCAGCCGGCTTCGATTGGCAATAACCGCAATGGTTCTTACGTTTTCACTACATATTCCAAACTTGCTCTTCATTGCCCCTCTCTTCATTACTACACCGCCGCTGTACCTGAGAGAGGGTTTCATTTTTTTGATATCGTTCTCACCGGTCTGCTGTCACCAGCGCCCATTGAATTTACTTACTACATATGACTCTTCTCTCGTTGCTTTCCGTCTCCCTGGCCTGCTTATCGCAATTTCGACACCGTGCACGCGCCTTCTCTCTTTCGCATGTCAACTATCTACTACAACACCCTCACGCGCCACCCCCTCAGTCCCTGTCGGTCCTCTCGTCACGCTATTTGCGCCCCCTCTTGCAATGTTTCGTCATCGCTGAGCGCCCTCCCGAACTCGAACCCGTCTCCCTCCTGGCTGCTGTCACTTTCGCCCCCGCTCTCCATTTTGGCCAGGTTTTGCGCGTTGTCTGAGTATAGCTTCTGGCTTTTCTCGCATGTTATCGCTTGCGCCAGCCAAAACTCGCTCCCTGTTCTGCTGGCGATCGCGCGGACGAGTTTGTCGTTACAACGGCCCGGCCCTATTGGCGGACGACCTTGGCACGCGTACAACGAGCGCGGCGGCACAAGCGGGATCCCGCAGTGACAGTGGTCCTCTTTTGCCATCTCTTTTTTGGCGTCCTCTGCACGCCCGTGCATCATCCTCATTATTCTTCTTCGCACATTCCATCGGAGACCTATCGGAGTTTGCCTGTATCGCGCGCACCTTCGCTGGTTGCCCTTTAGCCTTATACTCCCGCTCTTCGCGTGCTGCCGTGGTCTTATGCGAAACGCGGGGTCGACTGCTTCCAGTTTTGCCGCGAACTTCTCCCCCTCTTCGTTGCTACCGTACCGCTGTCCTCGACGACCTTCTTCGTCGTTCTGACGATCTTCCATCCCTCCGCCACTCTTGCGGCTCGTGTGATTGCTTCCGGCGGAAACGCCGCCCACGCGCCGGGCAGCCTGAAGCCGAGAAAAGCCACAACGTCACGCGCACTGTTGACGCCTCCTGCTATGACCTCCACTGCCTTCCCTACTGCAGTGATCCTCTTTGCGGCGTTGGCGAGACCCTGGGCTACTGCGATAGGGTGCACGTCGGCGGCTACTATTTCAGGGCTAATCTCTGCCATGCTCCGCTTTATTCGACCCTCGAACCTCCACACCCTCACGACGGGCGCGCTCCTGCAATCTACCGCCCATAAGGTGACCCCACGGCGCCGGACCTCTTCGAGCGATACGCACTCTCGGACCTGCCCGGACGCCCTCCTTGTGAAAGCGCTCACTACAGACGGCACGGCGTTCCGCTGAATTGGGTGCGTGGCGATGTCTCGACCATCTTCCTTTTCCTTTAGGAACTTCGTTTCGAACTTGTCGCCCGGGATTGACAACCGCGCGCACTTCAAGACGGAATTCTCGTGCACTCTCTGCGCTTGGACGGTGGGGCATTCAGCCTCCATTAAGAAGTGGAATGCGAATTGCTGCGGGGACCATCCGTCGAAAACGCCGTCGGACCCGATCAGCGCCTTCGCCCACTCCTCCTCGAACCCCATCGCCTCCATAGCAACCCACGCGCCGTTTTCGTCAAAACGGCGCTTCACCTCCTCTGCAGCGAAGCGTACCGCGTGCGTTAGCAAGTACAAACCCGCCGCGGTGGACGCGTTTTGAAACGCCACTACCGCGCGACGGCCGCTTATTCGCGAATGGGCCGCGCCTCGTGTGTTTCTCCGCACTATTCTGGGTCTTGCCACCGCTCCCGCAAGCTGCGACTCGTTCCCTTCTTCGTGCGCTGTAATTCGGACGCCGCTGACTTTGACCTTTTCCGCGATTTGCGTTTTGATCCCGAACAGGGACAGTTCTCCGATCTCGCTCCTCTTCTGCTTCCACCACGCCGCTCCTTTGACCCCTCCATCATAAGTGAGGAGCTCGGTCTTGGAGGCCGCGGGGTACACATGGGACCTGGCGCAGAACGCCTGAGCCGTATTCTCGAAAATGACAGCTATAGCCTGGCAATTCGCTTTCGTCGTTTGCTCTCTTTTCATCCTAATCGCGGCCGATTTGTCGCCAACTAACACTGTCGCTCTGGCTGTTGGCTCTTTCGCCTTTTCCTCGGCTGTTCTGCTGTCCTTCACCGTCTCGCCAGTTCCTTCCTCTTTAAGATCGCCTCTCTTCCTCAGACCGCTTTCAGCGCAGTCCCTCGCGAAGCAGACGCTTTGCCTGCTCGCCTCTCTGGCTCCTTCTTCAGAGAAATTGTCGCCCTTGAAGAACATCTTCGCGAGCCGCTTGAACTCGCGCAAGGCCTCGGCTGGCACCAGCGCAGCTGCACTCATCGCGTCGGGACATCCTATGACATGCGTATCATGTCCCTCGATGGCAGCCAGCGCGCCGCCATTCCTCAACACCACGGGCCTCGCGTACGCGATAGAGTCGGGCGCTAATGCGTACCACCTCCATGGAATTCCCGGACTCGTGCCGAACGACTGCCCCCGACGCAAGCGAAATGCTGGGGAAGAAGTTGGCGACGTCGGTTAATATTACAAAAACCGCGAACACCTCACATACTGCCGGCGCCGTTATTATCCAAGGCGCCACGATCGCGCTCGCGCCAGGCCTATCCCCGAGAACGCCGGCCCCTAATGCCCCACAACTCTCGGACTCTCGGCGGCCGTGCCGCACTAGCAGTGTTTCAAGCCCCCTCGTGAGCCCTTCCGCCGACACAACCAGACGGACGCTACTCCCTGGCACTTTCCCTACCAACGTCCCCGACAACGTTTTCAACTGTCCCGGGTGCTGCCGTTTGAGTGTCGCGACCCCGGAAGCCGCGTCTTCTATGCACTTGATGCACGCTGCCGCCAGTGCCTCGCACTGCTTGTCGCTTAGCGCGCTGCAAGCTCTTTGCTGCACCCCGAGCAGCCCTTTAAGCGTTGGGCTCGCGGACGCAAAAACTTCTTTCACTTGAGACAATGTAAAACGCAACCGCGACACTTTGCCTTGAGCTTCCCCTTTCGCGACGCTGTCTCTCACCCTCGCAGCCACCTCTCCTCTATATAGCCTTAACAACTGGTCGAAACGCTTTCGCGGCGTCGTCGTCGCTTCCCGAAAGACGATTTTAGAAAAGAGCTCTGCCTTGCAAGATGTTGACTCTAAGACTGCCTGCGTCGCACTTTCTTCCCCTTCTGCTAGCCTCCCGTCGGCGAAGAGATTCGCCACAGAGCAGGGATCCCCCCGCTTACCTCCAACCACTCCGGCCTTTGCCACTGCGTACGCTTTGCGCACCGACATTGCCTCCCTGGCAGCGCCCTTTTCGTTGGTTCGCTTTTTCGATCCTCCTGTCACCATGGGGGCCTCCTCTGGCAGTGCTGCACGCAGCGCCTCTGTGATTTTCTGACGCACCTCGAATGGCTGCGGCTCGCTCACGTTCTCCAACTCTTCGAACTGCTTCGCCACCTCTTTCTGGAAGACTTCCCGGGGGATTTCGACCTCCTTCTTCATCTGCGCCACTTTATATTTGTGGCGAAACATATTCCGGAAATCTTTTGCCTCGCCGACGCGCCCCATCCTGAATCGCTCGCGCGCCGCAATATCGAATGGCTCAGCGACAGACTCAACTTGCTGCGTAGCGACCTGATCCCCGTGCTTCATCCCGATGCGAGGTCCACCGGCGTCGACTCCTGCGATGAAATCCCGTAGCTCGATCAGCCCGGGCTTGTGATACTCACGCAACACTACAGCAATACTCTCTGACCGGTCTGCGTTTTTCACTGATCTCAGATCCAGCGCCACGTCTTTCATGCTGAAGCTGCCCACGGTGCTTACCCCTAAGAGGTCGATCTCCGTCCCGGAGTCGCCTTGGACGTGCGTGGTCCTGCCTTCTTTAGAGTAGACAACCTGGGGAAGGCTTTTGACAAGTTCCAAAATGTCTCTCCTCCACTCCGGGCCTGCCGGGGGAACCGCGGTTGTTACGCCGGCACTAAGATCCGCGCATGCCACTGCCTCGCTATATCCGCGCGCGAACTCATCGCATCGCTCCCGGAGCGACGCGATTTGGTCTCTAACTACGCGCCTGTCGACGGCCTGGACTCCTTTTGGGGACTGCGACCACGTGTCATCCACGTACGCCGTGACGTGCGCCCTGTCTTCATCCTTGGTGGCGATGAACTCGAGCAAAAAATCATAATACTCGCGAACTGTGAGCATTCCGCTCTTTTGTTCTAGTTTTGGGCTGCGCACGACGTGCCCTGCTAATCGTTTGAATTTGCCGGCGTTGGTTTTGTGCTGATTTGTCTCGATTACGAATCCGACTCCGCCGCCCGTTGCTACCCCTTCCCCTTGTGAACGCATAAGAACGCGCAGCCATGTAAAGCCGCTGAGGCCGTTTACGGTACTCCCAGGCGACACTACCGACCTAAGCTCTGCCACCCCGATTACCTTCCTGCTTGCGGCTGTTTCGTTTACTGTTTGCGAAATTCGCCACAAGCTCCCAACTCCGTGGGCGTTCCATCCAAAGAACGCTAGCGCACTTCTACCGCCGGCTCGCGCGACCTCGCCACCGTGCCCGCCGCGACTGCTTCCCCCGTGGTCTTGCCCTTCCGCCTCGTCTGCATTCTCTACGAAATGGATCCTCACGCTCCCTTCCTCTTGTGCTTCGTCTTTGTTCTGTTGGTATATGACGGCAATACATTGCACCACATCGCGTCGCCACATCCCAAACATCTAAAATACGGGCCACACGCATCGCATTCGTAACATCGTTCAACATGTCAACGCACAGCGTAGCAATGGAGAAGCACAAAGATGGAACGCGATGAATCGTCTGAATGAATGCAGGGCCCTTGAGTCTAAGAATATTCGACTTGGTGCCAAGTAAAAACCTTACGTATATTCTCGGCGGATATCTCAAAGATTGTGGATTGGTCGTGTTCTCCCAAGTTCCTATATGGTAGCGGAGATTCGGTAGATTTACACTATTCAAACAAAAAAAAAAAATTTATCTTCTTCCGTTTTATATTCTTCCTCGGGTAGAACCATAGAAGTTTTCAAATTCAACAGTCGTAAAGATGGCGACAGTTGACCAGATGAACGTCGGCGAGACGCTCAACGTCGCGGGACGCTTGTGGGTTTATCTCACTACACGCGGAACCCACAACGTCTTTGTTTCGCAGGTGATGCCGCCGGAGCAAGCTCATTTCTCCACTGGGCAGAAGGATTACTATCTTCGTTGGATCCATCGCGACGCCGAGACGGCAGGCGTTGCAACCAGCGTGCGCATGGGCCAGGTTTCTCGTGAACATCTACACAGTGCATACCTACAATGGCGCGGAGCGAATCCCAGTGCTGACCTGGACAGTATTCCGAGCGACCAACTTGCGCCAGGAGCAGGAGCGCAAGACCATCAGGCGCTTTTGAACAACGTCGACCCTGCCCAAAATTTGATTGGTGGAGGAGCAGCAGGACCGGCACAGGCGGCGCAAGATGCGGCGCAGCAACAGTTTCAGCAGTTGGCGCAACAGGCGGGCGGAAACGATCAGGCAGTCATGGCGTTACTACAAGGACAGCAAAGTCTCATGATGTCCTTGATCGATTCGCAAAACGCAATGAGGCAGCAGATGTTGACGACCGACGAGAACCGACGCGACGAGTTGGCGGACATGCGGGACATGATGCGCAACATCGAAGAGGCCAGGCGTAGAGACCAACAAAAGCATGAGGACGAGCGTCGCGAGGACGCGAAAAAGCTGGAGGAACGCATGGCAGATATGGAGCGCAAACGCGTGGAAGATGGAGCGCAGCGAGCCGAGAAGGATCGCAAGAAAGAGGAGCGCACAGCATGGAGATCGCAGAAGGTTCGGGAGTACAGCGGCAACGAGACCGACTACAGTGCTTGGCGCGATCACGCATTTCCGCACGCTATTCAGGGTCTCAGCCTCGGAATTCCGGAGAGCGAGCTTATCACAGCGATTGTCGACAATTGGATCGCGCTGGCAGTCAAGAAAAAGCTGGGAAAGCTAAACGAGCTCTACGCGGACGACAGCAAAGGCGAGGACGAGAAGGCCGGAAAGAAATTCACTTGGGACGTTTTGGATTTGCACAATCGGCCGGCATTTTTCAAGTACCAGACGCACATTGCCCTTGACGAATTCCCAGCGAAAGACGGCGAGAAAGTCAAGGCGTATGTGCTGAGATATGAGCGAGCGGCCCAGAATGCGAGAGATGCAGGCAACAACGTCGACTCGGAGAGTGTTGCGATGACTGCCCTGCATCGTGCGAAACTTGGGCCAGAGACGACGTCGCACATCTTGGAAAATTTGAGCGGCAAGATGAATTTCGACGAATTGAAAAAGCGTTTTATCACGTCTTACGCGGATCGCAAGATTGGAGACGGCGACCCAAATCAGGTATATTTCCAGAAGAAAGGAGCAGGAAAAGAAAAACTTGGAAAGCCCGAAAAGAGGATGAACAAAAACGACAAGAAAGGGAAAGGAAAAAAGCAAGACAAAGCGACGACAGGAAAAGGAAACGCAGACAAGATTTGTTTTAATTGCAGGGAGAAGGGACACATCAGCACAGATTGCCCGAAGTTGAAGGAAGCAAATCGCGAAGCAGAAAAGAAGAAGGCGAGGACAGGAGATGTCGCAGGCACGTTGTTGGCAGATTACGAGGACGACAACGATGCAACGGCGGGCACAGCGTGGGTATCTATTTCGTTGAGACACCGGACGAGTCTGCACGATTTTCCTGGTGGTTTTGGGTGATCGCGTTCGTGATGATGTCAATCGTGCAAATGGTAGCAAGCAGACAAATCCTGGGGGCGTATCATTATCCACTTGACCACGATCATTATGTCACCCTTGGGAAAACGAAGAAGCTAGCGCTACTCGACAGCGGCAGCCCGAACATGATCGCAGGTCTCGACACGTTGCGCGAACAATATCCAAGATTGAAGTTCGCAGACGGGGAGAAATTTCCTGTGCGTTTTGGGGACGGAAAACCCAGACAGGGAATCGGTCGCGTGTTCCTACCTTTCGGGAGCATGCAGCTGAGGGTCGGCGTTATTCCTGGAAAATTGCCTATCCTTTTTTCGAAGTCAGCACTTGAAGCCACGGGGGCTATCGTCAACTTCAAAGCAGGAGGTTGCCAGTTCGCAAGCGGGGACTTCGTGCAATTGATGGACTCGGGCAAACATCTTTGTTTGCCCATGGACCGTTTTGATACGAGCAGCGACACGGCCCGCACTTTTGTCGTGGGAGAAGAAGAGCCGAAGGACCGCATCCACGAACTATGCGAAGGATACGCGGACGCTTACGCGTTGGAGATGCTCGACGCAATTTTCGGCGTCTACGTAGGTTGTGAACACATCGCAGAAACGTCAGGCGACGGGCTATGTTTCTTCATGACCGACAAGCAGCCGCTGGATCAGGAACAAGTCGCAAACGCGTTGCAGATTCGCAAATCTCTTGGCCACGCAGGACTCGACCAGATGACGGACACTCTCAGAGCAGCAAAGCAACAGATCAGCAAGGAAGTGGTCAAGGAAGCACTGGCGCAGTGTGGATGTCCACACGGAAAGATCTACGCAGGAACGCCGAAGGTCAACACAACGATAGCGCGACGCTTCAGCGAATTCATCTCGATGGACGTCGTGCACTTTCGGGGGAAATCGTATCTGTTCACTGTTGACCGGTTCACAGGGTTTTGCATGTTGTACAAGTTGAAAGATCAGACGTCGAAGGCGATTTTTCAAGCGTATTTGCAGTGGCATTGGTTTTTCGGAGCGGCAGAAAATGTAATCACAGACGCGGGAACGAATTTCGATTCAGCAGAGTTCGAGCGTTTATGTGGAGAGGTGGGCACATTTCTGAAGCAGCATGGCAATTATGCAGAGAGAAAGTGGCAGATCGTTAAGCACATTCTGCTTCGGCTGCAGAATCAACACGGGGACGATGTGGCCATCCCTCTGGCATGTGTCGCAGCTAGCGGCGTAGTTTCAGGCGGCCACAGTGCGCATCAGCGATTGATGGGGTTCAATCCTTGTTGGCCGACAGATTGGCAGAACCTTCCAGATGAGGACGCAAACCCCACACAGACAACAATCGCGGCGATACATCAGGCACAGTCAAAAATCGTGGAGATGCGGGCAAAGTCCATTGTGGCGAAGGCAACGAAGACAAAACCTCAAAAAGACGTTGTTTACGAGAAAGGCGACAAGATCAAGTTTTTTCGTAAACAAGGACAGAAGTTTTTGGGTCCGGCGGAAGTGACAGACGTGCAACCGGGAATGTTGACGGTACGCATAGGAAAGAAGAGCTACTCAGTTGCGCCGAGATATGCGCACAAAATCGAGCCGGTGCGCAACGCACCGATGACGAACAGGGAGCAGATGCACGAAACACAGCAAGAACACGCACAAGAAACAGCAGAAACGGGCGAGATCCCATTTGAAGGCAACGACGAAGATGCGAACTACATTACGATTTGGAAGGAGAAGGAATTTCTTGCAACAGCGCAAGGGCGCGAGGCATGCCAAAAGGAATGGCACGGCTTGATCGACAAAGAAGTCGGCGAAGAAGTCCCTGCGTCTTCTATTCCAGCAGGAGCGCAGATCGTGCCGATTATATGGAGTCACGGGGTCAAGGACGGCGGACGTTTCAAATCCAGGGCGTGCATGCGTGGCGATCTTGAGAAATTTCTTGAAAACGTGGCAAAGGATACGCCAACACTGAAGCGCAACACAATTCGATATCTGTTACACATGGCGGCGACGCACGGCCTCGATATCGATTTGGCAGATGTGGAGATGGCGTTTACACAATCCGACAAAATCGAGCGGGAGTTGTTTTGTGTTATCAAGAACCCGCTGACAGGAGAGAAGAAATATTGGAGACTTTTGCGGCCGCTGTATGGGTTGACAGATGCAAGCAGGCTACTCTATATGTCTATGGTGAAGTTTTTGGAAGCGCGCGGATTCCGTCGAGCGGTGGCAGATCGAAGTTTTTTCTACCATCCGGACAGGCAGGTCTTCATTGGTCCGCACATCGACGACCTGATGATCGTCGGGAACCGTGTGGAGAGTGCCAGACTTATCGAAGAAATTCGGCAGCGGTTCAAACTCGGGACAATCGACAAATTAGCGGCAGGCGCAGAAGGCAAGGGCGATTATTGCGGCATGGATATCGTGAGGAATCGAGATTCTATCGCGTGCGAATCACGCAAAGAAAAAGAGCTGCAAGAAATCGAGAGCGAGGACGAATATTGGACGCTTTTGGGGAAACTTCTCTGGGTTGCGTCAGCAACGCGACCAGATATTTCGCTTGAAGTTTCGCAGCTCAGTTCGGAGATTGATTTGAAGGCGATCAGTAAACTAGTGCGAGCAGTCCAGAACCGCAAGAGTGTGACGCGATTCGTATCGGTTCCAGATGCCAGATTGGTGGCGTTTGTTGACGCAAACCATCCGACGAAGAGCGCACAAGCAGCGCAGTTGGGGATGTTTTTCTTCATGGAGTCGCCGAGTGGGGCTTCCAATCCGATTTCGTGGAGTTCGAACAAAAGCAAGCTTGTGTGTGGCAGCAGTACATCAGCGGAGCTGATTGGGATTCGTCTGGCGATGGAGGAATCGATCGCGATTAGCATGCTGATTTACGAATGCGAGCAAAAGCCGATCAGCTTGAGCATATGGCAGGAAGATGACAAGTCCAGGCCATAGCTCCGGAATTGCGAACAGATTCAAAGAATATTGTTTCCAAAAACGAATACAAATACACACTGCCGGAGAGTACGCACCTTCTCAGTTTCCTCAAAATCAAACAGCTATGCGGGTTTGGTTTTGAGTTGAAGCATGTCAGTAGGCGCTCGAACGTGGCAGACGCATTGACAAAGCGTTTCCCTAGCCCGCAACTAGTCCTAGCGTGTATGAATGAGAGTAGGTGTATGCATCCTGAGACTCGATTTAATCAAGGGGGTAGAAAGAAGAAGAAGGACGAGGAGGCGAATAGTGATGATCCTAATGGTTCAGCTGATCAGGAAGATCAGAATGACGGAGAGACGGAGAGCACACAGAGAGAGAACAGGGCGAAGGTTTAAACAAGAGGACGAGGCGCACTGCAGGCGTCACAATCGTCGTCGGCTATGGTGGTCGGAACAGATAGCGTGGAGCTAATTAGAGTGATCACAGAGTTTTGACTAGTCGTGAGTTGCTTGGTGCTCCTCACATGGCAGAGATGACAAATTTTCTGCAAGGGTGCAGAAAATCTGGGGAAAAGGGATCGGCGTTGGTATATCACGGCAGTACATTCCACCACATCGCGTCGCCACATCCCAAACATCTAAAATACGGGCCACACGCATCGCATTCGTAACATCGTTCAACATGTCAACGCACAGCGTAGCAATGGAGAAGCACAAAGATGGAACGTGGTGAATCGTCTGACTGGCCCTTGAGTCTAAGAATATTCGACTTGGTGTCAAGTAAAGACCTTACGTATATTCTCGGCGGATATCTCAAAGATTGTGGATTGGTCGTGTTCTCCCAAATTCCTATAGTTCCTTCCCAGAACCCTCTCTCTTTCTCTCGCCCATGCCTTTACTACCGACTCCCTTTTGCTCTCAACAACGAGCTTCAGCATGTCACTCCGCGCCATTTTGAAGAGCTCCGCCCGGACCATTGTCACCGCTGCGGTTGTCATAGCCTTACAGATTTTGCTGCCTGCCGTGATGTCTGCGCCACTCACGTCTACTTGATATTTTTTCTGATCCGCGTCCGTTCCGATAAACGCGCTCCTTTCCCCCCCGAACCAGAAGAAAACCCTTCTGCCCTCGATTTCTCGGACGAAGAGCGGCGCTATTCTTTGCGAATCCGCCTCCCCTATGGCGTTATCGGCCACATGCTCAGCCCCGGCCCCGCTAATGAGCCTGGATAACACGCACCGGCAGACCCCGCACCGTTTCCCCGCACCTTGGCGGTCCCATGCTGATTCGTATTCTTCTACGCTTAAGATCCCCCACAAATCTCGCACGAAATGCCGGCACACTATCGCCCCAACCTACCTTCTCTCTCCCCGCCGAGTAGACCATGGCTACCGACTCCGTTCCCGATCTCGCCAAAATTCGAACTGCCACCCCCGCCCGCAAAGCGAACACTTGCGCTGCAACGCCTTAGGTTTGTTTTTGCTGCTCTTGATTCCACTCGCTTGTCATTTCGCTCGTCTCTCTTTGCGGATCGTCTTTCTCTCTTTTTCCAACACTACTTAACTCGCTCGCCCTCGTTTATTACCTTCTACCGATTATCTCGTCCGTTGCTGCGTACGCAAGGAACACCGTGCCACGACCCACGCGCTTGCTAACTAAAACAGTCCCCCTTTGCATTACATTTCTTGTTTCCGGGCATCTAAGCCGGTCACTGCCTTTACTCGTTTTTTGCCTTTTTTTAATTTGGTACCTGGTCCATCCTCGATCGCCTCGACTTTTCCATCGGCTGCGATGGTCATTGACGTGGCTTGCGCCCTTGGCCCATGTACGGACCCCAGGAAGGACGCCTTCCCCTCGTGGAAGATCGTCTCCCGCAGCTGCGAATGTCTTGCCATGTTCTCGCGTAGCCCTGCCAGCGTAAGACAGTTGGAGTAGTGGAAGGTTGACGCCGCTCCGTTTCCCGGGAAAAAGACCGCCACTTGCTCTCCGTTCTCTTGTTTTACCACTTGCCCCATTACAACTACGCACGTTCCCGAAGCGAGATCTTGGATTCCACCGGCTGGCGCCATCAAAGACTTTGCTGCTCCCGTGTTGGGGTCCAGACGCCGCGCGTTGACTCCGCTTTGGTTTGTGTCGCATCTGAACACGTCAAATGCTTGTTGCTGCTCCCCTCCCCCGCTAAGCGCAATGTTGACGTTGGTTCCCCCATTGACCCGAAGCGCTTGGCTCAACATTGCCTACGCGATCGCTTGATGGCCCTGAGCTGCTCGCGCGTGCTCCCGCAGTGTTCTCGTATGACGTGAAGAGAGCTTGCTGCGATGTGCGCTCCGTCGCTGGCCAACCCCACGCGTGAGGCTGCGCGCTCGAATCGTAAGTGCGTTGATGTTCGTACTGTTGCGCGACCGATCGCTCTTGGGCCACGTTTACTCCACCTGCTTTCGCGCTACTCCCCGAAGACACTGGCGCTTGCCCCCGCTTCGCGCTGCGTGACCTCGTGCGGTCGGTTGCTCTCTCACCTCCGCCGCTGCTGGTGATCGGTAGGGCTTCGCTTTTCTTTTTGTTCTGGTGCTTCCGTGTCAGATGAGCCTTGATCTGAAGGACGCCAGGCGTCCAAAAATTTTCGCCCTCCTCGCGGCGGTCCCATGCTTCCTTTGCCTCCTTCTGGAACTCGCCCAAGAAGGGCATGGCTCCGCGACTGTTTAGATACGTACAATTTCACCAGGAATTTTACGCGCAACTTCTTTGCACGACTCGACTCGATGACCCACTGGATCGAGTCCTGTTGATCCAGTGGCTCTGGAGGCTCCTCCCATCCATCAACGTCCCCGAAGAGATCGTGGATAAACTGGGCCACCTCTTCGCGGGAAACTCCCTCCACGGTGTTTGCTCCGGCGCCTACTTTCTCTCCTCCCTTTTGCTCCAGGCAGACCGCTGCGAGCGTCATTTTGTTGAGCTCGCTGCGAAGCTGCTCTTTGGCTTGCTTACACAACAACGCGCTCGCATGATCCCACTGCTTTGTGACGGGAGTCATCAAGTCCGTAGCCTTTAGCTCGCTCGGACAGATCTCTGGCGCCACGATTAGCGCTTCGGTGGGGCTGAAGAGAACTGCCCGCTGCTTGCGCAATCTGCAGATCTCTTCCATGTGCCAAACTTCGACCGCGCCTTCCCGGACTTACTCTGCCAACGCTTTCGACCCTTTAGACAGCTCCGCTTCAACATCGGCCACGTCTTGCTCTCTAATGTTTTCGAGGATTGTTCTGCCAATCGCCTCGGGATTCCTCTCGCTCGCGTCGAACGTCGCGACTGCGATGCTCAGACATCGTCTCGACGCGCAGATCTCGACGACAGGGACGCTTGCCCTATGGCTGCCCTTTCCGCATATGGTGTCTGCCCCTGCGATCTTTACACTTATCGCCGATAGTACAGATTCTCCGCCGAACGCCGCCTGACTCTCGTCGCCTTCCATTGTGTCGATCTCGATCTCTTCGAGAGCTTCGAGCTTCTGTTCTCCGCCTGCGTCGAGAGCTTTCTTCTTCCGGCCTGGCTTGAATGCCCTATACGTTTTCGCTTCTTCAATGCTTAGCATCATTGCCATTGTGCCGTTCGTGACGTGCGCGATCGGGTCTACCGGGTCAAACACATTGCTACAGAGCTAGAAAACACACCAGCCACAGAGTTCTTGGACGAACCACACCACGAAGAAAGCCACAAAGCCACAAAACACACCAAGCTACAAAGCACACCATGAAGAAAGCCACAAAGCTACAGAGTTCTTGGACGGCGAAAGCCACAAAGCTACACCAGCAAGATCACATCTGTGTTGAGGTTGATCGTGCCTTGTTCTGATGGGCGCACTTCATCCATGCGCTCTCTGGCAGAAGAAACTTTGGACCCCGAGGATTTCCTTTGATAGCTGGTGCTCCCCATGGCTTTCGCAAACCCCTTGCCGAGCTCGGTCCACTGTTGGGAGTTCGTTTATTCCGTCGGCCTCGGTACAATAACGATGTGAAAAAAATTTGGATACCCGTACAGAATCTAGAATGCGTAAGAATCGTTTCGGTCAACGAAGAGAGAATCGCGCAGAGTCCTCGGGGGAAACACACACAGTCGTTTCGTTGTATTCGTTCAAGCAATCAAAAAGAGTTACATAATGCACCATCTTCCCAAACTGCGATATTGACTCTATTGTCACGTGCTTCCTCTTCTCCCCCGTAACCAGATTGATATTGTTTTTGTCCAACACTGCCTTATGTGCACACAAGTCTTCGCTAGTTTGTGCCAACCTCTTTGCTAAAGCATGACTCCGCTGCTCATATTTATCCAACATCGCCATCAATTCCGTCTCACGGGCCTCTGCTTGCGAAAGATTCAACGCGAGGTGTTCGCTCGAGGTCACCAATCTCTGCAAAGACGCCGGGGACATCTTCAGTTGGTCACCGTCGCGCGCGAACGTGGGCGGACTTTGTTGTAACGTGGACGGACTTTGTTCAGGACTCTTATTGGATCTAGCAGCCAGATTCTCTCTTGCCTCATTATCGAACTCCTGTTGTAGGCGGCGGGCAACTGCTTCGTCGCTCTCGTCTTGCTCTTGCCATCTATCTTGCCCTCCGTTCTGTCCATCCTGTCCTCCAGGTGGTGCACTTGTTCTTGTCTGACCGGCACTCCCACAACTACCACCCCCAAGACAAACTCCGTGAGCGGCCACACTTGCCCGCGCTCTCTCCAGAATGTCCGCTACCAACCGCAATCGTGGAGGAATGTGCAGAGACTCCCGCAACTCCGCCCTCAGACGCAAGAAAGCCGCCGCACGTCTCTGACTTTCAGGATCTGATCCGGTACTGCTCGCTCCCCCCATGCCGCGCCCCACCACTACCCCACCTAAACCTATCGCTTCCGTTGCGCCAGAGATCCCGGCCGAAATGCCCTCGGCAACACCGCCTACGCCTGCTGAAATGCCCCCGACCAGACTCTCCAACAGGGACGCATCCGCACGGCTGCTCGGACTTGTGGGCCTGCTCGAAACTTGTTCCTGCTCCTCCAACGAAGGGATTCGTGCCGAGACATCAGCCGCGTCTCCGAGACCGTCTCCCAATGTGGGAATGGTCGGGTCGCCAGCTTGGTCGGGCCCCTGCTCCGGAACTGAGGACCACGCTTCTTTGCTACTCGACGGGGAGCCTCGCGGAGTGATTCCAGAACATGTTCCACCTCGGCTACCTCCGGAACCACCACCGGAAGTCGAACTGACTCGCTGCACCTCGTATTCCTTCTGGCCGATTCGGTTTTTCACGAGATTCGACTCCACCTTGGACACGCGACTCGCCAGCCTGTGCTCATACCCGATGCCTTTGTCCGTGGGCTTGTTCTGAAACTCCAACGCGCCCGGATCGAATTTGACATCGCGGTGGGTGCTATACTGTGCAGAAGACGCCTTTGGGACCGACTCAAACTCCTGATATCCGACGGGGGAGACCTGTGGAATTGTGATGCACATATGTTGAAAAAGAGTCATTCTCCGAATGTGAATACTCTTTCTTCACTTCTCCATGTGGAAGATTGATGCAAATCGGGTCTGAGTGGACTAGTCAGCGCCTCTGATTGGGATTGACCCTTGTTTTTGAAAATGATTAGCACGCCATACAGGACTGGCTTTGTGTGTGCTTGCCGATGCCGTGCTCTGTGCTCTTGGCTCACTGCTGAAGACCTGACCCCCTTCTTCGGCTTCCCGACGCTTTCTCTCGAGCTTTTTTTGCAACATAGGATCCAATGTCGAGTTTTTTGTTTCTCTTCCAGAACTGCCGAACGCTCGTTGTTTGCTGGAGTCTTTCTTCTCTCCATCGCCATATGGACATTCTCCAGGACTTCCGTCGGTTCCATCACCAGGACTCGGAACCCCTCCACTCGGACTCGGAACCCCTCCACTCGGACTCGGAACCCCTCCACTCGGACTACCGCTACTGCCCCCGTCTGCTACTGATGCTGATGCGCCTCCGCCTCCAACTGACGATCCCGATCCACCAACAGACTCCCCACTGGACCTTCTGTCTGCGGAGAAGGAGATGGGACCAACAGGTCCCTGCGTTTGCGTAGCTTCTACTTCTGGTGGAGATGGTTCATCTATATCATCTATCGCAATTGGGGCTCGTCCATGATCCGGCGAAGCGGCTCCCGGAGCATCCGCACCACCGTCTACTTCAACTCCTGGAGGGGACGACATGGAGGAGGTCTGATCTTATTTTTTTTTTCTGTGAACAATGATCTCCTCTTACTCTTATGGCTTCACCTTGTCGCTAAAGTTCCTCCTTGCTTCTGTTTCTACACGGAGAATGACGGAAGGATTTTCACCCATGTCTGCCGCGGAATCTTCCACGCCAACAAACTTGGAATATCAATCTCGCGGATCCATCTCCAATACAATTTTTTTTTTTTGCTGCAAATAACTCTTTATCG
>JACKZZ010023618.1_pt1 | contig 19373 bp, 7 predicted proteins | sample 8027871 | NCBI WGS metagenome assembly JACKZZ01 (sample SAMN15724774, study PRJNA655200) | protist metagenome | isolation source: fluorescence activated cell sorting (FACS) single amplified genomes of... | place: USA: West Boothbay Harbor, Gulf of Maine | collected 2000-07-19
TATTTTTCCTATCTTGTAAAACTTGTTTAGTAATATTATATATATTCAAATAATATACCTCTATCATTTATTTACCACCGTTTTGTTTGCATAAATCCATCAATTTACCGCAGTTAGCTTCACATGCAGTTGCATCTTTTTCTGCTTTGCATTTGCTTAAGCACTGTAAGTTGTATGCAGCACATCCAACTGCACTACCTGCTGGGCCTGAGGCTGCTTCTGCTTTTTTAGCATCACACCCACAGCATTTTTTTGGTTCTTCTGTTTTTACTTCAGCTTTTGCGCATGAGCAGCAGTCTGCTTTTGGTGGTTGTGGTTGACAGTGTGGGGATTTTTCGCATACTAATGCACAACGTGGTTTTTGGCAATCTGCTGGGCGGTGGCATTTCCAGTCGCACAATGGTTCTTCACATACACTTTCGCATTTTGGTGTTGGGTTGGTGCACTCAGTATGGCACTGTGGCTCTTTGCATACTGTATCGCATTTTGGGCATGCGCCTTTCTCGCAATGTTTAACTGGGCAACGTACTTCACATTGTGGTTTGTCGCATTTGATTGCACATTTACTGCAGCCTAATTCTTGGCATCTGGTGGAGCATCTTGGTTGTTCGCAGATTGGTTCGCAAACTTGGTTGCATACTGGGGAATCACATTTCCATTGGCATTTAGGGTGGCAGTCACCTTTCTCACCGCAGTCTGTAGTTGTTGTTGTAAAGGAGAGAGAGAAGTTAGTATGTTGATGTTTTTTAGGGTGTATGTATGGAACCACGTAAGTGTATGTTTGTGTTTTTGTGCGCGAGTGTATGGTGTATATACGAGGGGGTGCGCGTAACACGTGGTTTCATCTACGACACTACTACTAGAAGTTCTTTTCTCTAAATACTACGCATATTGGTGACCATGTTTGCATTCACGTTCAGGAAGAACCACGAGAGGACCTTCCTTCAATATTTATCGATGTCAATAAAAATAAATATTTCACATCGATGTATATTATGCATATGTACGACCAAATAAAGACGCGTGTAGTATTACAAAACAATGTAGTTGTATCATCAATGAAACCCGTTTGCAGTGAGTAGATGCGCACGTGTGTCTGTGTGCAATGTGATACACATATCAACAAATGCGACGTGACGCACACACAGAGAGAGGTTGCTTTGAGAGAGAGAGATCTTTCATTTACTTACCACCGGTTGGTGAATCACATGCAGCATATGCAGTTGCTAATATAGCTAAGAATACAAAAGCAGTTTTCATGTTTGAATTAATATTAATTGTCTTTGTTTTTGTGTGTTTGTTTTTTGTTGTTTTGTTTGTTTGTTGTTCTTGTTCAACGTGTGTGACGCGGTGTGTGCGTGGAGTGTGCACGCAGAAAGCGTGTGAAAGTCTTTCCACTATTTGGTAAGAATAGTAATTGGAACAAACCAATACTCCTACGACTTATTTGATGCCTTGGTCGCGTTGATTGTGGACGGCAATATCAATACTCCTACGGGTTATTTTATGGAGAATCGCCGCCCCATTTTTTCAAGTTCGTTTTTTCATTCATTTGGAGGATTGATTCCTCGATTCGTTGACAAGTACGAATTTATGTAGTGTAAGCGAGATTTGGAGGCGAAGTTCCTATCAAACGACGAGGTTTGTAGGAGAATCGCCACTAGGACCGCCACTAGGACGGCTTTTCACTATTGTATGCCGTGTTAAATTGGTTTTATATAGGACATTTCGTGTAACGGTTCAATTTACTGAACACAGTATACATTTACCCCCCGCCCTGCAATAGTTCTATTATTTACGTATGTTAGTACAGTAGTACATATACTAGTGCAACAAAAGTTATACGCGAATATAATAGCATATTGTGGTACTTGTAAGTACATACGTTTCTATACTTCTAGTGGGTTTTGTATATTTGAATACAACGGCGCTGGGTTTATTTTCGCAGTGGTATGATCAGCACTAGGAGCCACGAATGCTATAGTGTGACATTATATGTGTACGCTTTAACTCATGTCATATAGGTAGCTTCTAATAAAACGAATAAACATGTACCTACTGACAAACAAATACCAATAATTACTATAAATAAAATTGTCTAGTAAGAAAGCAGTATCTCAAGTACATTGGTACGTATACTAAGTTATGGTTCGAGTTTGTTTTAATTTTTTTAAGAATCGTTGAAAGTGGTTGTTTGTTGAATTTGTTGGAGGTGCACATTGTAATCGCCACTAGCAAATGTAGGGTGCAGTAAGGTAGCGTAGTATTGAGGGTAAAAGAGGTTGGTCCTAGTGTGTTCTATAAAATGATTGTATTGTGGCAGTTGGAGGAGTGTCCATAGTGTGCAGTGTTATTGTTCATCTTCCCCCCATTTGTTGAGGTTTGCAGGTGGTCGCGTCGTGTCCGCACTTCGTTTAGCGCAGGTGGTGGTGGCGGCGGCATTGTTACCAGTGTTATTATTGTTAGTATTAGTAGGTTCGCCCATTGTGATCAGTGTTATTATGATTAGATGATTAGGAGCTACTTGCAGGTTCGCCCATTGTGATCAGTGTTATTATTATTAGATTATTAGGAGCTACTTGCAGGTTCGCCCATTGTGATCAGTGTTGTTATGATTAGATGATTAGGAGCTACTTGCAGGTTCGCCCATTGTGGTCAGTGTTATTAGCAGGAGCTACTTGCAGGTTCGCCCATTGTGATCAGTGTTATTATTATTAGATGATTAGGAGCTACTTGCAGATTCACCCATTGTTATCAATGTTATTATTGTAGCATTTGTCACGATACAATGAATGTGATAGTGTAACAACTACGATGGACCCTATCACTACACCCCTCCCTGCCCGGTCTCCATTAGCAGGGACATAGCACGTGAATCAGTGAGTGGTGGGGATCACTCGAGCTGCAGCCGGTGGAAGGGGACCATACTACTACAGAGCATTGAAAAGTACGGAGACTACCATTTAACACGACATAGCATACACTTGCATACACTTGCCCATAGTATTCCACTGTATTCTTGTTATTGAAATCGATCATATCTCTCTATTAAATTCACTCTTGTATAACAACTCTCTCACCGCTCACCGGGACACGTGGAACCTTCTATGCTCATCACAACGAACGTGAAGAAATAACAAACACATCAACTAACTCCACCCCAGCGTATTTGAAAACAAACAAAGTAACCATGCAAAACGATCAAGGTCAAATTATGGATTTATACATCCCAAGAAAATGTTCATGGACGAATAAAATTTTAGCGTCAAATGACTATGGTAGTGTTCAGTTTAACGTTGGGCATGTTGACCCTAAAACTGGTATTTACACCGGTACGTTTACACCAATCTGTCTTTCTGGAAAAGTACGAAAAAATGGTGAGGCTGACTTAGCTGTTAACGAACTTGTTGCTAAAATGCCAAATAAATGGCCTTTACAACAATAAAATCTTTTTCTTTTTGGCAGCATAATAATAAGAATAATAATACATTTAGGTTTAAGTTTTAATTAGAAGATATTTAGAATATATACATATAAAAAAAAAAGAAGGTTATATGGTTGTTGTTAAGTATATACGGTATACATGCATAGACAATGAAGCGGCTTAGATGCGGCGCCACAATTAAATATTTTTTTTCACTTACAGCAAAATAATTGGTGCATTCATACGAGTAGTATATTATAGTGTTTTTTTTTTTATTTTGGCATTACTGTGACAAAAGAGAATATTGACTCTCGATGTCATATATATATATATATATATGAGGAGTTGTTATAAATATAGATTCTTTGAATGAGGAACTATAAATATGATATTTTGGCGTGAATGAAAAAAATATTTAATTAGTTGGTGTAGACGTTTGTGGGGTAGAACTTACTGTATAAATACACTACCTTGACGTCTTATCTATTCCAAAGAAATCTACTACATCGTATATTAAATGTATTTGACAATTAAAGAGAGGGAACGAAGCGAAACACAAAAATAGTTTTCTAGTAATAAAAAATTAAATTCGAAAGCTTATATGTGTGAGTGATTATTGAAGAAAGGAACTTTTTGTTTTTAATTAAAATCAAAACAAACAAACAAAAATATTCTTATAAAATATAATGTAATTTAAAGAAAGACAATAATAATAAAATATGATGTTATAAATTCATCAATATATTTACACTACGTTTTTGTTTGCTTTACAACGTGGTATATCTCTGACACCTTAATGTTATTGCAGACTTCATCCCCAAAATCTACAACCATTCGTATTGCACCCCCTGCTACAAACTCAATTAACTTCCCTTCGTAAACCTCGTCTGTTTCCCAGCCATTCCGTTCATTATTGCAGCAATGTATCATGTCACCAGCTTCTAGTTTCAAATCATCAAATGACACGATTTCGTTTGCTGCGACATTTTTTAAGTCTTCATGGTCTTCAAATATTTGTACCTCGTGGTATCCTTCTTTCGCGGGTAGCCTCCCAAGGTATGTACCTTGATAAATGCAATTTCTTAAATGCCAACGATTGGAAAGATTTCTTACCCAACATTTATCATTTACATTTGGCAGTGCATGCTCTTCCTCGGATTCAAGTACAAATGTTTTCACTGCATCATAAAATATCAACATAATCCGATTAAACATTTGATCCTCTTCGCTACCTGTATGCAACATTGCATTTCGTGCTATGCCTGGCAAACTAAAACCTTTGCTTATAGTTTTGCATACATTTTGTTTTGACATCAACGGCACGTTGTTTTCGTTGCGTACTTGTAGAAATTCTTTCACCTTCTTTAAAGCCAATTTGTCCGTCGGTTTCAAACGGTCTCGTACAAAATTTTCAATTAAACATTTGAAACCAGGTCCATCTATTTCACCAGTGTCGCCACCACCGTATATCTCCCACATTGTGTGCTTATGCTCGTCAGGGTCATCAAGGTCGCTGCTACTATCAAGGTCTACCTTGTCAAGAAATTGCTTTTCAATTTCCAAAATTAATTCCTCGTTTTCCTTAGTAAATTGTACTAGTTTCGTTCGTATGCAATCAACAACGCTTAGCACTTTGCGATGAAATACTGGGTCTTCATTTGCATAACTAGTGCGCATGTCTTCTGTAAAACGCAGCATATTGTTTATGAATGTGGCAAATTCAAGCGCATCGACTGTGCCATCAGAGTCACCATCCATTTTAGCTATTATTTTCTCGCATTCTTCTAAGGTTACATTCAAGTTAAACCCAACCTCCAGCATCTTTTTCCACTCGTGCTTATCCAATGTTCCGTCGCCATGCGTCTCCGTCTTTTTGCTCTCGCCTTTGTAAACATGACTAGTATTAACATCATTATTAATGCTGTTATCGGCCGTGTCGTATTTTTGAAATACATGAGACATAAAGTCCTCCATGTTTTTTTCAAACTGGTTGCGTTCCTTAAATATTTTACGGTTTGTGTTCACAATTTGAAACAATTCGTTAAGAATACCGATTGCTGCAGCGTTCTTTATTTTTGTTTTATAAAACACTTGCCGGTCTGCATCGCTGATAAAAATACCGCTAGATAGAAACTCTATAAATTCTGTTTTATCTAACGGCGAGGCATCGTTCCTTGCGTTATCGCCGTTACTAGTGTGGCTCAACATAGTCGTATATGCAAGGGAAAAATCCTTTGGCGTTATTGTTTTTTTCAAACCGAACATTTTAAACATCTTTTCACAATCAACCTTCGTTATCGTGCCTGTATTTTTGGTATCATACAGGTACCACACGCTGTCAACGTAGGACGTCAAATCTTCTTGCCCTTCCTGTTTGTCCAAGAATCGCTTTAAATCACGCTCAATAGCTTCAAATGCATCACACATTATACTTTGCATTTCCCCCCGAGCACGATACATAGTGTGCTGCTCCATTGGCATTTCAATACCAGTAATTGCAAATAACGATAACTCAGCTATATTCAACGTTGCATTTCCATCTCGATCAATGAAATTTAGCACCTTTTTACAATTTGCTACACTTACTGTTTTGGGAGAAAGCAACGAATCTAATAATCTCTTAAATATAGGACTATCAATAATTATTGAAGATCCGCTTTTTACAGCGGTGCCACGAACAACTTCAGTTAATTTATAGTCTAAATATTGATCCAAATCCGTTTTCAATTGAAAATTATGCATTGCATGCTTCTCAATCTGTGCATATGGCAACACTAGCTCTTCTCCATCTTCTTCAAACACTATTAAACATGTACCGGCATCAGGGTTGATTGATTTAATGGCACCGTTATAATACCAACCATCCCAGCCCTCGGTAGTTGCCTTCACTGCTTCACCGATTTCAAATGGGGCTTTACTTCGGGTTGCATTCCTTCTTCCTACAAAGTACCTCGCCAACCCTTCACTGCCCTTTTCAAGAAATATGCCTTTTGCAGCATCAACGCCATCGAAAAACTGTACAATTGTATTATGCATCTCACTTCGTGCGCCATACTCACGGCGTGCTTCGACCGACATAGCAATTCCAATGCATATAAAATTAGCTAGTTCATCACGTTCTATTGTGCCATTTTTGTCTTCGTCAATACTCATTAAAAATTCATCGACGCTTCGTTTGTCCAAGTCGTTCAAATCAGTTAAATCTTCTAACATTTGTTTTATTTCGTTTGATCCAAGATGCCCACGGTTGTCTGCATCATATATATTCCATATTTCAGCTAAAAATAATTCAATTTCTTGCTTTCGCTCCTCGCGATATATTTTGCTTTCGCGAATCAAGCCATCAATAAGCTGGAGACTTAATTTGTTGTAATTAGGACTTGTTACGTATTCCTCCCGGTCTTTAGCAGTCATTTTGTTGGCATTTATGTATTGCATAAAAGATTCTCTTGTCAGGACGCTGTTCTTTGCGTCAATAGTAAAGATTGCTTTTGTCTGCTCAACAGTAACGTTTTTCAATTTTGTAACGTCCTTGATCATTTGCATAGCCGACTGTACATCGATATAATCGTCGCGCAACTTATCGTAGTTATCCCATAGATATTTATCGACATATGATTTTACAACATTAAATTTTAAGTCTGGGTCTATCATGTCTTTCATATAGTCATCAAGGGCGTCTTTTCCGTGTTCATTGAACACTTTTATCGCATTGTCAACGCCAACAAAAAACAACAGAATCGTTTCGTGCAGCCCACCACGTTTTGAATACCCCAACCGTTGCGTTTCTGACATAAGCATTCCATGAAAAATAAAGTCACTCAATTCCTCTTGGTCAATTTTACCATTTCTATTAGTATCAATAGAAGCTAACAACTTGTCGCAATCAACACTTTTAACATTTTTAAGCCCAGTTAAGTCTTCAATCATAAATTTTGTTTCATTTACATCGATATATCCATTGTTGTCGCTGTCGTATATCTCCCATATATGATCTAAAAATGATTTAATACTTTTAATTTTGTCGTGCCGAAACATTACGCGTGCTTTGTCGATTCCGTCGAAAAAATTAACGATAACTTTGTGTAATGCACTGCGTTTTGAATACTCATCGCGATCCCGTTGTGCCATGTTGACACCATCAATAATAAAATCTAACAATTGATCTTTCAAAATAAATTTCACGTTTTGTTTACTCTCACCAATGACCCCATCTACAAACTTTTTAGCCATCTCTTCAGTAAGAATAACATGCGTTTCTGTTACATCCTCTATCATCCTTGTCATTTCCATTACATCTATACCACCACTTTTATCCATATCATATTTTTCCCACATTACATCGACAAATGCCAACACTTCAGCCATTTTATAAGTATCATTAATGGTGCTATCGTCACTTTCATGGCTATAAACACTATTATCCGATGTGTTCAAATCGTCCCGTGCTGCTTTATTGTCGGACTCGACTTTCGCTTTCGCCTCCATATCAAATTGCTTCCATTTGGTATTTATTGTGTCAAAAAGATTAACCCATATTTTATGAACATCACTTTGCTCTCCGTATTGTTTTTTTGCGTCTTCGTCTATTGTTAATACTCTCAAAATATAAGTACTAAAATGTTTTTTTGATACATGTTTTGTGCTCCCAGGTGTTTGATTGCCTTCCTCATCCGTCGTTACGTTTGCAATAAATGATCGAACAACTTCCATACTTATATTTTGTTCCTTCGTGTAAGATAATAAAAAGGAAGTTGCTAATTCCTCCGATGTTTTTTCTGGCTCGTTTTCCTTAGCATATATGCTCCACATATGCTCAAAGAAATCATTGTACAACAACATTTTTTCGTTTGTATGATTTTTTAAACGAGCTTCAATGCCATTTATAAAATCCATTAGTGTACGCTGGAATGACCCCCGAGTCGCAAACGCTTCTCTTTGCTTCGTATCCATGCGCATTGAATCGTCTACGAAGAAAATAAGTTCCTCCTTTTCAATTACTGAATCACTTTCACAACCAACATCGCCTTGGGTATCTAGCGTTTTAACAAATTGTTCACATTCCTTTCTTGAAACTGACTGGTGCCCTGTAATATCAAGCATTAATTGCTTTGTTTCATCGACAGATATTGTATTACTTCCATCGACATCGTATGTTGACCATATAGTATCTATCAATTCCGATAACACACATAATTCAAAAAAATGTTCATTGTCAATATCACTTTCATGGCTATGAACACTATTATCCGGTTTGTTCAAACCGTCCCGTGCTGCTTTATTGTCGGACTCAGCTTTCGCTTTCGCCTCCATATCAAATTGCTTCCATTTGGTATTTATTGTGTCAAAAAGATTAACCCATATGTTATGAACATCACTTTGCTCTCCGTATTGTTTTTTTGCGTCTTCGTTTATTGTTAACACTCTCAAAATATAAGTACTAAGTTGTTTTTTTGATACATGTTTTATGCTCCCAGGTGTTTGATTGCCTTCCTCATCCGTCGTTACGTTTGCAATAAATGATCGAACAACTTCCATACTTATATTTTGTTCCTTCGTGTAAGATAATAAAAAGGAAGTTGCTAATTCCTCCGATGTTTTTTCTGGCTTGTTTTCCTTAGCATATATGCTCCACATATGCTCAAAGAAATCATTGTACAACAACATTTTTTCGTTTGTATGATTTTTTAAACGAGCTTCAATGCCATTTATAAAATCCATTAGTGTACGCTGGAATGATCCCCGAGTCGCAAACGCTTCTCTTTGCTTCGCATCCATGTGTATTGAATCGTCTACGAAGAAAATAAGTTCCTCCTTTTCAATTACTGAATCACTTTCACCACCAACATCGCCTTGGGTATCTAGCGTTTTAACAAATTGTTCACATTCCTTTCTTGAAACTGACTGGTGCCCTGTAATATCAAGTAGTAATTGCTTTGTTTCATCGACAGATATTGTATTACTTCCATCGACATCGTATGTTGACCATATAGTATCTATCAATTCCGATAACACACATAATTCAAAAAAATGTTCATTGTCAATATCACTTTCATCAATATTACCGTCATCAATATCATTGTTATTGTCAGGATTGTTGCTATGATGGCTTGTTGCTTTGGGTATTCTGGAACTGGTTGCTGTCGGTATTTGTTTTTCTTTGCCGAGTGTGGGGGTTATTGTGGATTGCTCGGACTGATGTTGCAATGCATTCATCGGTTCTTGCTTGTCGGTAGTAGCTATGGTTGTTATCGAATCGTTTTGTTGAGAGTCATTTTGTTGATTCTCGGTTTTTAGAGCTGTTTCGTGCTTTGTTTCTAGGTCGATTGGTAATTGTATTATTGTTTCTTTTTCCTGTTCTTGGGTGGGTGGTAATTCAGTTATTTCAGAATCGTGTTGCAAGGCACTTTCTGATGGTAGCGTGTTGTTGGTTTTCAATTGTATAATGGATTCTTTTTGTTTGGCATTTTTCAAATCTATCTCTTTTGCTTTTATTGCTTTGGTCTCGTTTTGCTCTTTTGATGATGTTGTCAATGTGATATTTGGTGTTGCTTTAAATGGTTTTGTTGATTCTTTTGTCACGTCGGTTTTTGGCGTGCTTGCTAACCCTGATGTTATACTGGTTATGTTTTTAAGTGCGGCGCCCATTCCGTTTGCTACACCATTGGCAAGCAATTTCGCTGCGTGTGCTACTGCTACACTATTCAAGACCATGGTCGTTAAAAGTTTTCCACCAGCTAAAGATTTTACCGCATTAACGGTTTTAAGAATTTGTATGCTTGGAGATGTGTACAGCGTGCTTTTAGGATCCTTTATTTGATTTTCTAGTAAATTGGCAGCCTCCTCGGCTATCATACCAGAGCCGTCGCTACATGGCAAAATAGAGAAATCAATGATGACACTTCCGGATTTTATATCATTGATTTTGAAACGCTCCTTATTGATACCCAACGAGTTAGAAAAGTCAGTTCTAATCTGATGTTCGTATTTCTCCCGTTCAGGGGTTCCAGTACTAGCGATATTTTCAAAATCCAAATCCAATGTCAACGAAGAATCAACTTGTGCGAGGTGTTTGTTTTTCTCGTTTACTTCATCAAATTTCTTTAGCTGGATATGTTCTAATTGTTTTTCACCTGTTTGCAGCGTTAGTTCTTTGCCACGCCTTAATAAATCCTTTGATAGATGCTGTCGATATTTCCTTTGTATTGTTATTGCTGCTTGGTATTTTATCGCTTTATCGTTTAAAATCGTTTTCAAATCTGTTGTGTCTAACTGTGACGTTCTTGAAACACTAGAAACAATGGGGGCCTGCAACAATTCAATATCAGCACTATTTAATACATTTGTTTCCGAAAACAGCTTATCAATACTTTCACTTTTTATAGCTGATGTTCTACGGCCAGTTTTGGCATCCAAGACAGCGTTATCAAAATCGTTATTTAATTTCTGTAGCTCTTGAAAATGTGGAAACACAAAATCTTTCAAAATTGCTTTGTTTTTCGTTATAGCTGTAATGCGCTCTTCGCGGTGTTGAAATGCATATGGTATTCTCATGCTTACCCTTCGCAATGCGGTTACTTTTTCCTTTATGATCGCGCTGCGTTTCTTTACTTTTAAATTATGACTATGAGCAGAAGCGGCAATAACTTTTGATCTCCGCCTACGTTGTGTCATTTGTGTGTTTCGCTCGTTCCGACGTTCTAGCGCCTCCATAGATAACTGTTTCAACTCAATCTTTGATGCCGAAATCTTCTCTAAAGTGTCTCGTGCTGTTTTCTGTTTCTGGGCACGTACCGTTTCTATATTGAGCCGTCTTACAGCATCTTCAATTGCTACAGCCAGCACTTTTTTTTGAAATGTTTTTTTTGTATTTTGCTTTTTATGAGCGTGCCGTTTTTTCTGTTCCGTTACTTGCTTCAATTCCGTATTCAGTTTAGACGCTCGAAACTCATTTCGAATTTTGGTTTCGTATTCTTGTTGTGATTTGGACAATTTTAACTTACCAGCCTCTGCAAATTGAGTTGCAAACTCTTTATACAATTCGCGTCGTTTATGCCGTGCTTTTATCGTTTTTGGTATAATACGTACTAAATTTGCTAGTTGTTCTTGTTTTTCTTTGATATTTTCTGCCCGTATGTTCCTTTCCATGGCTGTTTTAAGGATGCTGACATAGACTGGTTCCGTTTTTTCAGTTTTAGAGTCCTTTTGGGGATCAATCTTTTCAAATATTTTCCTCTCTTTGTTATATAATGGTTTGTGCACTGGTTTAAACATTCCTTTCTTGTGGTTATTAAAATATAGTTGCTGAAGCCCATGTGGAATATTTTCATGCAAATGCTTCCATGTATGATTCCGTAAGACAATCTGTTTTTTTTGCATGATTCGCTTTTTGGCTTCTGTAACGGCATCTAGATCAACTAATTTTTTTACTTTGCAGACGCGTTTTTTCTCCAGCTTCCTTCCAGTGTCTCTAAATGCTCTAGAATTGATTATTTCACTTGTCTTTGTCAGCCATTCTGATTTGTCAGCTTTTCGCTGTAAAACCTTCTTACCTTCCTCCGCAGCATCTTTAAACACTTGGAACCGTGTTTCTTGTTTTACCTGAATTATACTTTTCACTTTGCTCGACATAATGAGACTACTTACGGCTGATTTTAATGATTTAATTTTAGTTTTTTTGTTTTTAATCCTTTGCCTATCTTGCACTTTAACAATAGCCCCACTCAACATTGAGTTGTACTTTATCTCGGCAATTTTGCGTTGCCTTTTCTCTTCCAATTCTTTCCGGCGTTTCTTTTCTTCGTCTTTTGTTAATCGTAATTGGTCAGGGCTAACCCTGTACGACTTGCCATCGAAGCCTAAAATATCGTACGTGGTCTCGTTTACTGTATTATTTGTTTCCATTAAGACACCTGATATGTAGCCATTATCCGAATACTCTAAAAACTCTTCAAAAGAAATTGTTTTATCGCCATCCTTATCCTGCTGTTCTATAATTTTCTCCAAAGTTTCATCGTCTAAATCCAAACCGATTTCTTTGAAGCCTCGTATAATTTCACCTGGACTTAGCGAACCATCATTGTTTTTATCAATGCGTTTAAACCCCGCTTGTATTTCTTTTTGTCTTTCTTTTATTGCTTTAAAGGTCATTGGTGATGGGTGTTCAAATTCAATTATGTCACCAATTTCATATACTGTTTCCGCTGGTTTAGCTGTTATTCTGCCATCATTTTTCACCGTTTGTTCTAACTTAGTTGCTGTAATAATCAAAATCCCGTTTCTGGATGTTGGTTTGCTATCTTCCTTTTGTTCTGCTTTCTCGGATTCTAATGTTTTTTTTTGTCTCCACTTATTTGTGAGTTTATCACCCAGCCGCAAGCTTATCATTTCAGGTGTGTCACCAATGTTCAAAAATTTTAAATGTTTTACAATATCCATCTTTGCAACGCCCAAGCACTCGCCATTATTTGCCATAACTCGCATGGACATGTTTTGTTGATCATAAACATGTATTATGAAATCATTATTGTACTCTGGTGATGTTGTACTTTTCTTACAATGCTGCGATTGATGTACAATTTGGTTGTCAATGTCAACAAATACGTACGAAATTGTCTCACGTTTCAAACCAGCGGCTGACAGTATTGTAATCTGATATGATGAAAGTGGGTTTTCCTCGACGGCTTTATTTATTTTTATTTCATCATGGTTGCTTTTTGTATTTTTATATTTGTCATGTTTTGAGGGATCTTTAGGACTTGCTGTGTTCTTAGGACTTGGCACTAATATAGATTGTCTTTTTTTGCGTGGTGACCGTGGCTTCGAACGATGAATATCAACAATATTGTCCTTGTCTTTTGTCTCCTGCTTATCGGTATTATTAAAAATGGGTAACTTACTCATCGCACGTATGTTGCTTTTACTTAATTTGATATCTAGGCATTTTTTCATCCCGTACGCAAAGTTATCGGGTGACTCCAATAAGCTTTCATAATCCTCTCCACCCCAATGTTTACCCCACCTCGGTTTTAGTGCCTGGGAATATTCTTTTATTTGCATATCTATGTAACCCAATGATTTTAAGACTTTCTTAATTTCTATCTCATACGTTACGGGTATACGTGGATTTGTAAATGGCAACTTTGTTATGACTGGTCTTGCTAATATATATGATTTACATTTTGAACATGAGAATGACTTTTTCAACTTAGGTGCCCATACACTATTTCCATTTGCAGTTTCTAGCTCGATTGGTGTAGGTTTTTTACACATTGGGCAACGCATTATACACATTGCACTTAGACGCAACTTCATTGTGCAACTATACGTAGATGCAAATAATAAAGTATGTATAGAAAAGTTAGTCAAGATTACATATAATAAAAATACTTTCTACAGAAAATATTGTGTACGTACCTGTACAAACGCCAAAATCTTGCAATGCGATTTACACGTTCATCATAATAAACTTTTTTTGCGCGAAAAAATGTTTGAATTAACACAGCAGCCCGATGCTTCCCATCTTCCTTCTGAAAACGGTTTAATACTTCTAGTTCTGCAGTTACATTTTTTGTTGTATTGTCATTTTTCGCAGCTGCTTCTAAAATTTCTAACTCTTTGAGTAATAGCTGCAGTTTGTGGATTGTTTCGTTACCGATGATTCGAACCGCACGTCCAACTTTTAGGGACTCCGCAAATAACTCAAATAAATCATCCGTCTCGTTTGGCAGTAGTGCTTCTTGTACCAGAAGGCCATCATTTAGACGATCTACTTCTCTAGATTTTTTCAATAATAATAATGAGTAGTCTTCCAAAGAAGACGAATTTTGCGACAAACCTGATAAGTTGTTCGCATCGGATACTGACGTGTTTATGGTTGATTCATTTAATAAATTAATAGTGCTTGATGGAGATATTATATTGACTGATGAGTTATTAATATTTGGTATCGGAGATAAGTTTGGGTTACCACGTTCCATATTTTCACTACCAATTATTCCTGGGTAATAATAAAGTGGTGTATTAAAATTAAAAATAATCTAGTTGTTATTACTAGAACTTCGCTATAATGCCCGAGTAACTTTTGAGGAATACTTATGATACACGCGCAAGTGTTACTTTTGATAATAATAATAATAATAATCGCACCTAACAAAGTATGAAGCATTGACGTCGCCACCTTTACTTAGCAATCTGCAGTCGTTGTAGAAAATAGAAGCTGTAGAAGTCACAGGCGATATTCACTTTGTCAACAGGAAGAAATAAGAAAAAACACGGAACTTTTGATATAATACTACTACTAACAACAAATAATAAATAATAAGTCTGTTGATTGTCAGTTAAAACTATTTTTCCAGAATGCTAGATTCGGGAGCATTATATGGGATATTTGGATGGAGTGTAAATTTTGATAGATAATGTATATGTTTATACATGCGTACTAGCATGTTATGTAGTAAATAATTGGCATTAGTTTTAAATTGTCCCGGGATGGTGCGTTTATTAGAAATGGTTTAACTTGATATAATTCCTATTCTATTGTTAAAAATTATGAGGGTGCCCAAAAAGAGAAATGTGGACAATTTTGTGACACAAACAACACTCCCGATGGCGCTTCTAAGGAGTATTATACCACTCTTCCAATAATATTTGTGTTAAGCGTGTATATCCGTAGAAGTGTACAATAAAGTATAAGTTAACATAATAAAACAATAGCACAGTGCATGCCAAGATTTGCTTCATCGATGCTAACGGGGATCTGAGTAAAATCGTAAAATCTCTTTCCTAGTGCATCAAAACATCAAAACATCAAAACACAAATATGTTTTACATTCTACATACAAAATGCCAAAAGAGTGCCAAAAGGAAAACTTGGTTCTACATTGTCCCATTTTTATGTATTGATTCGCAAGACGGTTGTTCACAACAAAGTGTTTGTTACTTTTGTCGATCAACTTACGTATTTGCGGATATTTTGATTGTGACGATTTATTGCAGAAACACGTGGATGAACTGGAGAGGACTTCAAAAGCTGTTATTATTTACTATCATCGAATTATACATCGATAATAAAGCCGGCGTGCGTTCGTGTTTGACAACTAATAACTGTACAAAGTGTGTTCCACATCGATTATAATTGACACAATTGACAATTGACCTATTATTGACTTGACAAAATCTAAATCGTTTCTGTGTTAATATCACTCATCTGTCCTCTGTTATATTCTGTAGTGCATTATATTACAAAACAAATCAGCAACAACACAACAAACCAACATTTTCTTCCTCCTCTCCTCGTAAAAAAGCAACTGGTACTTTCCCAAACAAATAGGCATGTAAATGGTTATACTAAGAAACAAATGGCATCAGCATAAGAACGTGGAATACAGTTTGTACTAAGCGTGTTGGTGTCTCACGCCGCAGCAATAATCAACAGACTTTTTTTTTTATATTATTATACCGTATTATTATTATATTAAATAGTAAATAATAATAAATACGAACAACAAGAAGAAGATCACTGCATATATATTATTAGTGCTGTGTATGATAGTTTAAGAAACAAAACAAACAACGAGTTTGGTGCTACAAGTAACGTTACATATTGTTTGGTATCGAATAGTATCAGCTGCCTCTATATGTTTAGTTGGGAATAACAGCACAACAAAATGTTTAGTGGCGCACCAACTAATGGCATAAGCAACGAAGAGCACGAAGAGGTGCTTAATGAACTAGAAAATTTAAAAGCAGAGCACCAGGATGTAAAAGCGGAGTTAGAAGAAGTAACTACTGATTTTGATGCTTTGCAAGAGGAGCATGAAACGTTAAATACAACTCATAAACAACTTGAAGAATCATACAAGCGGGTTGCTGAAGAAAATGCATTGTTAGAGGAGAAACTATCCAAAGAAAAAGTGGTGCACAACACGTTGAAAGATGATCTAGAGACAGCAAGAGAGGAGTTACGAAATTTTAAGCGGTCGCAAAGCACGTTAATAGAAAATATAGAATCAAAAATTAGTAATTTAAAAGACCATGCACAATCAAAAGGTGATGATTTAGACAAATTATCTAGCTTATTAGCCCTAACCCTTAATGGCAGCGATTTAAAAAAGAGCTACGAAGTGCAGTACGAGTTGAAAAAAATGAAAAATGCAATTGAAGTGGAAAGGCAGAAAGCCACTGAAGCTACGGATAAAATGAAAAATGATCGACGAATGTTCCAATTACAAGTTAGCAAATTAAAAAGTAAGTTGTCGAAAGTAATGATAGGTAGTAAAGGAGACATGTCTTTGACAGTGGACAAACTTAGGAAGGAACTAGTTGGCGTTACAAGCAAATTACAACAAATTACGTTAGAGAATAATATATTGCAACAAAAATACGACAATTTAGTTGAATCTACTCAACACGACATAGAATTAAATGAATCATTGCATAAAGAAGAAGGTGGGTTTAGTTTAGGTGACATAGATTCGTTAACACATGTAGAAATTGACGAACGCTTAAAATTTATACAAAAATATATGGCTGGTGTATTGCAGCAATGTGGTTATGATATGACAATTGCAGAAGGTATAACTAGTCGTATGAATAATTTTTCGGAAGATTGGTGGAGTGCAAAGGATCTAATTGAGTCTTGTACCAGTGAAAAAACATTTACCGACGATACGTTAACATTTAGTGGAAAGAAGAGCCACCCAAAAGAATTTGGGGTGAAATTGAAAGAAGTTGCATTCTTCAAGGATTTTGAACGGGAATTTGCAATTTAAATACGTATAATTGTTTTACTTATTAACACAAGTTAATGTAAAATAATATCATAATAATATTTAAGTTACCTCAAAATAAAAATAAAGTATTAACTTTTTATAAAATATAAAAAAAAAAAATGCACAAAATGTAATATTTTAACAGCTTATTACTTCAGAACATATTAATATGCTCTTACTCATTAAATTTAAATAAAATGGTATACCCCACACGCTTCCGGATAGTTACCGGTTGTTGTTCACAACAGGATTTCCCACTTTGGCAGCTTCACCGTTGTCGAGTGATCCCGACGTCCAGCGTGTACAACGAGTGCGCAAGGAAGGATAGAATCCTACTCGTGCTTGTGGAGTATTAGTTTGCAGACGTGCATCCGAGCTTCACTATAGTAGGTTGATTATTATTCTTGAGAGTGAGTATTGAGCATACGTAGTAATTTATCTCGAGTGGTAAAATTATCATGTATTAACTTTAAAATACTAACTCATCACGGGATCTAAAATTATATAACTTTACACTTTAACGCATTTATTATAAGTTAAATATTATTATTTAAAATCTGCGTGTTTTATCAAAGAATCATACGCGAGTACGTATATCAAAGAATCATACGCGAGTACGTATAATATAAAAGTTATACATGTGTACGTGGTATTCAAGATTTGCTGCTCTTCTTTGAGGGTTTGACTTTTCCTGCTGCTACTTTTTCCTTTTTGTTAAATAACTGCTCTTCGTCTGGGTCATAAATCACTATAACATGTTCCTCATAGCTATTTTTACAGCTATTTTCACATGAATAAATTAAAATAGTTTCCCAGCTCATGTTGTTAATATATCTAGCATCTTCAATTGTTGAAAGCAATGATGGCATTAATTGCATTTCAAATAACCGATTTCCATTACACTTGCTACATTTTGGTACATCATGTTTTATTACAACGTTTGTTTTCTTCTTTTGCTTGCTATTTTTATTGCTGTTGTTGGTGCTTTTGGAGTTCAATAATTTGGACGGTGGCAGTAAGGGATTTGAACCATATGCATATCGCATGCATTGATTTGGCACACGCAAAATACGTTGATAAAACTGATCGTCACCTGCTCCTGTACTCAAGTCAATAGTGTTATTGTTGTTATGATTTGATTCTTTTGCATCTTTTTTTGACATTTTTGTTGTTTTATTAGTTTGTACAATATCATAGTTACTATCTTCACCGTATGTATATTCTTGCATTGGATTATTAATTAAATTTTTGTATTTCTTATGTATTGCTGAGTTATCATTTTGTTGTTCCTCATATGGTTCTTCTATAATGTTGATATTTATCTGCGGGAAAGTTGCTGTTTTTATCTGACTTCCTTCATGGTTTTCATTTTTGGTGTTTGCTGCGCTATCATTTTGTTTAAACAATTTAAAAGACAGATTTTCTTCCAATTCATTTGATTTCTTCTTCTTTTTCTTCTTTTTCTTCACCTTCTGATTTTTATTTTTATTACTACTACCATTATTTGTTAATTTGTCTCGCATTGCTAACAACGCATCGAAATCATTTCCCGCCCATGCATCAGTATTTTTTAAGTCTATCTTTGCAACCGGCTTCTCTACCATTTCCTCAACGGAATTTTGCATGTGTTCATGTGCTGACGTTGTTGTGTTTGTGCTATCCTCGCTATTTTCAATATCTTGTGTTCTATAAACTTTCCACGAGCTATTTCTGTTAGTACATATACCATTGTTACAACCAAAAATTAATAAACTACGATGGTATTCAACAGGTGCATAAACTTGCGATACGAGTGTTAACGTTGTACTACAAGTTTTACAAATAGGGGTATTTTTGTCTACAATGTTATCGTTATTAAAATACCCTGGCAACCCACCAAGATAGCTTTCGTATGGCGAATTATGTGCGTGGGCTCGTTTTACCACTTTTTTTGCTGTCGTTGTCGCTGGAACACCAATCAATACTACTGCATCTTCAAATGGGTTTTCAACCTGTTGTTGTGCGGTTAACGTTGCCATCGTCCGTTCCAGTAGGTAATTTTGGTAACAAGCTATACAAACGTAAAATGTACTACAAAAGGAAGGTATCCCCAGAGCATGTCCATGTCCATGTCCAATCCATCCTGACGTAATTATATTAATCCTATAGGGGTCCAGATTTCAAAAATAGTGGCCACC
>JACKZZ010018953.1_pt1 | contig 19364 bp, 8 predicted proteins | sample 8027871 | NCBI WGS metagenome assembly JACKZZ01 (sample SAMN15724774, study PRJNA655200) | protist metagenome | isolation source: fluorescence activated cell sorting (FACS) single amplified genomes of... | place: USA: West Boothbay Harbor, Gulf of Maine | collected 2000-07-19
ACTACGAAATTTACGATAAAGAAAAGAAGAAAAGGCGAACCACGTGGACGCCTGTCCGGAACGCGGAGGCAGGCGGCGACCCTGGTGAGCTTGATTTTGGTACGGTGGGGGGCGAAGGTGGGGACGGGGCCAGGCCCGCTGAAACAAAGGAATTCGTTGACGAAGCGTCCGGAAAAGTGTACTACGAAGTGAACGATAAAGTCAAAAAACAAAGACGAACCACGTGGACGAAGCCCGTCGGTACGAAACCGTTCGATGCTGAAGGGCCAGGAGCATGGAACGAGGGGCCCGGGGAGTCGGCGCCCGAGGACGCGACGACGACGAGGGACGATAGCGTTGAGTACATAGACGAATCATCCGGGCAGCCGTACTACGAAGTTTCCGACAAGGCTAAGAAATCCAGGAGAACCACTTGGACGAAGCCGAATGGGTTCAGGGTGAGCTTTGAAGATGAACCGGGAACAACGGCGGACGCGCCCAACGAGGAGGGCGAAAGACCAGCCGACAGCGGTACGGAAAGTGGCGAGGCAGTTGGGGCATCCGATGCCGTGCAATATTTAGACAATACGTCCGGACGGTCGTACTACGAAGTAAATGATGGCGCTGTGGGTGGTCAGAAGCGATCCCGGCGGACAACATGGACCAGGCCTTTGGATTTGCCGGTAGCACCGGAGGAAGGTGCAGAAGCCTTAGACCAAGAGCTGGCCTTGAATGCTGGCGGCGTGCTGGAATCCATTGCAGAGGCAATGAGCCCTGAAACTGAGGAAGGCGGCGATGCTTCCCCGCCTCGAAGGGAGCAATCCCCCGCGTCCTCGCCCACTGCTCAGGCAGACGGCGGCGGCGCTGTCGTAGGGGACAACATCAGCCCTCGGCAGACCCCGGAGAGCGAGCGCCTGGCCCCAGTCCTGAGTGGTTGGGCGCAGCAGTATGACGCTGAAGGGAATGCCTACTATTACAACCTTGCGAGTAGGGAGACCCGTTGGGAAGAACCCGGCAACGCGACCGAGGGGGGTTACTGGCAACAGCTTTTGGACGAAGAGCGAAACGCGTATTTTTTTAGGCACACCGTGACGGGTACAATGCGCTGGTATTTGGAAAACGCAGCAAACCCCGACGAAGGGGCAGGCATCGCTCCAGAGAACGTTCAAGAATCCGTTACTCAGGCCGAAGAAGGTAATGGTGGCGCCATGGACGTGAACGAAATTAGGGGGGTCGCCCCAGCATTGCCGGACGGGGGAGTGTCGCTGATGCAAGAGGCCCGCGTGGCCGGGCTCGTTGCAGGCGCGCATGAATTCAATATAGATCGAGTAGACCGTGACGTGTCCAAATGGGCGAAGGATTTCGACGCGGAGCTGTCGCATGACCGGCGTGCAAGGCAGGCGGAACGGCTGCAGCAGAGCGCCCGGAACGCCAGCCAACTGAAAAACCGGATGAACCCTGCCATGCCGTCCCCACTGAAGCGCCTTCAAGAATTTCGGAAATCGCTGGAAAGTATGGTGAAATCGAATGATCGCCTGAGCGCACTGGGTGGGAGGCGGGGCGGCTTACTAACGTCGAGAGCGTCCCTAGACGCGCAGTCCGCGCTCCAAAACACTAAAGTGACCGCTGCCCGGGTGACGTCTGACCCCGCATCCTTCACCATGCGCTTGGAGAAACACTACAGCCCACCGCTGCCCTCGGCGAAATCCCTACGTGCGGCTGCAGAGCATGAGGCAGAAACGCGCATTTCCAACTTGAACCACCGCGTCGATAACATCAAGGCAACTATACAGAGAATCGCAGAGGGCGACGCTGGTCGTGGGCGGACGGACCCGCACAGTTCGTACGAAGGTCCGCGGAGGGCGGACCCTGCCTCCCCTGTGGAACGACTACGAGAAATAATTGAAGCGAACGACAGGGACATTGGAAAACACCGACACTACCGTTCCCCAGACATCATGGCTTTTAAGAGTGGGCGATTTCGTTCCAGAGACGTGAGGGACCGGGACAGCGGCGAGGGTCATGCCCGACAACAGGACCACAATAGCCATCACTACGAACAACCGACGGAAAGTTTTTTGCACATGACGGAAGATCACCGGGACGACCACCATGAGGTAGACGAGTTCGCCCGCGATCCGAACGAAACCGCGCACCATCGAAAATACGGCTATTGATTGATCTGAGGCTTCTGACATTGTTATGAATAACTCTAAACATGCGAATTGAATTCACACTATAATAAAGAAAAACAAATTATATAGTTATACTGTGTAATTTGTAATGCGTACTTCGTACAATTCAAAAAATACACTTACACCCCAGTTTTTTTATAAAGTAAAACTTTAGAGATAAAACTTTTAGAGATAAAACTTTTTAGAGAGCGCCCGTTCTTTTCAATATTTCCTTCTCCACACGCTCGCAGCAAGCGTTGTACTGATCAACTACATGTTGGCACCTCTTCACTTTATAGTTCGATCGGGACAAGCACCACTGAATATCACATGCAATCTTCTGGCAGCCTCTGTCCTTTTGACACGGCTCGGCCTCGGCCCTCTGCTTCTTCCCCGCTCCTTTATATACAAAAGTCATGCCCTTCTTCGTCGACGCTTGAACTGATTAAAAACTTAGCACAACCTTTTCCCTTTTCCTTCTTTTCCGTGTGTCCCTTTCTGAACCGTTTATTCTACATTTCAATACTAATAGTTCGCAAAGAAAGAAAGAAATTTCACATACACAATTTTGATGAATCATTTAATATTACAACAACAACAAAATTACAAGCAAAGAAGCTCATTCTAACCTCATCATCTGCTAACTTGTTAACCTCATTTTTATTCTTCTTCTTCTTCATCATTTTCTTGTTGTTCTTCTTTTTTTTTCTTCTTCTCAAAACTTTTTTTCTTCATCTTTCCATATATTAGTGTTAGGGTTAGTGTTAATGTTATGCGGGCGCAACAACAATTTGGGATGAACACAAAACACAAAGTAAAATAAAGAAGGAACCAACGAACCCGGTAATTTAAACTACGATACTATGGAAATACGAAGGAAGTAATAAGGATCAAATAAACAATCGAATTTTTTACTTCTACTTCTTATTTTCATATTATAATTTAAATTATATAGGTATTTTATAAAGACCACACATCACAGCCACAAACTGTTATATATATGGCTATAGGATGGAAATTGACTTTTTTTGACTCTTTCTTTCTTTCTTTCTCTCTTCTCTCTTCTCTCCTTTTCCTATCTTCTTCTTTTGGATTATATTTAAACGAGGAGGTCGATCTTCTATTTATTTTATCTATTTTAGCTAATAATAACATTGAAAAAATAGTGTACATTATACCAGGTATGTGAAGTAAGTTGACGAGGAGGAGCAGCAGGCAGAGAAAAAGAAGAAGTAGAAGAGAGAGAGAAGAACAGAAGAAGAAGAAGAGAAGAAAAGAAGAAAAGAAGGAAGAAAAAATAGGCGGCGGCGGCGGACTTTGCTTGTTTCTTCTTCTTTCTGTATGTTGTTTATGCACACATTTATAATTCATTTATTAGAAGTAGAAAGGAATGAAGGAATAAAGCGAAACCATCTAGAAAGACGTTTATTGCCTTTGTGTTTGTTGGAATTTTTATCGAGATATACATATACATACGTTTATATTCATTACCTGGGCAACCTAACAATATGGCCTTCCGAACGAAAACCGTCTCTGCATTGTTGCTCGTGGTGGCAACCTTTTTGTGCTGCTTGGACCAAAGCGAAGCGCTTTACTTCTTGGTCACGCAGGGGGTAAAGCGGTGCTTTTTGGAGGAAGTCCCCGCCCACACCGTTGTCGTCGGGGTGTACGAAAACCCAGATATTGACAGTGACGGAACGTTTGACTCGTCCGGGAAAGCACTTGGTATCCTTATCACCGTCACGAAAGAGGGCAACAAGAAGGTCTTGTCCGAGAACGCCGGCGTCGACGGCCGGTTCGCATTTACATCGGAGGAGGAGGGTGTCTTTGAAGTGTGTATGGAAGTTAACCGAACAAAGGGTTGGTTTGGGGAACCGAAAAAGTTCAAGTTTCACTTGGACCTCCAAGTGGGAGAGTCCACCATTGACTACACCGCGCTGGCGAAGAAGGAACACCTTTCCGACGTAGAAGTGCGCGTGCGCAAATTGTCTGATAGAATTGCTTCGGTAATGAACGAGCTGCATTACCAAAGGCAGCGTGAGGAAGACTTTCGTAACACCAGTGAAAGTACGAACACCAGGGTCATGTGGTGGAGCATTTTGCAGACTACTGTAATGCTCGTCTCCGCCGGGTGGCAAGTTAGGCATTTGAAGGACTTTTTTGAGTCAAAAAAGTTGGTATAAGTGATGTGATGTCTTGTGATGGGAACCATTTTTTTAGTAAAGTGGTTGAGAAGCCCACCCCTATCCTTGCTTTTAAAATCCGGAGAAAGACGAGGCACTGGGACCTCACGCGCGCGTACACACATGTACATATCATACCAGGTAATGTGTAGTACATTTTTATATTTCCCCTAAAACTTTCATCATCGAAGTAATCGTAAGTATCTGATCATATGATATGATATCATATGATACGTTAATCACGATAACAAATGAAAAACAAATGAAAAAAAAACAAATTTTATAATTAACAAATTTGATAATTTTAATTTTGTAAATGCGTGTATACGAAGAGAAAGTTTCTGTGTCTTCTGTCTTCTGGAATTTTTACCTTTGAAACGCTCCTCGCTACTGTCATTTTTCCTCTCTCCTTGATTGTTTCTTTCTTTTTCCTTGAACTAATGAGAGGTGTTGTTTTTTCTTTTTATACATTTCGGGATACGCCTGGGGTCTATTCTAACAGCGTTTTGTAGCCGGCGTACGGCTCACAAGGATTCGTTTGTGATGAACCGATTGCCCTCGCCTCTCGCGGTGTCGAAATCGTTGAATATTCTTACCCTTGCGGCCATTGGACCGTTCGACTTTCGCGTTTGCCTTTTGGCTTTTTCAGCCCCGGACGAATCGCTGGGCACGTTGTCCCGAAACGATCGGCCTGTTTTAGGCTTCGCCACATTTTCAACCTTGTTGACTTTCGCTGGGGCACTATTGGTCGAGTTCTGACTATTTTGGTTTTCTTTCGCGGAGTGGACCCCTTGGTTGTTCTTAGAGTAGCCATAAGGCGTTGCACCATTTCCGAAGCGAAGGGTGCGCATCGCGTCCTCGTCCGTTGGGGTTGTTACGTGCAAGAAATGCTCGATCATCTTGATCACTGGGATCGAAGCGTTCTCAACCGAGATCATTCTCGACATGACGATTTGAAGCTTCTCCAAGCGCTCCTTCACCACTTCTTCGTCCATGGAAGACCCCCAGAAGATTACTCGGGAGGGAAATTCTACGTTTTTTAGCGCCTTCAGAATACCCTTGTCACTCTCCGCGTACGCGGTCTCCAGCACGTTCGAAAACACGTCGTAAAATTCGCTAAAGCGGCGGTACATGGTGAACAGGGGCTTGGTCTCGGACATGACGTTTATTTCGTAAGCGGTGTACTTCGAACTTGTATGAGACAACTTCTTTGGCACCGTCATTGGTTTACCAAAGGTCACGTTCAGCACGTTGAAGCGCCGGACAAACAGCGTCTTTTGGGGAAGCTTCGGGACATGTTCCCGGACGGTGGCCTGGGCCCTGGTGCGCGACTCGGTCGCATCGTACAGTGGTGAGTAAGACATCGACTTGAACCGCGAGAGTGCTTTCTCTGTCTTGTCTGCTCTGCTCGCGCCCCCATCGTTTGCCCCTGGCATTGCAGACACTCGCACTGCCCTTTCTGGCGCAAACGTATTGGCACGCTTTGTCTTGTACACTGAAGTTAGGGAATTTCGGACCAGCTTCGACTCGTCCAGCTCCGCCGAGGTCCTTGGGAAGTAGACAGGGGCTGCGGACTGGAAGAGGGCAAGCTCTTCGCAATCCAACGCAAAGAAGACCACGTGGTCGAATTTCCCGCTGTATTTCTCAAGAAATTTTCGCAACGATTTCATTGCAACGTGCACTGCAATGCTATGGTCGTACCCGTCGGCAACGATGGTGTTAAACAGCCCGCAAAAGGCGACTGAGCGGCACTTTGATTCGACCGCGGAGGTGAGGATATTTACAATTATTTTGTCCAGGGCGTTCACTGCTGCGGACTCGTACTTGTTGCTATAAGTGGGTGTGACGCACGTAATCAACGTCTTGCAGTGCAGGTTTCCGCCGTCGACTGCTAGTGTCTGAGACGTGTGAAACCTTCCAGAGTGGTGGCATCTTTCTTGGCTTTTCAATCGCCTCAGCGCGTCCTGCGTGTGAAACCCAGCCTTGGACAGCAGTGCTGTGCTCACCGGTATTGCCGGGCGCATTCGCACGTTAAACGGGCACGCTATGCCGTCACATTTCATGTTAACAATGTCCCCTGAACATATTGATAACTTGTTGCTCAAGTCCAGCCTTATTGGCCCAGAGGCACCCTTTTTTATTTGCTCCGCCACCGCGTCTTGGTCGTTGAAAAAACGGACCAGAGTCTCCGAGTCGATTACGTCACTCATGTCAGCGCGCACGAACCCTTGTTTTCCAGTGTGATGGATCCCTGTTGGCCGAACGGAGGAGGAGGGGATGAAGAATCAACAAAAACAGAAAACTACCTACGGGAAAGGCTTCGGAACAATTTTAGCAAATGGCAATGTTCATAAATCAGACCTATAAATTGTTCTGTTCTGACCTTTTCCTTCTCTTTTTTTTTTGTTGTAAGCAAAAGACTTCTTCTTTTTATAGGTTGATATACTTTTTCAGAGAGTGAAGTGGTGGGTCTTTCAACTTTTTTGAAATATATTAATTTTTTTATAGTAGTAGTGAGTATTATTATTATAGACTATTATATTTTGTTTTGTTTTTGTTTTTGCTTTTGCTCTAGTAGAAGAGGAGGAGAAAGAAGAAGATGACTATACTATTATTATGTTAAACATGTTCTTCTCACAACAACAACAACAATAAATGATTTTTTTTTATTTTGCTTTACCACAACAAAGCGAATTTATTTTAACTAGCTAGTCTGTATAATAAAACTATAAAAATGAGAACGTTGTGTGTTGTTGAGACTTTCGTTGCTTTTTTTTAATTTATTTTCTTCTTCCTCCTCTTCTTCTCTCTTTCTTTCTTTTCTTTCCCTTCGTAACGTACCGCCGTACGTATTAATGTGTATTATTATACCCCTTTCTCTCTCTCTCTTTACTTTACTTCGTGACGACGCGATATTTTTATTTTCTCAGTAGTTGTCACATCATAATCGTTATATTTTAGAATTTCAAACTGTTGTTTGGTATATAAATAGTTTGGTACAGGTAACCTGTACTAGCATTGAATGGAATGAAAATATTTTAACGACAAACAAAGAAGGTGAAAATAGAAAACAAGGAGGTCGTATAGTCCTAGTTATAAGAAGAAGAAAGAAAATGAGTAATAAATATTTAGTCGTCTAAAAGAAACTAATATTTATTATACTAGACTAGTCACTAAGCAATTCCATTAAAATATTATACTTCACGTAGTGTAGTAGTGTAAAATAATCTATCAGATTACTACTACTACTACAACTACTAACAACAACAACAACTAACATTAATATCACGAAAATATTTTATTATTATTTTTTGCATTAATACTGTACTGTACAGTACTAATATTTTAATATTTATTTTTATTAATAAATAGTCGTCTATAATATTACAGTCATATTCTTCTTCTATAATAGTTTTTTTGTTTTTTTAATTTGATTGATGATGGATTGAATGAGTAGATTTATTATCCCCTGCTGATACTAGTCCAGGGACCAAAAATTAACGAAAACACAAAAAAAATAACGAAAACGAAAACGAAGTATATGAAAATAAGGAAATAATAAGTATTTTTAGTAGATAAAAAAATGATGGTGTATTAAGGATATATATAACAAAATAGAAGAGTGATGTTGACTAGTCTAGACAGGGTTCCTGTAACATTAATTCGGATTAGGTACATTTACAACACAAATTATACATACAGATAAGCTTGAGCGAAAACAATGTAAAACAACCTCTGTCATATTTCGTATATAGAAATATCAAGAGCGATTTGTGATTTTTCGTATATAGAAATATCAAGAGCTATTTCTGCTTTCGTACGAACTACAACACATACTTTACATAAAGATAATATTGTAAAATGTACTTACAAAACATCGATTAGTGAATTTCGTATATAGAAATATCAAGAGCGATTTGTGATTTTTCGTATATAGAAATATCAAGAGCTATTTCTGCTTTCGTACGAACTACAACACATACTTTACATAAAGATAATATTGTAAAATGTACTTACAAAACATCATTTCGTGACTCCGCAAAATGTAAACTACTTCTCTTTGATGTATTATATATCGAAATATGATCAACAATTTGTTATTTTACAAGAACTACAACAAATTATGTACATAAAGACAATACTGTAAAATATAATTAGAAACATGATTTTTTTGTTATTGTTCATATATTGAAATAACATCAGCGAATTAGAACAGTACATCACTAGACTATGAAGAGTCAATAAAAAAATAAACAGTACTTGCTAGACTATGAAGAGTCAATCAAACAATGAACAGTACTTGGTGAAGCTGTAATTATATTATTTTACAAGAACTACAACAATAAAATGTGTACATAAAGATATTATTGTAAAATATAATTAGAAGCATCGTATTGTTATTGTTCATATATTGAACAGTAATACATTATCTTAAAAACACATTCTAATAGTAATACATTATCTAAAGACGAATTTAAACACATTCTCATACTAATACATTATCTGAAGAAGAATTTAAACACATTGCCCTCCCTATTGGACGCTAGCAAAACGCAACAGGCAAGGATAAAAAACAATAAATATGCTCCTTAAAACCACACACTGAGCATATATATTCGAAACGATACACAAATCCTTAAAACTACTTCAATCAGCAGGGTCCTCGTGCCGCAGGTACTTTAATTATTTATTAGTCTAGTATAAATAATATTTTATTGAATTATTAATACATTATTTATTGAATTTTTTATGTGTTCGCAACTTCACAAACACAACACGTCTTCTTCTTCTTTCTTCTTGTTGTTTTCTTGTTTTCTTTATTATTTTTTGAAATGAATGATATGAAGAAAGGTGGTTGTTATTGTATTAATAAATAATAATAATAATAGGAATTTGTTTTTCTTCCGTATTATTATTATTTAATAATAATAATAATTCATCATTGAACAGTACCATTTCTTCCTTCCAAACCACTCCCTCAAATGTACCGATCAATGCATTCGAAGGAGAAATAAAAATAGAAAACAAGAACCCAATACATCCTATTATCAACGCGATTAAAACCGGTCGTAAGCAAGGAAATTGCCGAGTCTGTCTGGAAAACCCGTATAGGTAACGACAATGTCGGAGGAGAAGAAAGGCGATGAGGCCAAGCCAGCAGCCCCAATAGAAATTATGATAATTAACGCCCACGTTAATGGGTATGAGGGGGAGAAAGTTATATCCATCCCCTGTGGAAACGGCCCGCAAAATATTAAATGGTTGGGGCATGTTGCAATCGCTCGGTACGACGAAGAAGAGTACCAAGGCTGGGTAAAGTTAGGTGTTCCTACCCGTATAGTTGTCGTCGAAACTGGTGAAGAGCTCGACTTGTCGGATATTATCAGCAGCAAACTAAAGCACGACGACCACGTCGAGGTGAGCTCATCCATGTTCTCAAAAGAAGCCTCGTCGTAGATGTAAAGGCTGGCCCCAAAGGAAGAGGGAGGGAGAACGGTACAGGTGTTACAAAAATATCTAGTTCTTACGAATTATGTGTAAATCTATTTTATTTACAAACACGACGCCCGCGCCCTGCCGTTCACACCGATGATACCTCCTGGCCTTCGCCATTCACAATAATTCTTGGGGTTTGCTGTGGTGGTTGCTGTGTCAAATCAACTTTTTCTTCCGATTTTTTCCGTTGGTCTTTATCCAACATTTCCTCTTTGACACCTAACACACTACCATTTTGTAACTCCTCTACCCCCGCGCACTCCTCCTCTACCCCCGCGCCGTCCACTTCAGGATTCAGCGTCTCCTCTTCTTCCACCCTTTCGTAGAACAAGACATACGCTGTGCGCCTGTTTATTTCTTCTGGCCCCCTCATGTTTGAAACCCAGGAATCGTTAAACTTGTACCACACGTTGTTGCGGTGGTTCAGGCAGCTCGCCGTGTAATGGCCATACCCCAGGTCTCCTGAATGTTCGCTGACTGCAAACAGCTTGTACCGCAAAGACTTTCCCTCTTCATTTGGGCCTTTGACAAACTCGTCCAGTTCCAAAACATCGTCGCCGGCGGGAAAGTGCACAGGGCGGTCCAGCTTCTTCCTGTTGGGCGAATAGGGATTTTGCTTGCTTGCAGCATATTCAAAGCGTTTTAAGTGGACAATAAGCACGTCCGGGGCTTTCCAAACGTCCATTTTCTTGTGCGCTCGTACGTGCTCCTTGCAGGATGGGCAGTACCACTCGTCGCTCTCCCCAAGCTGCTCTTTTTCAGAAAATACAGAGAAGCACTTTTCCAGGGTCAGGCCTACCTTCTTTTTTCTTCCGGACGTTGGCGAGTGCGACATGCCCGTCATTTTCGCCTCGAGGCCATTCATATGCACAATGCCCTCGGAGTCGCTGTCCATGCGGCTCTCAAAATCGTCCTCGTTTGCCCAGTCAACATAGATGACAAAGTCTGAAACCTTCCTGTTGCTGTAGCCAGAATAGTTCTGTGCTGAATCCAAATAATCTTGTAGACGCGTCGGTCTATTCTCATCGTCGAAAGCATCGGCATTGGCAGTTTGCAACTGGTTGAAGGATGCGTTCATGCCGAAGCCCATCGTAAATGGCTTCCTTGGGGGAATTTTCGGAAACGGGGCTGTCGGGCTTGTCTGCATCTCGGAAGTCCTGGCTACTTTTCGAGAGGACGACGATAATGCACCTGGTTCGCTGTTCCCATCTTCGCTCCTTTGACGCACTCGAGTGTCCTTCTTCTCAGTCCTCTCCTCAAACGCGTCGCCCCAGCTGATACCTTGGACATGATTGACCGCGTATTGTTCGATTTCCCCAAGCGTGGCATTAGAGCGAACCCTGAACAACCATGTGTTTTTTTGTTTAACGCTGCTCATGGAGGCGCTGTAATAACCGTTCCCCTGACTTTTTTTGTAACGGTGGACAATTTGCACCTTCTTCACGAACTTATAGACTAAGTGGTCCAGCCTTTGGGCTATGGCGTCGCCCACATTAGGATCTTCCCTTAAGACGCTCTGGGGGCTAAAATTATGCAATGGCGTCCGTCCGACTAGCCGGTGAACCTCCGACTCGGTTAAGTTCCCTTCCTGGGCCAAAAGGCGCAGTATGCCGGCTCTACCTTCTTGCCCTCGCAGCATGAATAGAATAAATTCCCCCTTGCTCTTTAAGTCCATGAGATCCTCGTTTCCGTTGTACTTTCTGTAAAGCCCCCCTTTATACCACTCAAACGGTTCCAACTGGCTCGAAGATACTGGGCCAAACTTTAAACGGCGCCCAAAGCTGCTGCCAAACTCAGACAAGCGCTTCGCAACGATCTCTTGAAGGTCCTGCACGGTAGCGGTTTTCTGGGGCACCTTCACAGAGTACAGACTTATTGTGTTTTTGCAGTCACCCGCGGAGACGTAGACGTTGTCGATAGTTATATGAGAAGGCGGAGGAATAGGCAAACTCAACGACAAGAACGGGTCGAACTTGACGGTGTCAAACCCACACTTGTTGCAAGTAAGGTGACTCCTGAGCTGGCCGTAGAATTTATCCACGACAAAGCTCCTGTTTCGAAGGAGAAAGTTGCTCCATGCACCTGCAGCTACTATCTCGTCTGGGGTGTGTGGTTCCGGGTCTTTGTCTTCTACGTACGGCTTCTTCTTGACAATATTCAGGTCTTCGTGAAGCCCGTCCAACAAGAAGTTCAAAAGCTCTTGGGCATCGTGCTGTCGGTAACCCTGAAACTGCGGGCTGATCTCGCCGATGATTCCCTTCATGTCGTATGGAGAGACGGATGCGTTTTGGCCGCTCCACATTTGCTGGATCAGGGCTGCGTACGTGCGCGCAAGACGGCCTTGGGAACCAAGCACATTTTCCGTGTTTATGTCGTTGCAGTGCTTGTTGCGCAAAAAATACTCGGTGAAAATGGTGGTGTTGCCCATGCACTGAAGCATGGAGTTCATGAAGCATGTGTTTCCCAGGTTTTCAAGCCCGCAACGTCCCGGTACTTCCCGGGTTGCAACAATTTGGTCGTATTGGTCGCCGCCCGCCCCTAATTCATAATCGAGCATTGTGCTTGTTGAACTTTGCCCATGCTGCGCGGCCGGTCGTCCTTGGGGGGACAGCCCTGGGGGAGACACTAGCATGTGGTCGTCTGAAAGCGAGCCGGAGGCGATGTTGGCCAATATGTCGGATGTTTCGAGTCTCTCCGCCATCTCTGCGTCGGACCTTACCTGTGCACTGCTCGATGGAGATCCTTGCTTGCTTGCCATCTCGTTCAAAGGGCGTATTTTGTCGCTGTACAAGCATGCCACTTGCGCGTTGCCATTCCATCCGCTGCCCCCCTCGTCGAACACCTTGAAGTCTACGAATGTACCATACAAAGTGACCATCAGCCCGTCTTTGAAACTCTCTGGATCAATCTTGGCTCTGTGAAAACCAAACACTTTCGCCCTGCGAAATTTGTTTTTCCCGTACGCAAACTCGCTCGCGATCTTGAGGTTCGCTCTCCAGTCGGAGTTGGAAACAGGCAGAATGCTCATTGTTTTGCTTGGATCCTTCCAGTGGTCGTATAACCTTTTTTCCCCTAGGTAATGGACGTGCACCTCCTGCTTCCATCCTGACTTCCTCCACTTCTCCACCCGTGCCATCATGTACTCGGTGGAACCTTCAGGCGTGCACATGACTATGTGTCCTACCAACGGCGGGGTAGATTTGTAGAAATCGCTGTCCCAAGAGGGCCAATATTCTACCAATAAATCAAGCTGGGCGCACGGAGATCTGCTCTGTTTTGTGCGCAGGTCTAAGTGTCGCAGTTGAGAGTCTACAAAGTGTTGAAAGGTTTTTGTGCTCGGCACATTCTTTTTTCTAAATTCCCCTGACTCCGGGTCTTTTTCTCGTTTCATTTCCGTAAGGGGGACAAACGTCCAAGATGCTTCTTCGTTGTCGGGGTCAGGCCCGCAGTACTGCTGCTCCTGGTTGTATTGCGGTATGCATTTTTTGACAGCTTTTCGCACAAAAACTCGAAAGTTGAGAGGTGCCATTGAAAAAGTGAAGTCGTCGTCGGAATCATCGCGTTGCATCGCATTGTTTAATCTACTGTACAAGGTTCCCAAAGTCATCGAAGGCGGCAACATGAGGACCTGCTTTAAGGGGCACGGGACGTACGCGTCGTCTGACCGCTGCAGCCCACATGTCTTAACAAAATTGACGAGATAAGGTCTCCATTCAATGTCTCCATTCTCAAGAACTTTCCCCATTATTGGCCTATCCCGTGCACCAATTTCTGCTCCGTTGTTGAACTTTTGAACTGCCTGTACCACAAACCTCAGGGGGACAATGACGTAGTCGCGGTTCTCGCGGGCCTCCAAACCCAGTTGCCCCGACTCGGACTTTAAGTGCTGTGTCGTCACTTCTCCTGGGCTAAGCTGGTCATCCTTTGAAACGTCTTCGTTGTCGCTATAAACTCTCCACTTCTCAAACCAACGCCTGCACACTACAGAAGGAATGTTAGTTGCGACGTTGGTGTTGTTGGTGTCGCTGTTGTACGGTTGATTTGTCCACACACCAAGCACCTCCTTCAGCAATTTTTTCCTATCGTGATGGCTGATTGGGGCGCCCGAAAACGCCATCTGCCGTTGTCCTGGCGTGCTCCCCGGGGGGAGAGCCGGTTGGGCCTTGCTGCCAATGGTCACAAATGACGACGACGTTGGCGGCGGCGGAGGGCCTTTCTCATCCGCGAACGCCTCGCCCGTCCCACTGATTTCGCCCAAACCGTTCATTAAGAAAGAAAGAAAGAAAAAAAGTTCCTGGGAATACGAGGTTCAGAGGACCAGGCGTACTGTGTTGCAAACTCTCTGCTGAAAGTTTACGGAAACACTTTCTTTCATTCAGTGCTATTTCTTTTTGCCAGATTATTGTCCGTATTCCTATTATTAATCATCGTGAATATAATCATCATCAATTTACTCTCGTCTATAACCACATACACCACACCCACACAACACACATCTTCTTCTCCTCTCTCTCCATTATTACCAACTTCTTACTACGTACCGGTACTTACCCTTCTTCTTCTTCGTTTTTTTATTATTATTTTTATTATTATTTTTATTTTTATTTTTTTTATTGTGCATTGTATTATACTACTACACAAAATGATTTCCTTCCTCTTTCTTTCTTTGATTTCTTCTTCTTTTTAATAATATAATACAATACATACACGCACCACCACCAGGTAGGTGGGAAGGTATAATACGTAGGTATTTGAGACATTAGTCTATTAAAATGTACATCATTTGTTATATGCTGTGTTGCTACTATTTGTTTATTTGTACTTAAGGATCGAATGATTCTCCAGAAAAAGTTGTACTTGTTTTGTATACTTGAAGTCAGAGATTCTATCTCCATCTGATATTGATTGACAACTTCTTTTTTCCTTCCTACTCTGGAGTACGAGGTAGTCGTCACATACATCCCATCCCTTCTTCCTTTTACTTCTCCTACTTATTATAATATTAATAGGTAGACGATTAGGTCCTTATTTAAATAAATTGTATTTTAATTTTAATATTTTAATTAAAAAGAAAACCAGTGAGTGTTACGTAATAGGCTTATAAATTTAAACTCATCTCTCTTCTTACTTCTTACGGTACAGTCCGTGCACTCAGTACGGTAAATGAATACTACTAGTGTGAATTAAAAGTGTCAACTGAGTGCAAGTGCGTGATAGAACAGAAAAAGATGAATGGAAGAGTGTGAATGTACGTGGTCCTTGTTCCCATCATCATCAATATTTTACAAAAGAAAGTACATCGAGGTTGTATTTTTTAATTATTCTCTGTCGGTCGTCGTTTGAACAAGTCTGTTACCAGCATGTCGAATTTCACAGGTGTCGCCACCGAAGCTGGCGACGTGTGCTACTTGTGTACCCTACCGGAAAGGCTTGTCAGCACGGACAACACCCTTCTCATTTTTCAACCCTGGAACATCGTGTTTCTCCTGTTGATGGTGCTGTTTATCGTGGTTGCACGCTTCTTGTTCCAGCTTAAGTATGACGTTGTTTTCAAAAACAAGACGATAGAGAAGCAGGGGAAGTACAAGTCGTACCTGTACTCGTTCAACGAAGCCCTCGCGGAGGACGACAACAAAGCGCTGGCGGTTTCGCTAGCGGGCTACTTGCTCGGGGCTGGGCTGTACACTTGGTCGTCGTTCAATGGACTGCGTCTGCTCGACGGGTGGGCGAACGTCTACATTGTCATCATTTGGCAAATCGTGGGGGCCGTCCAGCTAGAAATTGCTAGGTTGCTCAACGACAAGGTCGCCTTTGGCTCGGTCAACAACGCGCGCGAGATCGTGAGGAGGCGAAACCTTGCCGTTGGCCTCTGCGAGGGGGGCAGCTACGTTGCGGCCGGGCAGGTCGTCATGGCCGCCACGACGGGGGAATCCCACTCGTGGTCGGTTGACATCGCCAGCAGCTTCATGTGGTTTTTCATCGGACAGATCATATTCTTGATTGTCGATAAAATCTTGGCGCGCGTGGACGACCTGGACATTCAGGACGAGGTGAAGAAGGGGAACGTTGCGATGGGCCTGTATTTTGCCATGAGCCACATCAACATCGGGCTGATCATATCGAACGTAGTGTTCAAGTCGGACTCGATACTTGCATTCTTCGTGTGGGTTATTGTTGGGACGGTGGGCATGCTGCTGTTGCGCGTGTTTATATACCACTTTGTGCTGCCGGGAAGCAGTTTGCACAAGGAGATCGTCGAGGACCACAATTGGGGCACCGCGCTCGTGTACGGCATCATCCCGATCGGGGTCAGCATATACCTGAACACGTTCTTGCCGAACACGTGCGAAAACTCTACATAAAAAAAAGAGAGGTTTCTGTACTTAGATTCTTAGCATGTTTGCGCCAGGAGAATATTGTAAGCTTACGAGATTAAATTATATTTTACTTATAACCCAGAACGCGTATTTTGTTACTTCGTATAGTATTTTACGCGACAGACAACGAGGCAGCTCTACACGAACGTCCCTATAACCCTTCCCTAAAAGTACCAACCTTTTAATTAACGAAAAATTGGCTGTTATTTAATTTATGTATGATATAATTAGTTCTTCTTATTATAAAAGTAGAATCTTGATTTAATTTTTAAATTAAGAAAACCTGTTTTAATGAACACGCACATGTTTGAAATTATTACGTTCGCGCCCGGAACGTTCCTCAGGGAAGTTGACGAAAATATGCTTCGTACGCGTTCCGCGCAGGGGTACCTGGGCACGGGATGTCCGGCAGCAGCGTATCCAGCATGAACGCGGTCACGATCAAGATGACGCCGCTGATCAGGGGCATGCCCCAGTTGCGGTCGTCTTCGATTTCCTTGTTGATGTTTCCTGGCAAAATGAGACGATCCAAAAGTTGCCCGAAGAGAAACAGAAATATGGCAGCCAGGCCGAAGAACAAGAAAAACGTGGCTACCTCTTCGCTCTTTTTTAGAGGCGTGGACGTCAAAAGGGCCAGAGCGATAAGGTTCGATGCGAAACGGATGCCGGCCGCTGCGTTGCCCTTGCGAGCCTCCGCTTGGTCGTCGTACGGCGTAAGCAGTTGGAACAGGACTGAAAAGAGAATCATGCACACTTGGCCCAACGTGAAGAAAAGGGCAGCCGCCGCAACGCTCTCTGCGAACCCGCGGCCAGGGCCACTCAGCACAGCTCGCACGTTCAACGACGTCGCTATGAACGCTCCGGCTTCCGTTATCCCCACGCACAAGTTTCCCTTTAAAAGCTCCTTCTGGTTGTACAGGCCGAACAGCAAGATTTTGTTTTGAATGAAGTAGTTCAACGACAACAGAAAGACGCCAATGAGGCTCCAAACCAGTGTTTCGTAGCAGCTCGTGAGTGGGTCGTCGCTCGGGTCGTTCAGCATCCGTGGCCCAGAAAGAACGATGCAAAGCGCCAACACGAACCCAGAGTAACTTATCGAGAACGCTTTGTTGTCCGCGTCGACCAGTTCGTAGTCAATGCCGCGCCACGTCGGCGTGTAGTCTCTTAACAGCGGGGAATCCTCCCGCTCCGAGCCGTCCGGGGCAAGGTTAAGGCTCACCAACTCTACCCCGGCTGGGGCGGGGGCAACAACTGCGTCGGCAGACACGGTGGCAACGGCGACTCTCTTCTCCTCCACACTCTTTGCCCGGTCTCTTTCGGCTTTTGCAGCTGCGGCCACGTCCAAGAGACCAGCCTTCTGCTTCGAAACAACCTTATTGATGGACACGATCTTTTTCATGACGCCCTTCAGCCTGTTCATTCTCCTCTGTTTCCGGACCGCGATCCTATTCTGCTTTCTTGCGTTCTCCGCAGCTTTCTCCTTCTTTCGTATGCCCTTGGTGGCTTTGTTGTAGTACCGAAACGGGATGGAAAAGTACACTCCAGAACCATATACTACAAAGACTATGAAGGCCGTCAGGACAATGTTCGCCCAATTGATGAATGGGTACGTGATGAATACGGTGTCGGACAGCCGCTCACCAAACGCCGGCCACTGGCAGGCGTCGTCATAACGTTCGCAGGTGCTCATATCAAATGCAAGACGTCGTTTGTAGTTTGGTTTCTTTCTTTTTTAGTTCCCCTCTATTTTCCTATACAAATTATTCTCTTAAATGTTTCCTCTCATCAACCATTTTGTATACTAAATACATTTCATACATCCATCGTCAATTTGCACTGTACCATCTTTCTCTTCTTCCTCCTCTACAGACGTTTGGGATTATTTACTATTATACCTAGAAGTGTATTGTAAAAAATAATTATTAAAAAAATATTATTTATTTCTCTCCTCTCTAGTCTTATATCATCGGTTCTTATTTTTTTAGTTATTATTATAATAATAAATAATAAATAAATATTTCTTCAACTCTGCTGAGTAGAATTTGTATTCCAGAAGAAGATGAAGGATATTTAAATTTTCTTCCCCCCGTCCTCCTTCCAAAAAGCTGTATTTGTTTGGTATAATTTTGGTGATTTTATTTTATTTCTTCCTACTCTACGGAGCAACTTCAACAAAAGCATTATTGAACACTAGACACTATGGAAATAACTAATACTATTCTTGTCACTAATGAGAATCGTTAAAATAACATAAAAACAAATAAGGTAAATAAAAAAATAAAGTATTGAAACTAATCAATTCATTATGTGTTAATTATACATTGTATATATATTATAAATGTACAATATTGTATTAATATATATATATAATCCTTAAAATATAATTTGGATTCTTTTATGGATGCACCCAACCAGCTACCGGTAAAAAAAAAGTAATATAAAATAAAAGTCGTCTTCTTGTATGTAAAATACCTCCTGGTATAATAATAAATTTTATTAGTTTCTTCTTCTTGCACGCACACAAGTCAAAAAAAATAATAATGTCTTCTTTCCTAGTAACGAAAGACACGACGACGATTTGACCAATGGTATTTCTTTTCACGTTTATGATCTTTCTCGTGAGCACTGTTTTCGTTAACGTTTGGTTTGGTATTTATATAAAGTACGGTCCATCATCGAAAAGGCAGAGAAGGTCTATCGGTTAAAATTGCCAGATTTTTTATTTGCACGGTGTTTAACTAGAACGAGCGTTGTTTTTGGAAAAGACAGAAGAAAAATAATAGCAAGATACTATGGGCAGGTTCGAATCCATCGGTGAGCACGCGTGCGACCCTTACAAAGGGTTTTATTGTGCGTTTGTCGCTGTGGTGGTGATTGTTGTGTCAAGTGTTAGTATTGCGAATTCGGCCGCTGAGATTAACGTTTGGGTCAATCAAGGACTTTGTGAGACGCCGGGGGCTCAGGTGGCCATCTATTCATCTGCCTTGTGGACCAAACTGGCAGACTATCACGGCTTTGCAAGCTCTTGTGCGGCGAACCCGGCTGTAGGCCAAGTCATCACAAACCGCATCCCCTTGAACCTATTCACAGAGAAGCTGCCGTACATGCCAAGACTGTACTACACGGACGGAATTGACCTCAGAAGCATTAATATT
>JACKZZ010024323.1_pt1 | contig 19364 bp, 20 predicted proteins | sample 8027871 | NCBI WGS metagenome assembly JACKZZ01 (sample SAMN15724774, study PRJNA655200) | protist metagenome | isolation source: fluorescence activated cell sorting (FACS) single amplified genomes of... | place: USA: West Boothbay Harbor, Gulf of Maine | collected 2000-07-19
CTGTAGTTTCCGTCGCCTCAGCTCTCCTGCTCTAACTATTCTCGCTTGCTGAGTAAAAAAGTGTCTAAATCTTCTTAAAAAGTCTTCGAAGAATATGGCGAAATGCTCAAGGTTTGTTGTACTAATGCATTTCAATTCATCTTCTGTCGCGGTGTTACAATAGAAAAACAAGTCGAAACAAAAAATCTATCACCAATTCTCGGCCTAGTACGCCGCTTAGCTGTACAAGTCGTCGTCGTCATCCGCCGCAGCTGCGGTAAAGTTCGTGTTGTCATCGGGCCACACGATGCTCACGGTATCTCCGCCCGCGGCACCACCGTGGGACTGCTTGTAGACCGGATCGAACTTCATTCGGAAGTTGTCATACCTGTGATGATAGAAGTATTAATTTGTGATGCAAGTACAGCAAAGAGAAAGACAGGAAGTGGGATATAATAATGGCAGTTACAGTTTTGATAGCATGACAAAAAAAATTGTTATAAAATACTTGTTCAAATCCGTGAGTGACACGGACCGCCTGGCGCCGGCAAACGCCTCTTCGAAGTGTTTTCTTGTGATTTCCGCAACGTCATCCCCGTCCATGGCGGCATCGCCGTCTCCGCCCTTCAATTCGTCCGCCGCGATCGCATATCAAATGCAAATATGTCTGAGACGGGAAAAGTGGAACTTGTGTTGCATGCTGTACTTCCCTGAAAAATCTGTATTGCTCAGCCCAGCAAGAGCGTCACTTTTTCGTCATGCAGAAACGCAGTCTGTCATGCGTGCTATGCATCAGACGGAGTTAAGTGAATTTGTCATGCTTGGCTACACATGACGAGAGCGCCACACCTATCCATATTTTAGCATCACAAGTTTGAGTTTCCAGACCCCGACATATTTGCATTTGATATCGCGTCGCGGATGGCGGCCTTGGCGGCGATCTGGCACAAGTTCTCGATATCGGCGCCGGAAAAACCCTCCGTCTTCTGCGCGATGAAGGTTAGGGGGACATTCGGCGCGATGGGGGACTTCTTCAGCTTGGCGTGCAGGGTCTGCAGCCGGGAGTTTTGGTCCGGAAGCGGGATGTAAATCAACTGGTCCAACTATCCTATGCGAAAACGTCCCCACCAAAGCTGTCATGCAAATGGAAATGCGCAATGACAGGCACATTTGTAATGCGAATCTCCATGAGAGGCATTTTCAATCGTGTTTTGGACCTTGCAAATGGTGTAAACAGCACGAGAGGCTGGCTCTCTCATGCGGGTGCCCTTGCTAACCAGCACTACACTGCAGATGGAAAGTTGTCATGCACAACTTCCAAAACTTGGAGATCTGTGTTGCAGACTCCCCATGATCTTGACTATGGGGTGGGGAAGTTTTTACTCAGGATATCAACCGACCCGGCCGGAGCAGCGCTTCGTCCAGCAGCTCCGGTCTGTTTTATCAAACCCAAAAGTGTCAGAACGTTAACGGTTTTCGTAGATTGCAAATATGCATGACAAATTTTGCCTAGTATGCTATGCTATGCATGACAAATTTGAGCACTCGTTTTGTGATGCATTATTCCCTCACAAACTCCGTTTTGACGTTAACACTTTTTCCTGTGATATGTTTGTTGCGCCAATCATAAAGACGTTCTTCTTCACGCCCACACCGTCGATTTCGGTCAGCAGCTGGTTCATGACACGATCACCCGCGCCGCCCGCATCGCCGGCGGAGGAACCACGGGCGGTACCTGGCGTGAAGATGCATAGTTGTTGTGTTTGTCCACACACGCATTAGACTTAGCGCTCGTCTTATCCTTATGCTCATGGTATACCGTAGTCTGCATGACAAACAAAAAACTGAATGCAGCTTTCAGCAACACAAATTCAGACCCAAAAATCTTCATTTTCTTCAATCACAATCATTTATACCAATAGAGTCCAGTTCGTCGAAGAAGAGCACGTATCCTGTGCAAAAGTATCGCACTGGTAGTAATCGCAGGCATGCATTACAAACCTAGATCCTAAGGTATCACAGCATGACAAATTCCATTTCTCATGCTGAGCAAATTTGTCATGCGATTACTACTAGTACGATACTTTTGCATTTGATAGCACGCACGGGGCCGCCGACCGTGCCTTGTCGAACACTTCCCTCACGTTGGCCTCGGTATCAAATGCAAAAGTGTCTGTGTCTGGAAGGTTGGAACTTGTGATGCTAACTCTGGACTCTAAAGAAATCTGTATTGCATGACCTTATTTACCCCTCAACCACTATACCCCCTTTACGACCACTACCTCAGGTAGGACCTCGGGGGGATGGGGTCAAGCTCTAACGGGGGTCGGACCCGAGTGGAACCGTTAGAGTGGCTGCATGTCCTGATCGAATCCGGAAATTCCAAAAGCACGGTAGCGTTTCCAGCGGTGAACCAGGCAAAACACGACAAACAGACAAAGACGAGGGACTTGGGCAGAGCAAAGGGATAGCTGGGGTCTCCTGCAGCTGAAAAATAACGTCGCGATGCGACTGGACTGGGGTCTCCAGCAGTCCACCAAAAAGCCCTATTGCAATCTGTATTGCATGACCAGCAAGAGAAGTCTATTTTGTGCTACGCGGAGAGGGCGTTTGTCATGCGGAGTAGGCATCAGGAAGCCCTCTACAAATCTGTGATGCTAGGTCGTGCATTACAGACATCCTCGCCCATGCAAAACATGCATGACAAATCTCAGAATCTTCCAGACCCAGACACTTTTGCATTTGATACTCGGACTCACCAAACCACATGGTAAGCAGTTCCGGCCCCTTAATCGACACGAAGTTCGCGCTGCACTCACTGGCGACGGCCTTTGCCATCATGGTCTTACCGCAACCCGGGGGGCCGTAGAACAGCACACCGTGGGAAGGGGACATCCCAAATTTTTCGAATTTCTCCGGGTGATCGATAGGGTACCTGATAATGAACAAGAAGTCACAATCAGTATATTAAGTAAGTCGTGCATGACAAGTTTTAGGCATAGGCTTCATGTTACTGTGACGAGCATGACAAACAATGTTTTTCATGCTGTGACGCGCATGATAAAAGGAAGTAAGTAAGTACAAGATCATTTCCTGCAGACTGCGCTTGGTATCCTCCAGTCCACCAATGTCGTCCCATTTCACGTTCGGCACTTCGACAACTGTTTCTCGCAGCGAACTCGGGTTGCACACCCCCATCGCGGTGTTGAAGTGATCCTGAGATGGAGATGGTAAATGCGCATGATAAATTTCACTCTTTCATGGTCTGTCCCGCATGACAGATTCAAACATGAATCCAGTATAGCAAAAGGTGTACCTGTGTGACCGCCATGGAATCCAGAATTTCCGCGTCGATGGTTTCCTCTTCCAGGTCGATCAAATCCATTTTCTCTCGAATACACGTGAGCGCCGACTCGGTGCACAGCTGGGCCAGATCCGCGCCCACGAAACCGTGGGTGTTGCCCGCGATTTCTTCCAGCTTCACGTTTGCCGACATAACCTGCTCAGGTGTTACAATCTCAAACATTACAATAGAATCTGAAATTTGTGTTGCAGTAAGTGCATAATCTAGCCAACTCTCATAGGATTGCGCATGACAAGTTCTGGAGTCCCGATCCGCACTACAATCTGGCGAAATTTGTATTGCAGAAAGTGGACTGCTGTCCGAGTCTGTCATGCTGCTCATCATGCAATACATAGCCCAGATTCTATTGCATCGTTTGAGATTGTAACGTTTGAGCAGGTCATAGCCGAAAGTTTCATGTTCTTGGTGTGGATCCGCAGAATTTCCAGTCGTCCGTTGTCTATGACAGTGCACAACTCCCCCTTCCCCTCATTTGTCATGCAAAACCCCAAATCCAGTCGCTTCCGTGTGGCGTTGTTTGCATCACAAACTCCGGAAGCTGCCCAAACAGTACTACATTAGGCATACAAAGAACTTGTCATGTATAGGCTCCACTTGTGGTCGTGTTTGTATTGCTCGTCATGCTATACAAATGAGGGGGAGGGGGTGGAAATGTGCACTCTCATATTGTCATCCGGCACGCCAATATCCAGTTCACGGTCGAAGCGACCGAACCGACGGAGCGCCGGATCGATAGAGTTCGGGCGGTTGGTGGCACCAATGATCACCACCTGGCCACGGCCCTTCAGACCATCCATCAAAGTCAGCAGTTGCGAAACCTGTGAAGGTGATTATAGGGGTGAACTAGGTTTTGTTGTTCATACTTTTCTTTTTTTTTCATAAGTAATCGTGAAGAAGATCTGCCCGTCTCAATGGCGAGATCTGCTAGAAGATGAAGACACAAAGATAAATGTAAATCAAAATCCTAGTAAGAATGCATGACAAGAAAAACTTCCAAAACATTAAACTATACCACGCGCTTCTCGACTTCCCCGTTGGTTTTGTCTCTTTTCGGCGCAATGGAATCCAACTCATCGATGAAGATGATCGCGGGTGCGTTCTTCTCCGCCTCCTCAAAGGCTCGGCGCAGGTTCGACTCGGCCTCGCCCGCCATCTTGGACATGACCTCGGGCCCGTTGATGAGGAAGAAAAAAGCACCGGTCTCGTTGGCCACCGCCTTGGCGATCAACGTTTTTCCGCTCCCCGGCGGTCCGTAGAGCAGCACGCCGCGGGGCGGCTTCACACCCAGAGTTTTGAACAAGGCCGGGTGACGCAGCGGCAACTCGATCATCTCGCGGATCTGGGCCATCTGCTTCTTGCACCCGCCAATGTCATCGTAGCCGGCATCGTCTAACCGTTCCTCGTCCTCCCGCTTCACCGGCTCACCCTCGCAGTGGATCACCTGGTGATGTAATATTTGTCATGCGGTTCAGCTAAAGAAACGAAATTATCTTCGATCGTGTGGATGCACAGACCTAAACAGATCACAATCACACACATAAAATGGACATGCAACAATAGTGTCATTCTCATGTCTTGTCAATGTCATGCAGATGCAGATAATAAAAATTGAAGTTTGTCATGCGAAAAAAGCTTCTATTTGTATACCGTATCCGGTGCCACAATGCAGAACTCTCCGGGCTCCACACCCACGACTTTGAACTCGACCGGACGAAAGCCGCCGCGCACGAGAAACAAGTCGCCCTGTCGCACCGGCCGGTAGGCTTCCAAAAAGTACGGCTTCAGGTAGCTGTGATAGTTTTCCTTTTATCATACGTCGTGTTCATCGTGTTCTTGTTTCTGTTTGCGCATGACAAAAGCAAAATATGACCTTTTGAGGATTCATATACGCAAGACAAAGTATCTATTAGTATGCGAAATCGTCCAATAAGTACGTTTCAAACAAATTCCCGGTAATCCCCTCGATGGTATCGTCCAGAGGTGAATTATGCAGTGCAAAAAGCTAGAAATCTGGGGTCTATGCGTGAGTAGGCTGTGATGCTCGGAGGTCCCATGCTTGAGTCTGTAGTACTACTAGTACCACGAAAATGGATACCAGCGATGGATAGTGAACAACATTCGCATTCCATTGCAGGAACTGCAGCATGACAACTTTCGTCCCGAATAGACCCAGAAATCACGGAGATTCTCTTTCCCCTGGATAGAGCACGTGCACGCGCTTTCCGTAGGGCACGTCTCCGCATGCGTGGATGGAAACGACGTCGCCCAACCTGACGCGCAGGTTCTTTATGCATTGCAAAAGTAACGTACTAGTAGAAATAGCATGACAAATTCCCTCAGCATTACAAATGGAACTTGTAATGCGGATCCCCCCAAAAAATGGGATTTGTAATGCATGACTGCGATTAGTACCTACGAGTACGATACTTTTGCAATGCATATTCTTCCGCACGACCTTATTGATGCGGACTTTTGCGTCCTCCAGGCCCTCATCCGCAAGCACGATGCAAACCGTGTCCTTGCGCTTCTTACCTGTTTTAACAACATTTCATTGCTTTTCAATGTGACCCGCATCACAGAGAGTACAGTGAAGACGTTGCGCAATCTATCTTCATGCAGAACTATGCAAGAGAAAGCACATTTCTGTTGCGCAGAGGCAGTGGCAGAGTCGGTGCACATATCAAAATAAAATCGTGCTAGTTGTCCACAACAAGTGGATCATCTAGTATACCCTTGATCAGGACGTTGTCACCCCGGTAGAGGTTGAGCTCGTCCATTTTCGCCGGGGAGAGTGAGATGACACTGTTGTCGTCATTCACGGCCTCTTCTATGCACTGCAAAAGTACTATCGCACTCGTATTAATTGCAGGTATGCATGACAAGTCGTCTTCTCAGGGTAAAACTGCATGACAAATCACCGTTTCTCATGCAAAAGTAGATTTGTAATGCGATTTGTACTAGTACGATACTTTTGCAATGCATATCTTCGACCACCAATCGGTTCGGGGACCGCTTCTTCGTGGGCACCACGCTGGGTTTCTCAAATGCAAAAATGTCTGGGTCTGGAAAGTTGCAAGATTTGTCATGCATCTCGCGGACCACACTCACGGTCTGTCAAGCACACAGAAGCATCACAGATTTTTTGAGACCTTCCTCGTGCCTATTCCGCATGAGAAACTCGGCTTCTGCCGAGCGATAATTGGGTAACTGTTGGCGTTAATGCAACACAGATTTTTCTGTGAAGCAGCTTTCGCATGACAGGCTTCATTCTTCCAGACCCAGACACTTTTGCATTTGATAGGGTTGCGCCGGGGCAGCTGGGGCGGGATCTGCCATCTTGATGGTGCTGATAGAAGTTGTTCTGTTGGGCTTTTTTTATCGCGGTACGGTAACGACCTTCTAGAGAACAAGTTGCTAGTGTCTCTTATTTCGTTGTCGTTGTCGGATGTAAAAACGTCAGTCGGGTAGTCGTATTTCTTGTTTTTTTTGGTTGTGTGATGAATACCAACTGCAACTACTTTTACTTTTACTTCTTATCTATCTGTATCGCTGTTCTGTATCGCTGTTTTTTGTATCACTGTTCGGAATCAATTTTGATATTGATGTCATGTACAATTACAATTAGCTCGCGCTCGGTCTGATTGTGGAAAATGATGAATGTACAAGCAGCTACTCGTTGGTTAGTAAGAAGTGGAGTCCTGTTTTCGTGAAATCGCGTTTTTGGAAGCCTCGGGCCAAAGCTGTACTATAGCACCAGCTTCTATGTCTGCTTTGAGGACATTGATATATCTCTCTTGTTTCAAATCTTTTTCTGGGGAAAATCGTTAACAGGGCCTTACTGTGGCTAGAAAATGACGGATCTTTTTCGGGTAGTGCCGGTACTAGTACTTTCCTCGCGTTGGAGAAGGAGCTCAACTTCGCCGCGGAAAGAACCGCGGGAGCGGAAAAATGAAGTTGACTTGCATGAAACTGAAGTTAATCGTGAGGAGGTCGTTGATAAGCAAAAGTTTGTTTTTGACTTTGATTGTCGGCGTTTTGTCCTCCGACCGTGGTGTGAGCTGCATAAAAATCGTAAGACTTTGGAGGTTTCTAAGTGTTCATCTTTGCGTAACCGTAGGCTAAGAGTCGTAGAGCCACTCCTTCGAGTGAGGAACACAAAAAATTCCCCCTCTCTTTCGTCTTCGTCTACGAGGAATCACGACCAGAGGCGCGTTAAGTACTGTTTCATTCTGTAACTTTGATTCACGCATCATGATCATGAAGGTTTTTGTAGTTTTTGTATTTTTTTCGAAGGACGAGTTCTATGCTCGTCGCTTTGGCCTTGGAAATGAGTGTGGGTAACACCGTAACACGTCAAGGAAATGTAGTAAGTACTACTGTAGTTCCTCTAGAAGTCGAGGTTGGATGGTCATCAAAATCCACACAAGAACAATCGTCCGACGACCTATTTAAATCGATGAAATTACACCACAAAACGCGGCAGCAGGAGCAGCTGCCAGTCGCGACAATGATACAAAGGAATTAAGTGGGTTAGCGAACAGGTTTGACGTTCATGATGAGGGAAAAATAAACAAAATCAAGGCTACTTTGTCTGTTGTCGGTACAAGATATACAGTGACTCAGGTCGGTCAGCCTGATGATTTTCGTACAAGATACCGCACCCCTTCGGTAACGTGCAAAACGCCCAAGACGTTCGGACCGTAGCCAGTAGCATCGTACACCATGCCTAGCCTAGTAGAATCGTACAGCCTAAGCCTAGCCAGCCTACGCCTATGCTTATGCCTATCGTGAATCTTTCCATCCTGACAGTGTAAATGAGTAACCCCACTCGGATACTCAACGGACGAAAATCACTGCTACCGATTCCGCTCCTGTTTTGATGTGTTCGAGACTTACATCTGTATATATTGTAAAGAGCGAGAGCCGGACGACAGCCTGCTCTACTGAACGTAACTTACGATGACAGCCTGCTCTGCGGCACCGCCTCTACCTCCTCCGGGCTGACGTATCTAAGCACTTCTGCGCACAGAACTACTATGACCTCGAACTCACTTAAGCCTTCTGAACCTTTACGGTGCTGTCACTGGTGTCGTCCGCAGGTTGTCTACTTCCATGTATCTCCTCCGCGGGCACTGTTTTTTGCGCTTCTCCTGCAGCTTGTTCCTCCTCAGATTGTTTAGTACGAGTACCTTCACCCGAGTTAATAGTCCCCTCCTGAGCCGCGACATCATGAAGATGATCACCGCTTCTGTTCCTTTTCTCCAGCACAGCTGCTGGCTCACTCGTCTTCATGCCGCTGCCAAACTCTGGTGTCATCTTCCAGTCTGAACTTTCCGCTTCGGAGGATAATTCCTCTGTTGCAGCAGGAGACTCAGCTTCGAGGGCAGTGCTATCCTGCATAGATTTGTACTGCTGGTCTTCATCGCCGGCCTCCGTTGTCCTCTCCTCGTCGTCCTCATCGGCATCGAGTTCCTCCTCGTCCCCGAAGTCGTCTTCGCTGACACCCATGTCCCGCATCATACGATCGTCGTCATCTTTATGCGTTGCAAACATGTTGTCTGGATGTGGATTATCATTATTTCTATTTGGGAAGCAGTTGTCATACCGCCTTATTACATGAGTGACAAACTCACTGTGAGTAGGCAAGCATGACAAACCTGTTTTCTGCAGCCGCAAATGAGAATAGATCGCGTTTCTGCATCACAAGGGAGCAGCGCTGATGCTCCGCGACATGCATCACAGAGCTCAGCAGGACCCGTAGAAGTACTAGTGCGAGTCCTATGGAGGTTCAGCTTCAGCATGACATCCTTGCAGAAATAAATCTTCCAGACATCAATATTACTTTCCATTTGATAATCCGGAAAGTCGTCCGGGAAATCTTCGAACTCGTCCCTGTGTTCGATGGCCTTGATCAAATCGCACGGCGGCAGTGTGAAAGAGGATCCCCCACGACCAGCGAGCAATTCTCCGCCGGAACCTTCTTGTTTATTCGTGTTCCCCATGACAAGTTTTAGCAGCGAGAGTGCGTCGCGGGGGAAGCCGCGATAGAGAAACGCGTTTTCCTGTCCAGCGATGACTGCTTGGAAGGTTTTCGGCAACAGGTGAATGTCTTGCATGCCCAGGAAAATCGGGGCTGGTGCGTCGGCGTCGGAGGTGGTCTGTGTGAGATTTCAATTTTGACGTTAAACAAGATCTCCAAGAATGCATTTCATTTTCAGTTTCAGATTCAGACACAACGCGACCATTACATATACTTGTCATCATCGAACCCGGGCGCTGCAAGCGATGGCACCGAAAAAATTGGTGTACTCACGTCAGCAGTAGTACCTGTGCCATAGCTCCAATCTTTTCCGCAACCGCGTCGAAGCTTTTCTTGTCGTGCTCACCGCTTTGCAGCTTTGGTGTGTTTGTAGCTGTCGGCTTTCTTGCAGCTCCCGAAGACGACGTTGACGACTGCTCGTTGCCATTGTAGTAGTGGATTTTCCAGATATCCGGGCGTTTGCTCAACATGCGCAGGAAGCCGCGGATTGGGTCTTTCCGTTTTTCCACTTTGTCAAAGACGTGCAGGTTGAGGCAAGGAGAACAACTTGGAGTGTTTTCGTCCGCATCACCCAAAAACATCTCCGGCGGACAGGCGTCGGCTAGCACCGCCAGTTTCACTAATGCGTCAGGTAGACTGGTTTCGGACTGCAGGCAGATGTGCAGGTTTTTCCGGAACTGGGGAGCTACGGCTGTTTGATTTCCTCCAGCAGATGCAGTTTTGTCGGTCTTATCAGATGAAGGGTCACTGCCCAAGCTCGTTCCGGTTATTTCCGACGAAGCTGCACCACTGGCTGTGCCTTTCTTATCGCAGTAAAACCCATGCAGCAATTCGAAAAAGGTGGAGAGCAAATTGTGAAAACTTTCCTGTTCGTTCGGGTGCAGCAGAGAAAGGAGTTCGTCCGCCCGGTCGGCTAGCTCATATCGGTAGAAATCTTCCTTCTTATCCTGATAATAATGGTGATGTGAATGTGTTCGACTCGACTATCAATAACGCAGCATCTTCACCGATTGCTTCTTCGATTCTATGCATCTATTTTGTCACATGCGGTGAACCTGAACCACAACCAGACTGAAAATCAACTTGTCACCTTCCACTCGACAAAGGCCCTGCGCTGCAGGCCGTGAAACACGGAGGGGAGCGACAAATCGGTGACGTCTAACGGGGCTTGCAGCAGCAGGTTGTAATTTTTGCCCTCGAGCACCGCTTTCTCGCGCAGGCGGAAGATGTCGTTGTCGAGACACGCAGCCCGTTTCAGGAGCGGAAAGAGCTGGGTGTTATGATTGGACAAAATACTCGTCAAGCTCATCCTCATCTATCAATCTCTTCCCAAGGTACTTTTCATGGCGGAAGTAAGCAGAATAGAAACTACGTACATGAATCACATCAATGTTGACTTTGACACGGTCACAAATACCATTTGCTCTGCCTCCTGTGCACTTGGCTGCGCCTCATTTCCCGGTGCAATTTTCAGGACTGCGAAGTGGTCCGGATTCATTTCACTGAAAAAAGCCTGTTCATCCACCAAATCGTTCTCTCCGGTGGCACGCCCTGTACATCGAGTGCTCTGCAGCAACAAAACGCGATATCCTTGCAACATCCGTACCATCGCGTGGTCGAGCGAATCAAAAACGACCGCAATGTTTTGTGGATAAGAAGAAGTTGTCCTGGGTCCTACAAAAGGCTCTGGGATAGGGTGGAACTGTGTGCTCTCTAGCGCTGCGGACCACAGTTTGCCGATTTTGGTCACAAAGTTTTCTTCTTGTTGTGAGACTGGAGGAGAGTTGCAGCTTCTGTTCTTGCAGAAAGCGAGGAAGAGGTTAAGGCGTTCGTGCACATTCGGGACCGTGGTGGAGAAATTGTCCTGCAATGGTCGTTCTTGCGATAGTTTGTTTTCGTTTGTTGTTACCGTCGAGTTGCTACTTCCCGCAGTGTTTTCTGATTCTGTCGCACCATCAGTTGCGTTTGTTTTTGCGGTTTTGTCATCAGCAGGAGTTCGTTCCGACGCACAATTTTTGTTCCCGGCTGGTCGTGTTCCCTGCATCCATGCGAGGGCGGCTGGGAAAAATGAAGAGACGATGATTTGCTAGGAGGTTAGGAGGTACACGGGCTCTGGAAGGAGGTGAACGACCGAAAACAAGGAGCACATCAACTCTATACCATCAGAGGCAAGTGGAAAGTACTAAAGGTGATATATTCAGTTGCACTTTTAGCTCTAATTGTCCATCCTCACGTAACACAGCAAACATTTGTCTTCTGCAGCTACGCATCTCGATAAGAACTTTTAGAACTACCTTCAACGTCGTCCAAAAACATCTTCGTTTGCTGCGCAACTTCTCCTGCTTCCGGGGGGCTAACTTCTCCGGCTTCCGGGCTCGACGCTGTCGGTCCACCTTCGATCGAAATAGAAGTGTTTATTTCGCTCGCCGGGTCCTTCGCCGCACTCGCTTCCTCCGTGCTCATCTTGTCCAACAACACGACGTCATCTGGCGCCTGCAAAACCGCCGCGAGCTCTTTTGTTGCCGTGCGCAGAGCACTGCAAAATAACCGAATCTGGACCTCCTGCTGCTGAAAGACATTCTGCAGGTGATGATTCTGGTCCGAAAATTGATTGTCAGGACCACAGTTGCTGCCCATCAAAGAAACACGGGATTTTGCAGCCGATGCTCCACATCGAAAGCCGGCCGATCCGCTGATTGCTGCAGTTGTATGCTGCACGACGACCCCTCCGCCGCGAGCCGCCGTGCGTGTTGTACCCGGGTGGCGGGCGAGTTTGGAGAGTACTGTCATGGTAGCTTTGTTTTACTTTTCCGTTTCCAGAACAAATCCGTATAGTAATTCTCGTCGTTCAACAGAAGGAAATTAAAACTATGCGGGTTCGCTTATTTCTGACAACTTTCCTTTTGCCTCATGCGCCGCAGGGGGGAATGGTTAGCACTTCTTCTCCCTACCTCAATGTCGCGATTTACGAAAATAAAGAAGTCACGCTTCCAGAAATTATCTTCATCTTCAAGATTCCTTTTTATATTTCTCGATGCCAGTAACATGCCGCAGACACCGTTCCAAAGCCCGAAGCCGGGCCCTCACGATACTGTGCCCGCGGTGGCGATGTTGCCGCAGTACTGGTGTCCACACGAACGAAGACCAGGCTGCTACACAAGTAGATCTAGATCTTCACACGACGCTATTAGATCGAGGAACCGCCACAGCTAATCGCCTTCGTTATCTCCGCCAACCATGCGCCTAAAGCGGAAGCGCTGCAGTACCTTCACGGCAGTTCGACTTCTTGGTAACAGAAAAACAGCCGCATGAGCTCATGATCTCGCTGCAGATCCGGGTGAAGTCCTGTCTGAGATCGCTAAGCTGATGCTGATCTCGCGACCGTCGCTGGATCTGGTAGCACAAAGAACCGCCACCGGATTTTTCTAGGATCTTTGATCACACGAAAGACGAACACCTCAGGCGAAGCGAAAGACTGCACCAGTCTCTCTTCAGCAACGAAGGTCGTGCATCAACAGGAGGAGAAATACGTATTGGAGTCATTCACTGCGGGCTGTGGTCTAGTTTAGGGGAAAGATGATTAAATAAAGTGGTCTGCACTACTAGTACTAGAGAGATGTCTTTATCGCTTTGGTGTTGCGTTCTCGGGAAAAAATTCAGGTCAATGATGTTCCGTAAAAGGTGTTCTTTGATATCTTTGTGTTGTACGAAGCGCTATGTTAGCGTTCTGCTTGCTCTATAGTAGTTTTAATCCTATTCCTCCTACCTCTTTTTTTATGCTAAGCGGGTCTTCAGAAGAGAACGAAAAGCGCATGGAAAATTAGTCGAACTGGAGCTGCTAAGTAAGGAAGCCACAAGAAAATGAAAAGTTCTAAAAAGCGTTTACAGCTCAGTTTTGTACAACAAGTAGGTTCTTCTAATACTTCATTAAAACCGTCGCTCTAGTTACCCGCACAACCTACGGGAGCACTCCAACATGGCTGTTCATCGTCGGAACTCTTGGCACCATACCGTGTATCAACTCCTGCCTCGTTGCGGTCAGGTGCGGGTGATGCTGCATCTGCAGTCCTGGAGCACCATGAAGATGCACGACGAGGTCTGCGTGGTCTCCTAGCCTCCTCTGCCGTGGCAATTGGTCCCAATCGGAGTGTTTGCTTGGTTTCTTGTGCGGATGTTGAACAACTGCTGCAGCTTTACCAGGTAGTTGCGGAAAAACTTCGGTTGTAGTTCCCGCTACAGCACCACTAGCACCTCCAGCAGAAACTCCGTTAGACAGCATATTGTCGTAGTCCACCGCACCAGCTCCCCCCGTGTCCGTCGGGTCGTCCCCGAGAAATGCGTGCGCAATGAAGCACACTAAAGACAACGCCACCAAATCCATTACCACCTGAATCGTCGCCGACGCGTGCGCCGGGTCGATCCTGCATAGAAGAAATAACTGCGGTAACACCGCCCCGAGTAACGCCCCGACAAACACGATGATCGACGCAGCGAAGGACAAAACGAACGCCGTGTCCAGGTGCGGCCACGCGACGACAAAATGCTGGACCAAAAATCTCAAACAGGCGAACACCCCAATGACCAGGCCGAGTAATGCGGCGGTGCGCAGGAGTTCTAGGTTGTTGATTTGTTTCCTTTCCGCAAACTTCCGGACCACGTAGACCACCGACTGCCCGCCCGCGTTCCCGCCGGCGCCAACTAGCATAGTGGAAAAGTACACGATGCTGGGGTGCTTCATCAGCAGCTTCGAGTAATTTGCCAGAATGGCCGACCCGGACGACTGGAGGAGCAACAGACCGATCAGCCACATGGCGCGGTTGTGAAAAGCAAACTGCTCCGCGTAGAGGGAAGATGAAGCAGACCCTGGTGAATTCTGTAGAGAACTCTCTTTCGACCGAGAGGGTCGCATCAGGGGCAGGCTGTCAACATAGTTGCTGTCCTGGTCCACAGTAAGGTGGAAAGGAGAACTTTTATGCGCCGGAGTTGTGCTCGCACTGCCTTGCTTCTGACGACTACTGGTCGTGCTCACCATCTTGCCTATCAGATTGCCGGCAGGAAGAGGTTCTTTATTTTGCCGAAGATTCTTGCCCGGGCCTGTTTCAACATCGTGTGCGGATTTATCAAGTCGTGCTGGGTCGTCTTCTTCACGACTTTTGCTGTCTACTCTGGAACTGGAAGGAGATGGTGCTACAACTCCCGCACCAGATGAAGAGGAGGTTTCGAAGATCTGTAGCTGGACATGGTCTTGCCGCCTTTGCCCCCCTGCTTCCTGGTCAAGATCATAATTCAAATCCTGCGCTACAGCTCCTTCGTTCGAAGACGAAGAATTATTTTCCGAGGAGGATGAACTAGAATTATTCCTGAGCACCTGTAACCTCGCTTTCCGCTGCTCGTACAGTTGCTGGAGTTGCTGCTCTAGCTGCAGAATCTCGGTGTCGAGGGCATTTCTATGTTGTTGGCCACCTGTGGTCGTGATTGGAGTGAGCTGCCGACCTGCTCCACTCGGGGGCTTTATTCGACTTGCTGCTGCACTACTGCTCGCGGCGGGAAGAACCACAGGCTGCATCCCCAGGGAAGCGGAAGCTCTAGCTCCTGCTGCTGCAGAGGAGTCATCATTTGTTCTTTCCATCGCTGCAGCTGCTGCTGGTGCAACTCCAGTGTTCTTGTTCGAAGTCGGAGAAGGAGAGCTCAACATTGTGCCGTAGCTGAAATGCATCGAGAGGGCCGGGGTTTCTAGAGAGAGGTTGTATAGCAAATAAACCTGGGGAGAAGTCGGGTCTTGTTTATATGACCGAAGTGGCAACAACGAAGATCGCTGTTGCAGTCGAGGACTCGTCAACGCGATCAAAAAGATAAGTGTCTGGGGTATGCGTATGTCGTGTATGAAAAGTTGTATTAAAAAGAACCGCCTGCAGGGAAGATGTTGAGGGTTGCAACTAGTTCGATCATAGATACGCAGAAGAAATAACCGGAATTTCTTCTTCAACGAGCTACGAGAACAAGACAGCAAGAGTCACTTCATATGGAGAACGAAACCGATTTTTTTTACATCACAAGAAACAAAAACCGAGACACTTTCGTAAGCCGAGCGAGCAACAAAACAGAAAGGGAAGCCGGCACACACACACTACATTTACGTTTCGATGGCATGTGGGGTCTCAAAAATCACCTTTTGACCGAAGCACTTTCTTGTGGTTCAAATTTTTCTTTTTTGACAAAGACCATCGTAAATTCATCTTCTTGGTGTAGTACAGGTGCATTCCATTGGAATACGAACTAAAAGTGACGCAGTGGTAATGTTCTCCAGTCAGGTACATTTTTTGGTACTTCTGGACTAAAATCGAAGACAATACGCGACGAAAAACTGTGCAAGAATTCAGAGAAGCCACTCGCCATGATCTAGATATAGATTTACATTTACAAACAGCCATGGTCTGAAAAAAACCTAACTTCTACTTTTTCGGTTTTCTCGAGACGATTACGAATTAAAAAAAGGAGAACAACAAGATTTGCGACAAAGAACTGCAAATAACGTCAGGTCTACAACTGATAAGTGAATTTCCTAGCAAGCTCCACGGGCGATTTTTGACCACATTTTTATGTGATACAATCTTGAAAACCTAATCCCATATCTTGGCGCGAGCATAAATAAACTCCGTAGAGAAACAAGCCTACAGCTAGTGTAACACGTAATAGCTGGCAGCGAACCAGCCATGATAGCTGCTTGGGAACTCCCTTTAATTGGTCCTCGGAAATATGAAACTCGAAACTCAAGTTTCATAGATACTGATACATTACTTACTTTCAAAAAATTCGTGATCTTGTTGATGGATCAACTTCTGAAAAAAACGGTACGAATTCCTCGTTTTACTTACTTGCAATTTCTTCTTGCTGCTCTGAGTCCGACTAGATTTATCCGCTAGTCAGTCCATAATATCCAGTTCATGCTGTGATTACGTTCATCCCCTTTTGATGCATCTGTGTTCTTCCCTAACACGTTGCGTTTTGCGGTTTTTGAATAGAAGGCTATGATACTTTTTTTGCTATTTCGTGTTCTTCTTTGTTTGTCAGTGACACCTTACTCCGTGGTCCCGGCAGCGACACTAATGGCCTGAATAGCCTGCCACGGGTAAGTACTGTTAGTTCTACTGTTAGCAATATCAAGCTACAACAAAAGTAGTATTCCTGAGTCGAAATATTTAAAAAAAAAACATGATATTAATCGAGTAGTACGTATTTTGTAAAGCTTCTAGGGTAGAATTATTTCCAGCTTCGCTCAGAAGTGATCCATCGACTTCCGCCGGCCCGAGAGATGCTGTCCGGATGAGCCTCCTCCATGAAGATGACCGCGGTGGTTTTTACTTGGACTGATAGAGGAAGAGCTACCGGACACAATAATTCCTCCACCGCTAGTACTCATCATTCCTGTATTGTTGTTCGTGGACACATTCACATTTACGCCGGCCATATTACCCGCATGTTGTTGGTTCATGCCGAGAGCTTTCGCTTTGAGCGAGTCCGGAAACCGTTTCTGCATCTGGTGAAAATTATTTGTCGGCGTACTGGCACTGCTTGGCTGGTGCGAGGCCGAACCTGTCATAGAGCCAGGAGCAGCTCCATAGCCCGACGACCGTCCGCCTGCAGCTCCAGGGTTGCTGTTGTACAAGGTTGCTGCATTGCCTCCTACTCTGCTGCTACTTTCCGCAATATTCGCACCACCACCACTACCACCATGCTGTTGTTGATTGTAGTGATTCACTACATTCAAGGGCGGCGTGCTCGAGGTGTTCCTCAATATCCCCGGCCTGGCCCTTGCGGAGCTGGTGCTGTTTGGCGTCGCACTGGGGGTCGGCACGAGCTGCGGTGTGCTCCCGGGCGTCGACGTGGGGATGTTGATTTGCATCTGGTGCTGTGCGTAAAAAGCGCCGAGGTTGGCCTGCAAATGCGGCTGCTGTCCAAAATTCGCCTGGATCATTTGAGGCTGGGGCTGCTGCAGATGTTGTTGCACTACCTGCAGCGGCGGGGGCGGCGCAGTAGCAGCAGCAACTCCGCCTGGCGGCGGGTGGTCCTGTGGATAGTTGCTACTGTGCGGAACAAATAAAGAAGAAGAACCACTAGCGTTGTTTCCGCCCTGACGAAGGTGCATTTCCATGTTATTGGCATTTGTAGTTCCTCCAACACCCACCACTTGGTCCAGCTGCTGTTGGTGGTGGAGCAGTGTCGTCCTACCGGTGGACGTCCCAGATATCCACAGAAAAAAAACCATCCACATCCAATTTGTCATGCAAAACATACATAAAGTTCTGTGTTTGTCATGCAAAAAATTCATGTGGATGGGTTTTTTTCTCTGGATACCAGAAGGCGTCTGTCTACTGCTACCGGTTGTGGGAGTAGCTCCATGGTGCTGGTGAAGCGGGTAAGAAACGTTGTTCCTGTTTTTAGCACCACCAGTCGGTTTTATTTGCGTTGCTGGGTACTGCACTGGATCAATGTTGAAAGAAGTCGAAGCGGCTGTTGCAGGGAGAACTGCAGCTCCGGTTGTTGTTGCGGCCCTTCCACTAGCAACGAAGCCGCCAGGTGTTGTAGTTCCACCTCCCGAGGTTGTTATCATTTGAGCAAAATCAAACCTCGAGCCAGTGCCCGCCGCCCCGGCTGGTGTGGCTGTTGCACTCTGACTGATGTTGTACACGGATGAGCCACCTCCGTAGAAGTTGGTCTGCTGCTGACCCCCGCTGCGGGCGGCGAATGGTGCACCTGGGTCTCCGACCTGCTGCTGCTGCTGCTGCGCTCCAGGTGTTGGCAACAGCCGCTCGCCTCTTGAGGTCGTGGACACTGGCTGTGTGAGTCTTTCGAAGGTGTTGTTTTCGTCGCGCACATCAGGAGCATATGTCGCACTACCCACCACCGCACCTTCCAGCGCCGATTGCGACCGGGATTCTATCTCCACTTCCGGCACGTGCGCGAATCTACTTGTAGTCCTGCTTGTTGGCCGGAAGAAAGATGAGGTAGAAGGCGCAGGTGGAACGCCTTCCGGCGGGGGACGCGGTTGCTCATCCCGTGGTGCAATAATATTACCGCTACTTGGGGAGGAAGAAGAGGAGGAGGACGCTGTGAGATCTGAAGAACTCTGCGGTGGGTATTGCGAGGGGGGAGAGGAGGAAGAAGTTGCCGCGCCATGGCCATTCGTAGCTCCTACCATAGCGGGAGACAGACGAGAGGGCGGGGACGGATGATTTGGTCTGTCAGGCTGAAAAGCTGTTTGGTGCGGTCGGACTCCTGTGGTGTCTGTTTGCCTCTGATAATGCTGCTCAGGAGAAGTAGCAGGAGCAGCATAGGGCTGCCCAAGAACCCCATTTCTCGGTAGTCCTGCTAGTTGTGACGTAGTCGAACCAGCAGCACTGCCCCCTTCCTGTGCAGTTGTAGTACTTTTCACCACATCCAGAAACGAAGGGGAGCTCCCGGATCCAGAATTTGTCTTGTTATAATTCGCCTGGAATGTTGCGGGACGAGCCGAAGCTGCGCTATGTTCAGCCGCAAATCGCGGTTATGGTGTGAATCACCTCCCCACGCATCACCTCCCCACCTCCCTACCTCCCCACCCTGGGGAGGTGCCTCCCCACGTGTGGGGAGGTGCCTCCACCTCTGGGGAGGCACCTCCCCAGTAGTGGGGAGGTGGGGAGGTACTTCCCCACCTCCCCACCTCCCTGCCGTCCAACACTTCCCCACCACGTTGCACTTCCCCGTGATGGTCGACCAGAGCGTGACTACGTCTGGATGCTTGTTGCTTGGCCTCGTTCTGTGCCATCGATCTACCTCGCGGCCATGAAGCCAGCAGGTATCTGCCACAACGCACATGAGCCCTCATCCTGCATGACAGATGCGCCTGTGTACGCGGCCACCAGATGTCGGCCGGCGGCCCTACGGTAGCGAGCATGGAACGACCCACGCGGCACGCAAAGCAATGCCGCAAGGAGTCAAGGC
>JACKZZ010020079.1_pt1 | contig 19360 bp, 8 predicted proteins | sample 8027871 | NCBI WGS metagenome assembly JACKZZ01 (sample SAMN15724774, study PRJNA655200) | protist metagenome | isolation source: fluorescence activated cell sorting (FACS) single amplified genomes of... | place: USA: West Boothbay Harbor, Gulf of Maine | collected 2000-07-19
ACAGCTGGAGGAGCTACTGTGACTGCTGGAGGTCTCCAAATTACAAATGGTGGTGCTACAGTTGCAGCAGGCGGTATGACTATTACTGCTGGTGGTCTTAAGGTAACAGCAGGTGGTGTATCCGTTGCTAGTCAAGGGATGACGGTTGTTGGTGGATTATCTGCTACTGGAGGCGTCACAGTTCAAAATAGCGGTCTCAATGTAATAGGTGGGATGTCTGTTACAGGTGGTACAACAATTAAAGATACAGGTTTGGTTGTAACTACAGGCGGTCTTACTGTCACTACAGGTGGTATAGAAGTCAAAGCAGGGGGTTTAGACGTAACTGGTACTATCGAATTTGATGGTGACACCACAGTTAAATCAAGTCATGATTTTATTATTGAAGGAACATTCAAGATTGGAGGAAGTGGTGCTGGAAACACAGTATCAGCATCAGCTACAGAACTAAATTATCTTGCTGGAATCGCTCCTACATTAGGCGTGTCTACAAATGGTAAAGTTGTCACACAAAGTACTAATGGTTATGTCACTTTGACAGGAACTGGTGGTTTAGTAGTAACTAATGATGTAACAGTTAGTTCTGGTGATATTGAAATTACTGGAGGGAAATTAAAAGTAGGCACAGCATATGAGGTAAGAAATAATGGTGACGTTGTTATAAGTGGTGCCACAATACATTCATCAGATATGCGATTAAAGCATAAAATTATTCAATTAGACAATTCCTTAGAAAAACTCAGACACTTAAGAGGAGTAGAATATTATTGGAATCATGATATTCCTGAAGTAAAATCTTTATCAAATAAAAAACAAATTGGTTTGATTGCACAAGAAGTGCAACAAATGTTTCCAGATTCTGTAACATCGATTATGAATGACACATACTTGGGGGTTAATTATGTAGCTATGATACCAGTACTTATTGAAGCTGTCAAAGAATTAGATACAAAATATACTAGTTCTACTTTAGAATACAATTTTCATTCAAATATTGAAAATAAAGATGAAATCAAGAAAAAGAAAAAGAGAATGTTAGGGTTAAGTGGTTCTACTGCTACGAATGGGAATGAAAAAGATTTTGAAATGACAGATGAACATACAACAAAATTAACTTTAAGTAAGCATGAGCAGTCCATTTTAGCTCTTGAGAGGAAGTTGAATATGTTACATGAAGAACTTTTAAAAAGTAAAAGTGAGAAAGTAGTCGTAGGTGCAGGTGCAGGTGAAGTGAGTCTAAGTACCAACATGTCATACATGGCTGTCGGCGCGCTTCTAATATCAGCATTCTATCTCTTGGTCTATGCGGTATATTCACTATCATCACCATCAGGTACAAAACGGTGTGCGTGGAAATCAAGTGAAAACAATTAAAAATAGACAAATCAGCAAGAAGGCAAGAAGGCAAGCGAGAGGAGAAGAGGAGACGATGAGAGATGAAAAGATGGGGTGGAAAATAAAATAAAATATAATATAATGTATACATGTAAGATCTCTAACATAACTTATTCATAATTGAGTTTAGAACCCCTCATTTTGGTACCACCTCTAGAATTCAATCCATATATAGCAAATAATCCAAACACTACTGATAACCCTAAAATCCACCATAGAAAACTGTAAACGAAATTGATTATTGAAAATTCATTACCATCACCATCGCCATCACCATCACCATTAGTTGAAGATGCACCAATTCTATTCTTACCATTATTTGTAGTACGTAAATTTTCATCGTTTTTATTATTATTATTTCTATTATTTTTATTTTCATCATATAATTGTGTTCCATGTCTAGGTTTTCCTTCGATATGTGGTTTTAATACAATAGTAGGCGTAATTGATACTTTTTGATGTCCCATAGCATAAGCTGCTTGTATCAATACATCTTCTGGTTCTTCATATTTATTATCAGGCATAATAATTTCTGCTAAATCTTTGTTATATCTTTCACCATGTTCACAACCACCATTACGTATTTCAGCATTTTTTGTTATAACATCAAATACAAATTGTCCTTGTGTACTACTTAATTGTAATATTAATGTCTCACCAGGTATATATTCATCCTGTTCAGATAGAGCAACATAATGAACTTCTTGTACTCTACGCATTACCTTTACTGTGCGATCAGTAGACAACTCTGCTTCTTCATTCATCAATACTACACCTTCTTTAATATCTGTACCACAAAATTCTTTCATCATCCACGCAGAAAAACCAAATGCATTTGAAAAATGCAAGATCAACAAGAATAACACAAAAAGCTTCATCACGTTTCGAATATAACTATCACTTCTTTGCTGATAGTCAAAAGTTGCAAAATATCGAAATATACGGTTTCAAAGGTAATTTACTGCGGTTCCAATGAAAAAAAACCCTGTTTTATAATATATAAGGTCTTTTAAAATGAATTCCTCTGAGCAAATCAGGTGTTTTTCAATGTGGGCACATGGGATAACTGGATAACTAGGGATTAAAAGATTAAAAAAAGGGTTAGAAGAGTAGCGCATGAATGTTAAAATTTACTGTATCAATAAAATTTATGGGTATATGGAAGGTTAGAGTGTTTCAGACATTTAGATATTTATTGAACTAAGGCTAAAAACGAGACAGAAGGATGCCATGCATTTGTCGTATAAAAAATGTCGTTGATTATCATAATCCGATTTGTGGATTCACAACTGCCAATCCAAAGATAGTCTGGTTGATGATGTGAGGTGATATTGACTGTTTTTTTCTCTTCAGATGTCGCCTTTATCTGCAAAAAGGATGCCAAAGCTCACACACTGTGCAAGTGTGCAAGTTGAAGCTCAGAAGCACAGGAAGCACACGAAGGGACTCAGCAGCTGGGCTATGCGGAGTATACAGTTGAAGATTGGTCTTCCAGGGAACGCGGTGGAGAAAGTTTCTTTTTTTGAATGGTGTAAGTACTCGCTTGTGGATGTGAGTAATGTCACTATGTTACTAACAGAGTGGATGCTTAATCATTTTCATATGCCTAATAGAACAACAACACGATTGAAAATAAATCGATTGCTATTTGAAGCGAAGTTCATTCGACCTGATCTGACGCAATTTTGATTCGAAAACTTGAAAAGAAAGAGAAAGCAATCAAATAACACATTGAAGTTACATATATAAATTTTTTTTAAATACACTATCAACACCATCATTCATCATATTCCTCATTCACTTCAACTAGCTTGTTCCTGGTTTCAACTGAGATTTGGGGCTTAGATAGAGATTGAACAGCAACAGTTTCTTCTCCACCCTTCTCTTCATCTTCATAAACACCACGTTGCTGTTTTTCTTGAAGATTCTTTACCTTTTCCAACTCTTCTAAACGAATTTGTTCATCATATAGAGTAAGACGATTGTGCAATTCTAAATTTCTCATCCTTTCCTCGCGGGACCAGGTGTAACAATAAGTCCTTAGATAGCAGCCCGCCACAAGCAATCCCAGAGCACCAAGAACTAGTCCAAAGTCACTCATATTAGAAACTATTCTAGAGAGGTTAGAGTCGCAGATAGTTAGTGAATGTCGACATTTTGATTATATTCAAAGAGTATGGAAAACACATGAACTGATAAACAGGGTAACAAGTGGAAAGGTAAGAAAAAAAGGGGAATATGATTCTTTAAATGAAATTATGTAGAATGGGAAGATTCGTTTAGGTAAAGATGATTTTTTTAATTTAATCATTCAACTTAAGCATGAGCTTTTTTTTACGCACGATTTTCAAAAGGACAAAAAAACCAGTGTAAAAAACACGAGTGACGAGAGAGGGAACCCCCATTGCCCACAGGCACTCGTGACAGTCGCACTTTTGAAAGTGTAAGGTAAACCTATTTAAGAAGGACACAAAAGAATCCGAGACACTTAGCATCAGAGCAGCTTTATATTTTAAAGTTATTCAGCGGAGAGTCATTTAAAGCGAACAGAAAGTTTTTGATCTTATTCATATTGGAAGTCCATAAATATAATGATCAGCCAAGAAGAATTAGATAAGATTGATACATTTAGTTTTAGTGATGAGATAACATTGAGTAAGGATGATTTGATTCGCTCAAATCTGTACGATAGTCATATGAATCAAACCATATATAAACTTGGAACGAGACATTTGGATAATCAAAAAGAGAAAGGGAAGAATAAATATTTATGGCGTGGAGTATATTGGTCTTTAATTTATTGTTTAAATGAACATGGCGATTTATGTTGTTTCTTTGGTTACGATAATGACGATAATCAAAATTTGAGTAGTGATTATAGTATAATCGGTAATGTTGATATTAATGTGGTTGCTAAAGTTAATGATACAATTTCACCATATCATACAAGGTCAGAATTTTCTTTTGATAATAAAAATAAAGATATACCACCATTAGAAAACAAAAGGAATGATATAGGTTCATGGAAAGGTGTTGTGAAATCAACAGAAATGATGTCACTACTTCTAGCGTGTATCCCAGATGCACCTGCATCTGCATCTGCACCTGATCCTGACCATTCATCTGTAATTGACAACGCACCTGAACAAATACCTGCAATTGAATCTACTAATATTGGTATTGGTTATGAAAGTGAACCTGAACCTGAACCTGAAATTGATAACGAAATGTCCAAATGGTTTATCGATCATAAAGATGAAGACTTTTCGTTAACATTTCATTTTAATTGTAAAGTTGAAGAATATTTTAAAGTTGTAACAATAGATCAAACGAAAGATTATATTAGTAAAGATGCTACTAATATGGTTGGTTTAAGGAACCAAGGTGCTACATGTTATTTAAGTGGTGTGCTACAAATGTTATTTCACTTGAACTGTTTTCGTCAAGAAATTTTCAATATGCCTGTTGCAGATGTAAATTTATCAGTAAACAATAATGGAAATGGTGGATTGACAAATGCATCATCGGATTCAAATGAAAGCACTGCCACTACAACCAACACTGCCACTACCACGAATACTAGTGCAAGTACTAGTACTAGTACTAGTACTAATTATGATACTAACAACGATTGTACATTTGCTATGCAATCAATATTTCATAAATTACAATGTTCAAGTGATACAGTTCGTACAGACGACCTTACAACTGCTTTTGGATGGAAGAGTGCTGATGCTTTCTTACAACAAGATGCACATGAGTTTATGGGTATGTTATTACAAAGAGTAGAAGATCTAGTAAATGCCAATGGAAGTCGGAGTGAGAGTGAGAGAGAAAGTAACATGAACTTAGAAGGATCTAGCACTACTACAAGTACTACTGCTACTGCCAATACCACGAGTAATAGTAATAATTCATTTGTTAACAAATTATTCATGGGAAAACTACGTAATTACATCAAGTGTACAAATGTTCCTGTAGAAAGTAGCCACGAAGAAGAATTTAGTCATATTCTATTAGATATCTTGGAAGACAACAATATTTATGATTCATTGAAAAAGTATGTCAAAACAGAAAAACTTGATGGTGAAAATATGTATGATAGTGGTGAATTGTATGGCAAACAAGAAGCTGAAAAGGGCTCCATATTTATTTCTTTACCACCTGTATTAACAATTGCATTAAAACGCTTTGTTTATAATATGGATAGATTTTGTTTTACAAAAGCACACAATGCTGTTGAATTTCCGAATGAGTTGGATATGAGTGAATTTGTAGCATGTGCTGATAATGATTCTAACACCACTAGCACTAGCACTAGTGCTAGCACTGGCACTACTACTACTACTACTACTACTACTACTACTACTGAAGATAATGACAATATCTATATTCTTCATTCTGTTTTAGTTCATTCAGGTGATGTTGGTTCCGGTCATTACTATGCTTATATTCATCCTTCATCAAGCAATGATGAAACTCAAAGTCATATCGATAGCAGTGGAAATAATATGAATTTTGCTAAAACAAATGGTTGGTATCGTTTCAATGATGAACGAGTGTGTGGTGTAACAGAAAGGGAAGCAATAGAATATAACTTTGGTAGAAGTAAAATTAATCACACACAAAGTTCCGCATATATGTTGTTATATATACGTAAAAGTGAGTTGAAAAGTATTATGGTGACTGATCAATCAGTGGTACAACAGGGTGCCATGTATCCAGGTACAAACACATGTATGGGTATGGGAACAGGTATGGGAACAGGCATTCCTCTACCAATTCCCCAACAATTATTAAATAAATTGCAAAATAATGAAAAATTGAAAAAACACAAGGATATTTTATTAAAGCGTCACACAATGTATGCGAGTATGGTGTACTACAATGAAGAAAGTATTGCAAAATTTGACAAATATTTACCATATAGTTACTTTTTTAATACTGATGTAGGTAATAATTTACGTATATTCAAAGGTCAAGGAATAAAAAGTAGTAGTAATCCTCACATCTACAGTATCATTGTTGCAATATTAAAATCAACACAAATTCAAATGTGTTCACTTAGGTTGTGGAAATGTAGTACAAATAGTCAAGAAAGGGACACTGGTCATTATCCTGCTTTAGTAGTTGATCGATCTGCATCTGGTACAGACTTAGTTTACAAAAATATAATTTACACTAAAATTGAAGAACTTGGACAACGACAGGGAATAGGAGGTGATCTTGATCTTGGTAGTGATATTCCTATCACTGGCTCTGATGATAGGTCTAGTGATGGTTTAACCTTCTATGTAGACTGTTGCGTTAGTGATCAGTCATCTTCATTAAAACAAAGTGAAATTGCTGAATTAAGTGCATGTAGCCAATTTCAAGAAGAGTTGATAGCTGAGGATGACGCATTAATGAGCTCATTACGTACACTTCTTTTGAAATGCATGCCTGGTTTGGAAACTGAACATTTTGATCCAATAGCTGATAATAATGCTGCAACTGTAAATGATGATATTATCAGTCAAATGCTTGAACTTACTGACACTGAAGATATATCTTTAAAAGAGGAAATAGATTCTATGAAATCGCAAGTTTCCCTTTTGTCTGGAAGGTGGATAAAGCACATCTTGCAATTTTATCCAACATTTTCTAGCAGAACCAGTGAAATTACTTCTGATACCACTGTTGCAACTGTTACAAATGCTGATGTGATGACTGGTGTCAAAGAGTATGCGATGGAGGATGGTCGAGTTGCTTACGAAGTTACCGATGATAATAACAATAACATACAGAGTGGGTTTGAAAATGTGGTGAATATGATCAAAGAACAGAACGGAGAAGTTCAGGTGACCGAAATAACAAATTCAGAAGCACAATTAGCACAAGAACAAGCAGAGTTTTATCAAGAACAAGCACAATCACACGAAGAAAATTTCTTATGTGTTACTAAAGTTTTTGATCATTTGCATTTATTTCCCAAAGAAATAGCAAAAGCACCAGAAACTATTCAAAGTAGTTATAAATATAATAAAGCTATGTGTGGGCCATCAGAAAGTAATATGCATGACTTTCCATTTAACGAGTCATTACTTTCCGCAACAACTATACCAAATCGTTTACCTAGAAATTATAACGAGAAACTTCCACTTAAGTACATTGGTTCCAACTACTATAGTAGTGCAAGTACTGTTAAAGATATTATTGATATTTCATTACGAAATAAAATTCTACAGTACATCGAACAAATACAAATACAAATTTCAAATTGCAATGTTGATGCTGCTACAGATGAAGGTGAAGGCGAAGGCGAAGACAATGATATAATTATGAAAAGAAATGTAGAACAACAAATACTTACATACTTATCCAGCTGTAACTACATTTTAACTGTTCATTCCCGTGGCGGTGTTTACTCACGGAATCTGTATGAAATTTACCAATCAAGATTTATTCCTGCTGTGATTCCCACAGGGCCTTTGGGGTTAGTAAATTCAATATTAGAGACCATGAGTGCTTTAACCCTTGGTGATATTGTGTGTGAGTTGAGAGAGTCATTTCGTGAAGTTGGTCCTGTATTATCTTTCACTTTGGAGCCTGTGTTGAATGATACACTCATGATGACTATATTCTCACCACCATTGAATTCATTGAAAATACACGAATTAAACATGATACATACTTACCCGAAGTATAACATGTATTTTAATAACTTTTTATCTTGGTTGAAAGATATCAGTACTGTACCTGTCAAAGTTGAAGCATTTGACGTAGAAACAAAACAAAGTTTAGATATCTTAAGAAATAAAGTTCGCGATATTCACTCAAGATTGAGCTTGAGTAAAGATCAACGTGACTGTAACCCACCTGTTGATGACGAGTTATTAATAGTGGATCAAGGTTGTAATGATAGTGAAGGTAACATTAGTAGTAATAATAAAAAACGAGCATTGCCTCAATCAGAAGTACCTGTTAATGATATCAACATTTACAGTGCCAATGTGGCGGTGAATTTAAATGATAAGTGGGAAATTTTAACCAAGCTGATTGCATGTGTTTTAGGATTTCACAATCTTAAAGAAAGTGAAAACGCCGAACTACAACTAATTTATAATGATTTCATGAAAAGAATACTGATATATATTTCATGGGCCCCAAGGGAAGTATATGATCCAAGATATCTGATTCCTTTTGCTAACAAATTACAGAGAAATCCAGTTTTTGCATTACGTAACACAGGTCAATCCTATTTAGCACTACCGCATAAAACTGCAGATTTCATCAAAAGGGTTGTTGGTGAAAAATTGATAAATACATCATTTCCAAGTATTAAAACATCCCAGTTATCGATGATGGGATGTTTAGGACATGTGGGTCATATATATTATAGATTAGCACCAATCGCAGTTAGTATAACAGAGCCTTTAAAGAATGGTAAAGGTAACGTATATAGACCGCTAAATTCAATTATGGTTAAAGCCTTAGAGATACACATCACAGATGGAAGATTGAGGAGATTTAGGTCGCAATATTTGAAACAAAAAGAAGAAATAAGAAAAAAATTACATCAGAGTCATATTGATGAGCGTGAACCTTCACGACAAAAACGTAGAATAGTGATTGCAAATAAAGATGAGAATGATAATGAAGATGGAAAGAAAGATCAAGACGAAAATGAAAATGAAAATGAAAATGAACTAAATCTGAGAGGTAACGAGATATCACAAAGACTTGATTATAATGATGATTACCCGAACAACGAATACAGACTTCATGCAATAGTACAATGTGGGGATTTTGTTGGTAATTTCTTAGTAGAGATTCGTAAAATGTTTCCTAAGGAGTGTTTAATTCAAGAGTGGCAAGCATTAGAACCCATATTGATGGCTTGTACAAAGGTTGGGAACAACCTAGTATCAGATTATATGGAAGAAGGTGGCTTGTCACCTAAGTACTGTTTAGCCCTTATACACGTTCACGGTGGATGCATTGAAGTTCTTACTGCATTGAACTCTTTAGGTAACAATTCTGATGATGATGACAGCGACGAGGAATATGAATCAGGATATGATTCAGAGATGTCTGTAGAACCCGAGTTTTATGGTCACACATTACCACCATGCTCGTTTGAGCCTCAAGACAAATGCGCTGTAGTGGAATGTTTTACTAACTTTTTGGCATTGCAGTATATATCACATACAGACATCCTTTACATGAGCAACCAAGCTGGTAATACAGAGAATTCTGAGATTCAAGCAGTGTTCAGCGATTGTAATCCACAGGACATTCCATTTAACGGCCTATTATCGATGCCAGCTGTTGTATTTACATTTAAACTACATGGTAATGCAGCATTTCCCGGTCCACCATTGGGCGGTGAATTTACCCCCGTTTTGACCTACATTCGTAATGACGACACAGTTGCAACTTTAAGTGCAAGAATAAGTGAAATATGTCATAGTGATGCTGACAACAGCACTGGCATGAATATTACAAGTGACACAAGATTAGCAATAATCCATAGAAACGTCCCACATTTTTTACCTGCTACTGGAGCTACTGATGGTGATAGTCAAAGTCAAATGAGTGTTACCAATGCTATTAGTTTTACAGAGGAAGATGTCGATATCAGTAACAGTAATGATAACAGTGGATCAGGAGTAATATGGGAAATACTACAAAAGATTATTTATGTTCCAAAGTTTGCTGGGGAGTCAGAAAACCTTACGCGTGTACAAATTGGAATTCAAAATCTAAATAGCAAATATTGAAAAAAACTAAAACTAGCGAATTAACGAATTAAGGAATTAATTTTGTTTCAAAATTTGTATTTGAGTAAACAGTAAACAGTGAACAGTAAATAGTAAATAGTAAATAGTAAACAGTGAACAGTGAACAGTAAATAGTAAATAGTAAACAGTGAACAGTGAACGAAATGTATGTATAAACAAATGATAAGATATCGTGTGTATGTAAGTATGAGTATGAGTATAAATATAAATATAAATCATGACATATGCATAGATAGAAGTATAGAAATAACAGTAAGTAAAATCAATAAATAAAATGTTCTGTTTTTACTATGATTACATCAATTTACAAAATTACACTTACTCTTTGCTTATCTACCACTTTTCCACTTTTGACATATCTGATATTGCGACTGCAGCAAATGTTCTTTTTTCTTTTCGTTTTTTATTATTATCAATTAAATCTAAACATTTCCGAAAGCCTCGTTTATAGAAACTGTTTTTCTTGGAGCTGGTCTAGGTTGCATGTCAACACCTACACCTACAGCTCCACTTCCACCTCCACGTATAGGAGACATCCCAGGTCTAGGACTTACTTCTAAAGTTGGTAAAGGTGCATCATCATAATTTCTATCAATCGTTGCCTCTGTATGTAATCCCATAATATTCATACATTCATCAATACATCTTCTACTAAGAACTAACAACTCCCAGGCATACTTGTTGATACTGACACGGGGAGGACCGTGATGGCTAATAGGTATCCAAGACAAATTTACTTTATCCATAAAACTTTTCTTTTCTGACACAGGCTTCCTGTCATAGTCATGCTGACCAAGCTCATTGGACACATAGTCCAAATAATCATTATGGTTGCTGTTCATTTCACTATTTGCTTGATTAATGCTATTATTTCTATTTCCCCCTGAAATTAGACATCTCAAATAAGAAGCGAATCCACCCCCACCCAGCGCTTGAGGAGGCATATTCATATTAATACTTGCATCATCAATTGGTGGAACGGGCACAGCATCTTGTATTTGTGACTTGAATGCATTACGAGGACATATCACGTTGAAGATCACTGATATAGGAGCCCAAAGCGAATTACATTCTTTTGTTAATACTTCTCTAACACGTGGACTATCTAACACAAGTTGCTTTAATAGTTGACATGTATAATATAACAGAATTTCTTGTGTTTCAAGTGGACCATACTTGACATCATTTGTTTCGTACACTTTATCAGGTTGATTTAGTTTGTAATTTGTATTCAACTGAATAAACGAATCACGTTTGCCTCGAGCAGGAGATACAGATTTTGTTGGCATAAGAGGCTTAGTTGGGGTTGCAGCTTCATCATGCTTTTCTTTGCGACGAGACTCTCTTGACTGTCTCAGAGGCGATGTTGATGTCGATGGTGGTGCATTTACTATATTAGAAAAGGGTGCTGGACTTGCACTGCGATGTGGTTGTGAATTTGATGAAGTACTTTTTCCTGGACTTGGTGGCACAGTAGGGTTACGACGAGATGATCTAGTGCTAGCACTTCCTGAAGTAGCGTTCAATTTCAACTCAGTAAATTCCTTTGGTGGGTCCTCAACAGGTGGAATCATTATTGACAATTGTTGCTTTCCTCCTTTAGACACTAGGGTAGATGGATCATTTGATTCCATTACACTCTTCTTACGATTAGCACCTCTTCCTGTATAATTTTCTCTTTCTTTAGCTCTCTCGGTAAGAACAATATCATCAAGAAGAGAAGAAATTCTATTCATTAGATTTTCTAATATGGCATCGAAATTGCTTTGTCTTACCCACAATTCACCAATAGGGATATGACAACGGGAATGAAATAAATGATTGGTTACTCTACTTAAACCCAATTGTGGATTTTGTATCCCACGACTTGCAATTCTACTTATTTCTAAAGTAGAAATGATTTGATAGTCTGCAACAGATCTACTTAATTTCAATAAGTTTTCTAGTGAACTGCTACCTTCACCAATATATGGATTAGTGGAATTAGTTGGATCGACAATAATCATATCAAGTTTAGTTTTTGACATTGATGCAGAGAGATTAGGAGCAGGTGCAGCTCCAATTGTATCCAACAAAATTTCATTGTTAAATTTATCTAAGCGTAATTTCAAATTACATTTTAATTTCTTACATAATATTTCCATTAAATCTGGTGCAAGAAATTCTAACCAGGAACTTGGACTCAATGGCTCATCTTCTGTTAAAGCATTTACACGACTTCCAACACTTTCACTATAAAAAAATAATGATACAAATAATTTTAATGCTGAATGAAAAAAATGCATTCTATTAATAACTGTCTGTTCCAACTTCTTTTGCAACTGATCATCGTAAGTAACATGTTTAAATACTTGAGAATCACTGACATTCATTTGATTTTGATTTTGATTTTGGCGTTCATTCATATCATGTTTTAAAAATTCTTCTTCTGCTTCAAGTGTTGATGATGTTCGTACTCTATTTGTTCGTGAATTACCACCTCCAGCTCCCTCAATATCAAAGGAATCACGTGGTGAAGTTTGTGGTGAAGATCTTGAACATCTTAGACTCGAAGTCCCACTTCCACTCCCACCTTTACTTGTAGCAGAAATGGTTTCTTTGTATTGTCTTATTTTATCTTCTACTTCACCTTCAAAACCAGACGGCGCAGTTAATGCTTTGTGACATGAACTTAATACAAGTACTAACATTTCACGATGCTTAAAAACTGCATCCTTCATTTCTAAATCATTGTTCACTTCTTTTGATAGTTCATCTAAAATTTCAATTTTTTCTTTTAAGTCATGACTCATAGAATAACAAGAGATGACTTCATCAAGATATTCACGTGCAAGTGATGGATTACTATTAATGTTTGGTTTACCTAATCCAGCTGTTTTACCACATGCACATGAATGCCATGATTCAATCAATTGTCTACTAAATAATGGTGAATCAAATGTATCTACATACACAAGATCAGCACCAGCAGCACAATTTCTTAAATATATAACACAACACTGTCTTAAACGTTCTTTGTTATCATCAGCAAATTCTCTTTCCTCAAATTCACCTCCTTTAATCAGTTGTATATCCTCTATCATACTTATTTTTACTTCCCAACTTTGTTCCTGACGTCTACCACGAGTCATACGACTAATAGTATTATCACCATCAGTAATTGATATCATCATTAATGATTTTTCAGATACATAAAGTGCACAATGTTGTCTTTGCATAATATTTCCATATGTCACACTACCTACAGCAAATGAATGTCCTCCCCATCCTAGTTCAGATATTACAGATGAATCTATATGGTTGGAGTCCGCTTGGCCACGAACTTGACCTAAAGTGGATGATGCATTATGTATACGGCGCATTGTTAAACTTCTGTTATGGTGTGTTATGGTTGTTGGAAAATATTTATGCCGGTTACGTTTTGAGACCAATTCAACAATATTTGCACCTAAAAATATCTATAAAGCTTATCACAACAATACTTCTTACCACCGTGAAATAAAAAACTTCACAAAGATGACCACAGTTGAGAAACCTTGATACAAGATTGGGAAATTGGGAATTCTAAAAAAAGAATTCTCTCCTTTTGAAAACGATGAAATTGGGCTCTGGTGAAGTAGAACAACAACCACTGATGTCCACTATTGTAGGATCCAACCCTATACATGATGGACACGCCAGTGGTGGTGATGGTTCGCCAATGAGAAAAAAAACTCATCATTATAGCAGAATCAAAACTATTGATGACGTGTTAAGTGATCTTCCAATACCTGGTAGATTTTATAATTATATGTTAATTGTATGTGGTATAGCGTATGCAACAGATGCAATGGAAGTAAATATTATAGGTTATATTAGCTCATGTGCCTCCCATGAATGGCACGTCTCTCAATCTGCAATGGCAAGTTTATCAGCAGCTGTATTTTGTGGTGAATTATTGGGTGCACCATTTTTTTCACATTTATCAGATATACATGGAAGAAAACCTGCAATGATATGGTCAATGATATTAATTAGTTTCTTTTCATGGATATCTGCATTTGCATGGAATGTCTATTCATTATATATTTTTAGGTTTATAGTTGGTTTTGGAATTGGTGGTGCATGTATACCATTTGATTTATTGGCTGAATTTTTACCGCCTTCTGGTGGACGTGGATTATATTTGGCTCTAGCACAATTAAGTTGGGGTATAGGTACTCCTCTTGTAGCAGGAGTTTCTTGGATATTAGCTGTACTTAATAATAATCAGCTTCAATGGCGTGTATTGACTTGTATTGTAGCAATTCCAATCACAATAGCAACGATAATAGCTCATATTATGATTCTTGAAAGTCCACGATTTTTGTTACATAACAGTAGAATTGAAGAGGCAAAGGAAATTCTTCACAGTGCGGCAAAAATCAATGGTAGTGTAATTGCCGATTTTACATTTAAAATAGAAGAAAAATACATTAGTAACAATGACATTGAAGATAAAAATCTACTTACAGATACCCAACAGCAGCATCAACATCACCAGCAAGAACTAGAACAAGGTAGCTTTAACTTCTTCTCCTGGCATTTTTTTGAGGAATGGAAAGAAAAAATCTATGAACTGTTTTCACCTGAATTACGCTTACAAACAATGCAAATGTTACTGATATTTTTTTTAGGTGGTGGTTGCTATTATGGAATAATATTGCTACAAAATGCTGTTTATGATACAACATCAACTTCATCTAAAGAAAAGTTATGTAGTTTTGACTTTTACTCTCAATTTCTTAGTAGCACTAGCGAGTTTGCAGGTGGTTTGTTTTCACTATTTGCTATTCATTATACTAGTCGACCAACTGGATTAGCGTTAGCATTTTTAATTGCTTCAATTGCAATGCTTACTTTTAGTTTTCATTTGAACGAAACAGTTGATTTATGTTGTTTTTGGTTTGCACGCTTTGGCATGATCATTCAAGGTACTTACAGTTGGGCTAGTTGCGTTGAAAACTATGACACAAAACATAGAGCAACTGCATTTGCTCTTTCGTATGCATTTAGTAGAATCTCATCATTACTCACTGCATATCTAGTACCTGCTGTAACAAATGAACACATGGGATTTATTTTAGGATGTTGTTTATTTCTAGGAACTATTACATCAGTTAGGGTTCAAGACACCAAAGACAAACCTATAGATGTTGATGGGATGTAATGTGATGTGAATGCTTCATATCATGTTTTGTGCTAACTAGACAGAAATGAGTGAGTAGTAAGGTTGTGTTTATTTATTGTTGTTTTATAAAAATTGTAGGAATAGAATTGATGTGACAGGAGAGACACATACGTGCAAACAAAAAATACGTTTTAGTTGTTATGTTTGTTTTTACATTAAACAATGTTCTACATTCGGCTCGTTCTCTCTTTCTCTTTCTTTCGTTTGTTATTTATTTATTGGATGTATCTACATTTCATTTACAAATAAATCAAAAATCATCTACAATTTTAACTAAATTTCCCTAACCTTGCAGCTGCTGCTGTTGTTGCTGTTGCATCATCATCTCTTGATGCTGCAATTGTTGCTGCAATTGTTGTTGCAATTGTTGCTGCTGTTGTTGCATCAACATCTCTTGTTGCTGCTGTAATTGTTGCTGCTGCTGTTGCATCAACTCTTGTTGTTGCTGTTGAAAGATATTAGCAAAATAAGCTTTGAATGCTTCACGATGCTTTGCTCCGCGCAAGTGCTGACCGCGAGCGGATTGTGATTTGTGTGTAAGATATGCATCACAATAGTCGCAAAAGTAGCGTGGCATAATGACTTCCCCAAAAATTTTTTAGAAAAAGCTTTATTTAGATTATATTTCACTGATAATACTTTTAACTTTATGCAATTACAATCAAATGCACAAATTCAACACAATAAGCAATAATTGTCTTCGAAAAACTATGCGATTTCCTTTCCCACAGCTCCCCCAAACCATTTTATTCACGCTCTCGTTTGAAGACACACAGTGGTTTAAATGCAAGAATAATGGCCGCCACCATCAATTTTTATCAGATTTAGATACATCAAAAGCACTTTTTATTACTAGATAACAAGAACTTGCCTGAAATGCTTTTCAAGGAACCAAGAATGCAAAAAGATATTGAGGTTTGACGCTGATATACAAGAGGCGGTCAACATGTGGTGCTCAAATCCTACCATAACTTTGAAGAAAAGTAGTAAAGTCCCAAATTTTTCCTTCCTTTCCATTGGGATGATTGTTCGAAGATTGGGATTGGACTTTTTGGATCTTGATCTTGAACCGTTCCTACAGTGTACTAGAGAACCTTTTATTTCGTTAGAAGACATTGATTGATATGAAAAGAAATAGGTGGTGGAACCGAAGCGACAAGGGTAAATTTAAACATTTTAAACACAATTTACAACACTATAAAATAAAAAACATTACTTTAAAATTACTAATTAACCTTCATGGAAGGATTAATGTCAGTTCTTTTTCTTTGAGCAAACGATATGAGCCTTTTTACCGATGTGAAATATTTCCTTTGTAATTCATTATTCATAACATGTGCAATTTTTCCAGTACCAATCTTTTCTCTTCCTGATCTTTCATGTATACCAACCATAGTTAAACCAATAGGCCATGGTGCATTACCAATAGCACCTTGTAAATAATGATCATTCGCTGTTTTAAAATCACCCTTTTCGCAGTTAAGTACAATGGCAACTAATTGACCTAAAATATCATATGGTACTTCCTTATTTTTACATAAACGAAATAATGGTTGTACATGTTCAGTACACTGTTGAAATGTTTGTTCCTCTTGTTTATTTTTTAATGTTCTTTTTTCACTTTCATCTCTTTGATTTAAATCAAAATCCCATGCTTGTAAAAGCCATTGAAAATAACGTAAGACAATTTTTTCTGGTGGCCATGCAGTTTGTTTAGCATATTCAGTTAAACGTAAAGAACCATCTTCATTTGGTGTATATTTATATTTTTCTTTACTTTGTTTGCGTTTCTTTGATTTACGATCATCTTCATCTTCATCTTCATCTTCATCTTCATCTTCATCTTTAAGTTTAGCATATAATTCTTTCTTTCCAACAGAAACCTCATTAACGTTACTACTTTTAACTTCTTCTATTTCTTCTTCTTTATCTGAATCATGACTATCCTTTCCATCACTGTTGTTATTACTTACATCTTCTTTCGAATCCAAATTATGCATGTTATTATTAACTTCCGCACTATGCTGTTTCGCAAGTTTGCTAGATTCAGATTCACTATTCTTCTTATAATTCATTTGTTTTTTATCCAATGCTTCTTGCTTCTCCTTTTGTTCATTTTCCTTACTTTTCTCAACATCTGCCTTTCGAACAAAAGATGAACCATTAGAACTACTTTTCAACTCTTCCAACTTACGCTTCTTTGCAGACAATGTAGCCTTTAATGCATCCATATCTTCTGTTTTTGTTAGTTATAACAACTTCAAAAATATGATTAAATTACAACTGAGTTTTGTGAATTACTTACCCTTGGGAGAACCTTCAATTTTCATTAAAATGAATATAAAAGCAGTAGAAATTGCGAATAGAATATTTCAATTCAAGCTGAAAAAATCATGAGAGGAAATATTGCATTCTGATGAAAGATCCCCCTTCTGTGGCCCCAGTTTCTCTCCACAGAAAGATAGCCTATCCACAGAAGAATTTCTGAAATTATGCTTCGTCAATCATTTTCTGCATTCAGGAGGGGGGTAGCTCCACTCCGTGTGGGTGCAGCCTTTAGTTCCAGTTCCAAGGTAAGTCAAGAAATACAGGTAAATGTTGGAGATGAAGCTTATCAGACTCACAATTGGGAAGCACCTTCCACGATGGTAACAACAAACAAAGATGAATTAATAGCATTTTTCAAAGAGATGTATACCATGCGTCGTATGGAAATTACAAATGATACAGAGTATAAAGCCCGTAATATTCGTGGTTTTTGTCATCTTTATGATGGTCAGGAAGCGATTGCTTCTGGTATGCAATCTGCTATGACTGCTGAAGATTCATGGATTACATCATATAGATGTCATTCTGTTGCACTTTTAAGAGGCTCTACAGTAGAAGAAGTTTTCGCTGAATTATTTGGATTTTATCATGGTACATCTAAAGGTAAAGGTGGTTCCATGCATTTTTATTCTAAAGAAAATAATTTTTTTGGTGGACAAGGTATTGTTGGTGCACAAGTACCAGTTGGAACAGGATTAGCATTTGCAGCAAAATATAATACACCTGCTGGTGAAAAGATGCCAATTGCAATAGCATGTTATGGTGATGGTGCTGCAAATCAAGGACAAATTTGGGAATCTGCAAATATTGCAAAATTACAAGGATTACCAATGGTTTTTGTTACAGAAAATAATCATTATGGTATGGGAACATCGACATCACGTCATTCATGTAATGATCATTATTATACTATGGGAGGCAGAACAATTCCTGGTATTAGAATTAATGGCATGAATGTTTTGGCTGTCAAACAAGGTTTTGCTAAAGTTCGTGAACATTGTTCATCTGGACTAGGGCCTATCTTTGTTGAATTTGATACATATAGATATCATGGTCATAGTATGTCCGATCCTGGTACAACATACCGTACAAGAGATGAAGTAGGTGGTGTTCGTCAAGCTCGTGATCCTATTGATTATGTGAAGAAACTCCTTATAGAGCATGATATGTGCAGTGTAGATGAAGTCAAAGAGATGGAAAGAGTTATTCGTGGTCAAGTTGCAGATGCATTAACTAAGGCTAAGACTGGTTCTTTCCCTCCACCAAACGCACTTTATGAGGAAATCTATGCCAAGAATGATGGAAGCGATGAACCTCAAGAGTATATCCGTATGCCTGATTATCACAAATCTATCAGAGCATAAACAGACGCACGCACTGTGCATAAGAATAAATGAGAGCACAAAGTGGGAGGATACTAACATGGTGGCATGGCATGACATGCACATGCACATGGATGATCTGATGTGTTTGATTGGTGTGGTGTTAATAAATTCATGCCGTCGTCTGTGAAGAAAGATAAGTTGCAAGTACTATTACTATATACGGATATAAATAGGGGTAGTAGGTATAAGTGATAATGATAATAATAATAATAGTTATCCAAGTAATAATGTAGTTTAAATAAGCGACACTTTAAAATAAT
>JACKZZ010020080.1_pt1 | contig 19358 bp, 9 predicted proteins | sample 8027871 | NCBI WGS metagenome assembly JACKZZ01 (sample SAMN15724774, study PRJNA655200) | protist metagenome | isolation source: fluorescence activated cell sorting (FACS) single amplified genomes of... | place: USA: West Boothbay Harbor, Gulf of Maine | collected 2000-07-19
GAAAGTCATGTTACCAGCTATAGAAAGTGGTAACCCCGTTATGATATTTATTGCATTTTTTATTTTTGCACAATGTACAACTGGTGTATTATTATTTATGGATGCATTAGAATGTTTTTTACATGCATTACGTTTGCATTGGGTTGAATTTCAAAATAAATTTTATAAAGCAGATGGTACTAGATTTTATCCATTTGACTTTAATGTTATCCTTGCTGAAGCTAATTTAGAGTAACTTAAGTAGGGTTAAAGTTAATTAGCGTTACTGTAGTTAAGGGTAAGGGTAAGGGTAAGTGTGAGACTAGGCTGATGCTTAGGCTTAGTTGTGAATAAATTGATTATAGAAATTTGAATTAAAAAAAGAAGAAATGAGTGAAGGTATTACGAAATTATAATTGAATGAACGAATGAACGAATGCACGAATGAACGAATGAAAGCAACAGATGAAAGGAAAAAAAAAAAAAAGAATTGATAGTTGTATGCGATCGGATGTTAGTTAAATTGAATCCAGTGGCCTTGGAAGTAGTTGAGTAGTTGGTCATCTTTGTCATTCTTTTTATTTATCTTACTTTCTTAATTTGATTGTGGTTATGATTTTAGTTATGCTACTAGTTATGCTGGTAAATAATAATTATAACTGTAATTTTAATAAATTAAATTACTTATAAATAAGAAATATGTACATTTCCTCTTCCTTCATTTCACACACTCACACACTCACTCATTCACTCATTCTTTTGGATATTTACATTATCATTATCAAAAGAAGAAGAAGCTAAAATTGCTGCTGCCTTTTCTTTTTCATATATTTTAATAATTCTATCTTTATTCATAGCAACCTTAAAATAAAATCTGGCACCGTTCCATATTGCAACATGTAATACAATAATAAGATATAATGTATGGAAATAAAAATTAAACCAACAATAATATGCTATTATAAATGATAAAAATGATAAGATAGCATGTGCAGTCATGTAAATTAATTGATGAAAATGTTCATTACCACCTTCACCAAATAGTTGTTTTCGATAATAACTAAACATATTTACTAATCCATTTTTTTTGAAATGCTTATCTAACAAAAAAAACATTAGAAATGAGTAAGGAACGGTCCACATGATAAAATACGCTATAAAGGGTATTATTATTAGAGTGTTAATATCGCCATGACAGTCATTTACATCGGATGAGTTCATACAACCAGTATGAAACGTATTAGGATAAGATTTATGCAAATCTGAAGCATACCACCTAAAGCCCCACGTAACTAAAGGAGGACCTATATGAACTGCTAATATGCTCATATGCTTGGGGCTATGGAGGACCTAAAAAGCGAAGATAACGAGTTAGTGACTTCTAGGAACTTACTAATGTAACGTTACTCATGTTGAGATTCAGACAACAAAAAAGTACACAACAGGGAGGTGAAGGCAAGCATAAGTATAGTCAATGTACAGTCTTTACACCTACAAGTGAGTTATGAAATAAAACTATAGCAGCAGCTAACACTCCGTTGGCCCACGTAAAAGCTATACGAAAGAACATTGGTCCCAATGGATTTAAGAAAGAATTTAAACTATCTAATGATGGAATATTTGACTTCGCGAAGCATATTAAGAAATATAACCTAGTAGAAGGGAGAGACATGAAGCAAAGGGTTAGTAGACGCGTAGAAGCGATACCAACTAAGAAAAATACACGGTTCTTTGATTTTGATTTCAAATAAAAAAGCCACTATTTGCATATTTGCATATTTGCTTTGATTTGAAAAGATATACCACTTACCAACTCCAGTAATTGACAGTATAACAGAAATCTGCTAAAAACCACTGCCATTTGATAGGTTGGTTATCAAAGAACTTAAATATAATGTAAAAAAAACTTTTTAATGATGATAAGATCCAATAATTCCATGGTTGTGTACTTATCACAAAAGTGCTCCCAATTATGTTGGAAATGGAAAGAAAGAAACTTATCTCACCCCAAATTGGATTACTCTCCCATATTGAATCTTGCAACGATTTAGATGACATTTTTCGAAACTGGGTTTATTTTAAAACTGATCTTTCTTTCTTTTTAAGCTAAATTCTGGTTAGAATTATGAAAGCTACAATTTATTTATCACGCACTAATGTCAAAGATCCGCTAACCAATTTCTAAAATAGTCAACAAGGAGAATACAATACGGAAAACCAATGGATATCCCCTCAAAATTGGCCGCAAGAATTAAAATTTGCAAATTGCACACTTCCTATTGGTTACTTTCAAAGTTATTAAAAGAAATCGATTAATAATGTACTTGCTTATTGTGATTTTGGCGGTTTTGAGTGTTACCACCGCACGATTGACTTCGTTAGAGAGGGATGGTATTGCACGTGAATTGTTAGAAACGAGACAAGCAGATCAATGGTGTGAGGATCCAATCAAGAAGGCAAAGGTAGAATTCCCTGAGCATATAATTGGTCGTGCCGAGACAAACTTTGATATGCACTCTGGTTATGTCAATGTTACCAAAAATGACTTCTTATTTTACTGGCACTTCACATCAGCTGATGGTAAAGGTGATACTGCACCATTAATTATTTGGACTAATGGTGGTCCAGGCTGTTCTTCAATGGAAGGTGCGACTACAGAGAATGGGCCATTATCATTATTTGATATTAAAGAATCATGTACATTGAATTCTCAAAATAAACAGTGTGATTATACCTTACAACTGTCGACGAACAAATATAGTTGGAATCAACATGCTAATATGGTATATGTAGATCAACCACGTTTTGTTGGTAATTCTGGAGGTAATGCAGATGCACAGATGATACATTCCACTATAGATGCTTCTAATGATTTTATTACATTCTATCATGGTTTTATCGAATTATTCCCTGAATATAAAAATAGAAAAGTTATTATTGCTGGGGAATCATATGGTGGACATTATATTCCAGCATTTTCACAAGCTATATTAAATGAAAATGCTAAAAATGATAATGATAAAAAAATTCCATATGTTGGTGCTATAATAGGTAATGGATGTGTTGATGATGATATTCAATCAAATGATGAATATGTGAAATTTTTACATGAATCAAATTTAATTCCATCAAGTTCAAAACCTAGAGGACGTGCAGATGCAGATTTAGCTATTAATAAACATATTGGATATACTCCTAATTACTACGATTACAGAATTCAAAGTATTACATGTAATGGTTGTTTCGGGTATAATTACAATAATTGGAGTCATTGGTTTATTGATGATGATGTTAAAAAATCTATGAATGTTTGTGGAAATGCAGGTGATGATGCATTTGCTGGTAGTGCTGGTGGTTGTATAAATGTTCAACCATTTGATGTCAATGACAAATTTGATTATATGGGAGCCTTAGCAAACACTTTAGATGCTGGTATACCTATAACAATGTATTATGGTAAAGCTGATACTGCATGTAATTATGTTGGGGGTTATACTATGACAAATGCTATTAAATGGAAATCACAATTAAATTTTCAAAATTTAGATTTAAAACCATTAGAAATTGCTGGAGTTGAAGCTGGACAAATGAAAGAACTAAATGGTTTAACATGGTTACAAATAGAATCAGCAGGTCACATGGTTGGATTAGATCAAGGTGCTGCTAGTAGTATTGCTTTGCAAACCATTTTACAAAAGCTTTAAATGGTTTAAACTAGGGGATAGAATTAGAAAATGAAAATGGTATTTACTTATTAATAATGATTTTCATATTCTATCTACTCTACTCTACTAGTGTTTTGCTTAGCTTAGTGTTTATACGTATATTAAAAAGATCTTTTTACTATTTTTTTCATCATTTCTATTTCTATCTCTGACATCATGCTATCAGCAATATATCTATCACCGCACCCATGTATTGCTGAATCGTCCAATTCTCTGAAAGAAACACTAGGCCAATAAAGTCTTTTGTGGTTCTGTTTATCATTTATACCAAACATTTTGGAATAGTTAACTGAATCCATTTCACCACGCATTTGTTCTTGTTCTTGTTCTTGCTCTTCTTCTTCTCGTTCATTTCTTTCAAGGTCAGCAGCATCTACATCTACATCTACATCTACATCTACATTATGAGGTGTTATTCCAGAAGCAAAATTATCTAAATAAGATAAAAATTTCATCATTTGTTTTTTATCAAATCCATTTCGAGATGCAAACTTGTTTATTAGAACAGATTGTTTTGATTGCCAATCACATAAGGAATAACCATCACTACCACCTCCTGACGATCCCTGATCATATCCCTGATCATGATCATGTTCATGTTCATGTTCCGATTTATAGCCTTGTATCACCTGAAAATGATTACTGTTATACTTAATAATTGCCCATTTATGATCTTTTACCGCATCTGCTATACCTATCATATCCTCTGGTAATAAGGATTGAGTATCTTCATAATAAATACAAGTTAAATTACAAAAGATTATTTTAGGATAATTAACTGCAACTACATTTCCATTTCCATTTCCATTTCCATTGTCATTGTCATTGTCATTGTCATTGTCAATATCGTTGACATCATTATTATTTAATGGTAATAACAGTGCAGTTAATTGCTTTACTTTTCTTTGAGCTAAATATGAAAAGAAACGAAATGGAAGAGGAAGAGATTGATCTGCTGCTATACTTTCATTTTCACTTACACCTCTTCCTTTGTCATTGTAGATGTCTGATGAAATATGACTTCGAAAGGAAAAAAAAACTATTTGTAAGTTTTCTATTAATTGATTAAATGGACTCCCATCTATAATTTCTTCAATATACATTGAATTGTTATTTTGTTTCTTTGATAGAAATAATGATACAAATCCTTTCAAAGTGTTGCCACAACTCTTTCTCCATCTGGTAGAACTTGGAGCTTGTTTAATATCATCTGTAGCAATGTTATAAGTGTTGTACATCCATCTTTCAAAGATATCACTTTCGTTTTCCTTTTCTTTTTTTCTACGAGATACAAATTCTTCAATATACTTAAATGTTTTCAATGATTCACGGATAGATAACCTTGCTTCTGTAGGAACTATTCTGCTGGAATATGAGCATACTCTGGATTTTGAATAATGAAGCAGAGATATCCTGGATATCATTAATTCTGTAAAATCTTTAAAAAAGCCAATTTTCTTGAAGTTAAGTAGAATAGCTGTAATGAAAACAGTATCTAGCAATTCTAAAGTAGACAATGCGTTAACATAATGCACAATATAATTGTGCGATGAAAATAGCAAGAAGAAGTTTACTTTCTCAGAAGAAAACAACAGGTTCCATAGTTGGTTCCCATGAGTTCCCAGTTCCCGTTACCACATGCAAATGCAAATGCAACTGTAACTGCAACTGCAAATGCAAATGCAAGTTCATTAATAAATATAGTATTCAGCTCGGTTTGGTGGTTTTTGAAAACATACTTGTTTTGACTATCTATTTAATGCAATAAAAGAAGAATCTGGTAAATGGGATGTCTCGTCTGTTGAAAAGGATGGTATGATAACCACAATACTCCGCAATAAAGAGACAGGACAAGTCATAGAAGAAACAAAAGAAAAGACCCAAAGCCACAATACCTAGTATTCATATCCTTCTCCATCTTCGTTTCCATCTCCATATTCATTCCGTATTAGACAACCACGATCACAGAACAATCAATATGATACAGCATCAGAATCTAAATTAATTAAAACATGGTTACCATGTCAATTATATAATTATGAAAATATCGCAAAAAGTAATAGAACAATATCAGGTTTAAAAACAAAATTCATTGCACATGTTGATACTGGAAATCAATCAAAAACAAGTATAAAAAAGGATATCTTTGAAATGTTTTATCCAAATCCATTAAATAGAAAACTTATTGGAAAAATAACATGTATTGCATAAGGAGGTGCTAAAATAACTCAAGATGTATATCAAATCAAATATTTATTACATGGTGTCGTTAGTAAGAATGGGAAACCTTTACAAGTGACTGTTCAAGCTATGGTTGATGAACAAATTATTATAGCAAGTCGTGCTTATGACTGGGATATACTAATAGCTGCCGATGATATGATTATCTTTGATCAAAAATATGGATATAAAGTGAAAACTGTGCATAAAGATACTAGTGATTTTCAAGTGAGGTGAGGGATGCTACAGCATACATAAAAATACATATTTTTCAATTTAACTACATTATATTACATTACATCACGTCAATTTAAATCTATCTCTTTATGAAAATGAAAGAAGGAGACACAAAGGATCCCCACCAACTAGACACTTGTAACTAGCCACTTCACAGCTTAGAAAGGCCTCTTTTCATCTTCTCATTTTTCAATTCTTTATACATATTTTCAATTGAATCTTTATATTTTTCATATAATATTTGACGTTTCAATTTTTGTGTTGGTGTAGTAAAACCATTTTGAGGACCCCATTCAATAATATCATAATCAATATATATTTTTTTAATCATTTCAAATCCTTTTAACTTATTTTTTATACCTATGTTATGTAATTCTTCCATAACAGAATTACTGTATTCTTCCTTACTTCCTTTTCCTTTTCCTTTTTCTTGTAATGCTGCTTTCTTCTTATCCATATCAGGTACAATAATAGCTACTAAATGATCCTCTGTTGATGTGCCATATACAAAAATTTGATTAACATTGGATGCTCTACCAAAAACTCCTTCAACTTTTTCCAAAGCTACATATTCACCTTGTGATAATTTTAATAAATTTTTTTTTCTATCTATGATAGCTAATTGTCCATTCGTTTGCCATAACCCAATGTCACCTGTTCTTAACCACCCATCTGTAGTTAATGCTTCAGATGTAGCTTTCTTATTTTTATAATAACCATTAAATATTCCAGGACCGCGTACTAAAATTTCTCCTCTACCATCGCATCTTATTTCACCATTGTGTAAACTATCACTATGATAATATCCCATATCTGGTACATCACTTAAACAGATTTCAACACATGGTAATGGACCACCAACATGCCCTGCTTGTGATAAATCAGTAGATGATGTTAAACTAATACCACCTGTACTTTCAGTTAGACCATAACCTTCATGTACTGTTGCATTTTTTCCTAATAATATTCTCCAAAAATTCATTATATTACTTGACAATGGTGCACCCCCAGATATTAATTTTCGAACATTATTTAAACCTAAAGCTACTTTAATTTTATTAAATATTATATTATCATAAAATATATGTGATAATTGACCTGATATTTCTAAATTTTTTAATTTTGTTTTTAAACCTTTTTGAAATAAATAATTTTTTATTCCACTGCCACTGCCACTGCCACTACCTTCACCTTCACCTTCACCTTCAGCTATTGGTGATGACATCCCATTAATAATTTTATCATATATTTTATTTAATACTCTTGGTACAGAACAAAAGATTGTTGGTTTTAAAGTAATACAGTCATCAATTAAAAACAATGGATTCCCTCTATAGAATCCAATAGCAGAACCACAAGATAGTAAAGCACTTATAACCATTCTTTCAAATATATGTGGTAATGGTAAAAATGATAAATAATAATCATTTGATTTTAAATCAAATACACTATTTAATGCACCTGCTGCAACACTTATAATATTTGTATGAGTTATTAAGGCCCCTTTTGGGTTCCCTGTTGTACCTGATGTATAACAGAATGTTGCTAATGTATCACCATGTGGCAAAGGAGATGCAATAGAACCACTAACGCTATTGATATTGATATTGCTATTGCATAGTTCATCAAATGTATAGACTATTAAATTTGAATTTTTACATAATAATTTTTCTTTCATTGTAATTCCACTTGATGAATTTAATATGATATATTTCAATGTTTTACATTTGTTTAATAATACTATTGAACATATTGATGGTAATTCTATTGATGAACATATTATTGTTTGTAATGATGTATGATTAATAACATATTCTACAGCATCGGGACCTAATGTATCATATAATGGTACTGTTGCAGCACTTATTTGATAACATGAATATTCACATAATATCCATTCTTTACAATTTTTCATATATATACCTAATAATGATAAATTATCATCATTTTTTCCTAATAAATTTCTATTTTTTAATGCATTTGCAAAAGAATTAATAATAGTACCTATCAGAGAAAAAAGTTGTGAAGTGTTAGTAAATAGGTTATATAAAAGCAAAACAAGTAAAGTCAAATGTTTCCATAAATAAATGTACCAATTCATATGAAAACTCTTACAATAAAAGTTATTATGATGACTCTAAATGCAATTTTCTCTTTCGTTCACATACCACATTCTGAATATGATTTAAAAATATATGGACCTGCATTACCATTTGAATCAATCAATCGTTCACCTAAACATGGTTGATTAGGATGTAATGATATACTACGTTGAAATGTTTCATATAATGTATTGCATCCATTCAAAGAAGTTCGACCTTGTAGTTCTGGATCCACTGAACGATGTATCGGCCCCCTACGTTCAGAATCACATAAAAATGCACTGTTTTTTAGGACTGTGCCATAAATGTTCTCATTGACTGCCATGATGGTTTCTCGTTGAATAAAGATTTGGAGGGAGGAAGCGTCTCATTGTTAGGGGACCTCAAACCTGGTTGAAGTTTGAAACAACTTCCTGACCTTTGAGTGATCAGGTTTCAATTTTCATTTTTCCAGAAGGACATATGAGTTATTATTGAGTTATTATTGCATTTTAAATTCTCAATTTTGCGAATAGCAGCAATAATTGTAAAAAGTATAGAAGCGTAGTTTTTGTTTCTCGACCTCGAGGTTTTGCAATGGGAGCAGGTGCTAGTACTCCTAGGAAGGGCAACTCTTCAAAATATGAAGCTAATGAAGTAAGTGATGCTCATAAAAGGCTTATATTTAAGGAAATTGATGCAATGCTTGCAAGTAATGTATCGGATGAAGAGTTGTGTCAACATATTAGAAACTTTAAAGTCAGTGATCTTCCATCATATATATCACCAGAAGGACCACCGCAATTGTTATCAGTTTCTATATTTCATCGTCATGGTTCACGTGGTCCAGGTGATTCAGAATTGAAATTATGGACAAATCGTCAACATCCAATAGTAAAACAATGGGCATCACATGAATATGAACAATTGACTGAAAATGGTCATATTTTATTAAATAGTTTAGGTAAATGGTTCAGTGAAAAATATTTAATGACATCAAATGATGATAATAATTCAAGACCCAAAAATTCAATGTATAATAAATTATATCCTAATGTTTCTACAAATATAGATGAAGCTAATGGTAAAAATAGAAATATATATGAAACAAAAATAAATCATGATCATATGAATTATAAATCATCAATATGGCGTTCAAGTAGTAGTAATAGAGCATTATCAAGTGGTAATGATTTTACAAAATCTATTATATATCATTATAATCATCCATTACAAATTAAACCCGTTCATAAAATTATGCCTGATAAACCAATATCACATGAAGATGTTGAAGGTGAAAATAGGGAAGATGATCATGGCATGGATCATTATTTTAGATCATGGAATATTAAAACAGTTAAAACATATTTAACTGATTATAAAAACAATATTAAAGGAAACATCATATGGATAACAAAAGCAAAAAAACATGAAATTTTTTTAAGGCAATTATATAAAGAACTTGGTGTTGATAAATCACTATTAAATGATATAACAAAAATGTTATGGTGTGTAACATATGTTATGCAATTATATGAAATTGAATCATTTTGGACTAATGATGATGTTGTTATTGAAACTACAGGTAAGCATAATGCATTATTGGAAATATTGAATAAGATTAATATAACTCCAACAGATGATACACTTACACATACATTTACTGCTAATGATAATGATAATGATTATTATGTCGACAGTGATGGTGATAAAGATGGTGACGCTAACGCTAAAAGCAGTGCCAATGCCAATGTCAGTGCCAATACCAAAATGAAAACAAAAAGTAATAGTAGTAGTTGTTTTGATGAATTGCACCATTTAGCATGTTGGGTATGGGAACAACGTTTTGTTTATCAACCAACAAATATATCAAAATTAGGTAGTAGAATTACATTTGATATTTTACAACAATTATTATTCACAAATTATAGTGTGATTAATGTATATAGCGGCCATGACTACACTATGTTATGTATATTGAGTAGTTTAAATATTATACAAAGTCAAGGTGGTTTAAAAAAGGCTATACAGTATGGTGCATATTTAACATTTGAATTGTGGAGTAAGCAACCACCTCCACATTTCACTGAATTAAATAATATTAATAATAAAAATAATAAAAAGGGGAGTAAAAAAAGTAAAAAAAAAAGTACTATTAATGCTAGTGGTGATGGTGCTGATGGTGCTGATGGTACTGCTACTAGTGCTAGTGGCGGTGATACTGTTGTAGATGCACCACCACCACCAGTGGCTTCTACTTCTGCTTCTACAATTGTTGGTACAAGTACGAGTGATACAGCTAAAAAAAGAAATATTGTATATGAACAATGTTACAGTAATGGAGTATATAACAAAGTTAGTGATCAATCTATCAATGCTCCACCAGGTTCAGGTAAAAATGTTCATAAAGCAGATGAAAGAATATTAAGAATAATATTAAATGAAAATCCCTTTGTCTCATCAGAACAAATAAAAATAAGAAAATTATTAAATAAAAATAAGAATAGTCGTGATAAAAGAATATTAGAATCACATATTTATTCATGGCCAGTACATGAAGAAAAAGAAAGAATTATATTACAAATTAATATGTCCCAATTAAAAAATATTTTAGATATTTTATATTTAAGTATGTTAGGAAATAATATCCATAAGCCATACATACATGATAATCATACATTTCATGAATTTATTAAAGAGAACTTTTAGTATGTGATATGTGATATGTGATGTTATGTGTGATGTTATGTGTGATGTGATGATTGTTAAAAATGTATGAAATATTGTAAATAGTGTAATTTATTTTATGATGCCAGCAATAGTAAGCACTCATTCAGCATTCTTGAATAGAGGAACCTAACTTGACCATTCTTCCATCTTTTAAAAACATTTAACATTTTTTCCTGGAACTGAACTAAACTCCCTATAACACAATTAATATACAGAAGAATTGACTTATCTAAAAATTTACTACAAGCCACTGAAAGAATGAATGTTTCAGTGCTCGAAGTGAAACCAACACCAACACCAAAAGCTACATTTCATCATCACCGCCAACTTCATATTTTTGAACTTCATAATCATTCTTATTGTCAACTCTCAGATTCATCAGTTTCTATACTGAATGATTCAAAACCAACATCTTCTCTCTCATCTTCAGATTGAATAACTTCTTTTTTTTCCACGGAATTCAAATCATCAGTATCTTTAGATCGAAGAAAAATCTGTTCATAAACAACAGTAGCAGTAGCGGATGGTGCTTCTTTCTGTGCATATCTATTCTCCTTCACAGCAGGCTTGATGACTGTCTCTCCTCTAAGGAAGGCATCCCTGGCAAATACTGCTTCCTCCATAGTGGGGAAAAGGCCAACATGATGTAGTTGCCCATCCATATAGACATTAACATTATACTTGTTATTCGCCTCATGGTAGGAAATGTACTTATCATGATTACCCTCCCTTTTCCTCTTCCTGGAGGGCTGCACCTCAGACTCATCAGCTTCAGCTTGCTCCTCCTTCACATAGTCATGATCATTAACACTGTAATTCAAATCTTCTCCATACACTCTAGCAGTGGACACAAATTCTGGGTATGGCACTATCAGCATTCCACTGGTATCCACAATTTCACAGCCATGGAGCAAGACATGATCATATGATCAAATGACATTATGTCTCAATTGCGACGTCACTACTTCGTCAAATCTGTTGATTTGATTTGCTATAATGCACAAGTAAAGTTGGTTCTACACTTTCAATAGTCTGCTTTGAAGGAGAAGTCTTGGGAAGACAATAACTGTGGGCACTGGGACCCCATTTCTAAAAAGTGTAAATTTGACATAACGTAAACAGAGGCTCTTTTTGTTGTTGTATTTTGAATAGAATTTGCATGAATTGATTATGCCAACCTACAAGTATGCACCGTTACAAACGGATGCTCGTGAAAACGATGACGATAGAGAACGCGAAAGAGCTTTGAGCTCTGGAAGCAATGGCTCATTCGTAGCAACATTATCAAATCATGATGATGACCCTTATTCGAGACGAAGAGACTTGTGCGTATGTTTTCTAGTTCTTACAGCTATTGTTTATGTATTAGCACGTGCATCAAGTGTCACACAAACCAATCTAGCTATAAATAGTAGTAGTGGTAGTGGTGGCGGTGGCATTACTGGTGCATTTGATATAGCATCATACCGTGAAGAAATTTTATCAAAATCACAACCATATATAATAGAATGTGCTGAAGCAAAACCAGGTGCTGATCAAAGTCAATGTCATATGTCTAGAAAGGAAAGGTATGCAGCTTTAAATCAAAAAGGTATTACAATATGGATGACTGGTTTATCTGGTAGTGGTAAAAGTACTATTGCTAGTTTATTGGAAGAACAATTAGTAAAATTACATGGTAAAAATGTTTATCGTTTAGATGGTGATAACATTAGAACTGGATTAAATAGAGATTTAGGTTTCAGTAAATCTGATCGTGGTGAAAGTGTAAGAAGAGTAGGTGAATTAGCATGTTTATTTAATGATGCTGGTTTAGTAACAATTGTATCATTAGTATCACCATATAAATTAGATAGAGATTTAGCTAGGAAGCGTCATGAAGATCAAGGTTTAAAATTTTTAGAATTATTTATGGATGTACCATTAAAAGAGGTTCAAAAACGTGATCCTAAAGGTTTATATAAAAAAGTTGCAGCTGGTGAATTAAAAGGTTTTACAGGTGTTGATGATCCATATGAAGCACCAATAAATCCTGAATTATCAATAAAAAATCAAGAAATGTCAGTACAGGATGCTGTTGATATTATTATGCATGCCTTAAAACGTGAAGGTGTTTTAGTTGGTGGACCGACATTACCACAAGGTTTACCTTATCCTGATGGTGATGAAATTATTGATTTATTAGTAAATGATAATGAAAAAGAAATAAAAAAAAAAGAATCATTAACATTACCTAAGGCATTATTAACAGATATAGATGTTAATTGGTTACAAACAGTTGCAGAAGGTTGGGCTGCACCATTAAAAGGTTTTATGCGTGAAGGTACATTATTACAAACAATACATTTTAATAGTATGTTAGTTGACCCAATGAATATTACAGGTAATGTAAGATCAAATGAAATAAGTACAAATTTTTTAAATTTTGATAGAACACAACCACCAAAAAGAGTAAGTATGTCTGTACCAATAGTATTACCATGTACAACATATACAAAAGATCTTATAAATAATAGTGGTAAAAATGCTGTTAGTTTAGTTAATAAACATGGTGAAATTATGGCTATATTACGTAATCCTGAAATATATGAAAATAGAAAAGAAGAAATTGTTTCAAGAATATTTGGTGTTATTGATCACGGTCATCCTTATATTAAGCATATTTATACTGGAGGTGATTGGTTAATTGGTGGTGAAATTGAATTATTAGACCGTATAAAATATAATGATGGTTTAGACAAATGGAGATTAACATCTAAAGAAGTTATGAAAGAATTTGAAAAAAAAGGTGCTGATGCTGTATATGCATTTCAAACTAGAAATCCTACACATGCTGGACATGCATATTTAATGAAAACATCAAGAGAAAAGTTATTAAAAAAAGGATATAAAAATCCTGTTTTATGGTTAAGTCCTTTAGGTGGTTGGACAAAAAGTGATGATGTCCCATTAGATGTTAGAGTAAAACAACATGAAGCTGTATTAAATGAAAAAATGTTAGATCCTGATACAACTGTTATGGCAATATGGCCAGCACCAATGATTTATGGTGGTCCGACTGAAGTATTATTTCATGCAAAATCGCGAAGAAATGCTGGTGCAACATATTTTGTTGCTGGTAGAGATCCTGCTGGTATGAAAGGTTCATCAATAGCTGAAGCACATCCTGATGATGATTTATACAATGGTGATCATGGACGTTATGTTTTAACAATGTCACCTGGACAGGATCCAATGAATATTTTACCATTTGCACCTGTATCATATGATAAAAAAGATAATACAATGAAAGCTAAAGATAAAAGTAGATTAGATGATTTTGTTGATATATCTGGTACAAAAATGAGAACTTTAGCTAAAAATGGTGCAAAACAATGCCCTAAAAATATTCCAACAGATGTTGTAAAAGAAAATTGTGTACCACCAGGTTTTATGGTACCTACTGGATGGGATATTGTATGTAAATATTATCAAGATGTAGATAATGAAAAATGGGTTCCATATAGTATAATAAATACAACACCATTATTAGCAAATGATGCTGAAGCTACTGGTAAATATGGTACAACACATTATAAAGTTTTTGTACAAAATTCTAGTGATAATGAAAAACCAAAATCACCATGGCATGATATTCCATTAAAAGTATCTTCTAATACTAAAGATAAAAGTAATAGTAAAGATTTATTATATAATGTTGTTATTGAAATACCAATGTATTCAACAGCTAAAATGGAAATGATGAAAAATATTCAATCTAATCCAATTATGCAAGATATAAAAGATGGGAAACCGCGTTATTATACTTATGGTATCCCATTTTTTAATTATGGTTTTTTACCACAAACATGGGAAGATAAAAATCATATTGATAAAAATACTGGTGCTAAAGGTGATGGTGATCCAATAGATGTCATCGAAATCGGTAGTGATGGTCCATTGCCAATGGGTAGTGTAATACAAGCTAAAGTATTAGGAAGTTTAGAATTAATAGACGAAGGTGAAACAGATCATAAATGGGCAATTATTAAGTATAACAGTAATCATTTTCAGGTGATACAAGGCTATAAATCGGAACATGAACATGAACATGATCATGATCAGGGATATGATCAGGGATCGTCAGGAGGTGGTAGTGATGGTTATTCCTTATGTGATTGGCAATCAAAACAATCTGTTCTAATAAACAAGTTTGCATCTCGAAATGGATTTGATAAAAAACAAATGATGAAATTTTTATCTTATTTAGATAATTTTGCTTCTGGAATAACACCTCATAATGTAGATGTAGATGTAGATGTAGATGTAGATGCTGCTGACCTTGAAAGAAATGAACGAGAAGAAGAAGAGCAAGAACAAGAACAAGAACAAATGCGTGGTGAAATGGATTCAGTTAACTATTCCAAAATGTTTGGTATAAATGATAAACAGAACCACAAAAGACTTTATTGGCCTAGTGTTTCTTTCAGAGAATTGGACGATTCAGCAATACATGGGTGCGGTGATAGATATATTGCTGATAGCATGATGTCAGAGATAGAAATAGAAATGATGAAAAAAATAGTAAAAAGATCTTTTTAATATACGTATAAACACTAAGCTAAGCAAAACACTAGTAGAGTAGAGTAGATAGAATATGAAAATCATTATTAATAAGTAAATACCATTTTCATTTTCTAATTCTATCCCCTAGTTTAAACCATTTAAAGCTTTTGTAAAATGGTTTGCAAAGCAATACTACTAGCAGCACCTTGATCTAATCCAACCATGTGACCTGCTGATTCTATTTGTAACCATGTTAAACCATTTAGTTCTTTCATTTGTCCAGCTTCAACTCCAGCAATTTCTAATGGTTTTAAATCTAAATTTTGAAAATTTAATTGTGATTTCCATTTAATAGCATTTGTCATAGTATAACCCCCAACATAATTACATGCAGTATCAGCTTTACCATAATACATTGTTATAGGTATACCAGCATCTAAAGTGTTTGCTAAGGCTCCCATATAATCAAATTTGTCATTGACATCAAATGGTTGAACATTTATACAACCACCAGCACTACCAGCAAATGCATCATCACCTGCATTTCCACAAACATTCATAGATTTTTTAACATCATCATCAATAAACCAATGACTCCAATTATTGTAATTATACCCGAAACAACCATTACATGTAATACTTTGAATTCTGTAATCGTAGTAATTAGGAGTATATCCAATATGTTTATTAATAGCTAAATCTGCATCTGCACGTCCTCTAGGTTTTGAACTTGATGGAATTAAATTTGATTCATGTAAAAATTTCACATATTCATCATTTGATTGAATATCATCATCAACACATCCATTACCTATTATAGCACCAACATATGGAATTTTTTTATCATTATCATTTTTAGCATTTTCATTTAATATAGCTTGTGAAAATGCTGGAATATAATGTCCACCATATGATTCCCCAGCAATAATAACTTTTCTATTTTTATATTCAGGGAATAATTCGATAAAACCATGATAGAATGTAATAAAATCATTAGAAGCATCTATAGTGGAATGTATCATCTGTGCATCTGCATTACCTCCAGAATTACCAACAAAACGTGGTTGATCTACATATACCATATTAGCATGTTGATTCCAACTATATTTGTTCGTCGACAGTTGTAAGGTATAATCACACTGTTTATTTTGAGAATTCAATGTACATGATTCTTTAATATCAAATAATGATAATGGCCCATTCTCTGTAGTCGCACCTTCCATTGAAGAACAGCCTGGACCACCATTAGTCCAAATAATTAATGGTGCAGTATCACCTTTACCATCAGCTGATGTGAAGTGCCAGTAAAATAAGAAGTCATTTTTGGTAACATTGACATAACCAGAGTGCATATCAAAGTTTGTCTCGGCACGACCAATTATATGCTCAGGGAATTCTACCTTTGCCTTCTTGATTGGATCCTCACACCATTGATCTGCTTGTCTCGTTTCTAACAATTCACGTGCAATACCATCCCTCTCTAACGAAGTCAATCGTGCGGTGGTAACACTCAAAACCGCCAAAATCACAATAAGCAAGTACATTATTAATCGATTTCTTTTAATAACTTTGAAAGTAACCAATAGGAAGTGTGCAATTTGCAAATTTTAATTCTTGCGGCCAATTTTGAGGGGATATCCATTGGTTTTCCGTATTGTATTCTCCTTGTTGACTATTTTAGAAATTGGTTAGCGGATCTTTGACATTAGTGCGTGATAAATAAATTGTAGCTTTCATAATTCTAACCAGAATTTAGCTTAAAAAGAAAGAAAGATCAGTTTTAAAATAAACCCAGTTTCGAAAAATGTCATCTAAATCGTTGCAAGATTCAATATGGGAGAGTAATCCAATTTGGGGTGAGATAAGTTTCTTTCTTTCCATTTCCAACATAATTGGGAGCACTTTTGTGATAAGTACACAACCATGGAATTATTGGATCTTATCATCATTAAAAAGTTTTTTTTACATTATATTTAAGTTCTTTGATAACCAACCTATCAAATGGCAGTGGTTTTTAGCAGATTTCTGTTATACTGTCAATTACTGGAGTTGGTAAGTGGTATATCTTTTCAAATCAAAGCAAATATGCAAATATGCAAATAGTGGCTTTTTTATTTGAAATCAAAATCAAAGAACCGTGTATTTTTCTTAGTTGGTATCGCTTCTACGCGTCTACTAACCCTTTGCTTCATGTCTCTCCCTTCTACTAGGTTATATTTCTTAATATGCTTCGCGAAGTCAAATATTCCATCATTAGATAGTTTAAATTCTTTCTTAAATCCATTGGGACCAATGTTCTTTCGTATAGCTTTTACGTGGGCCAACGGAGTGTTAGCTGCTGCTATAGTTTTATTTCATAACTCACTTGTAGGTGTAAAGACTGTACATTGACTATACTTATGCTTGCCTTCACCTCCCTGTTGTGTACTTTTTTGTTGTCTGAATCTCAACATGAGTAACGTTACATTAGTAAGTTCCTAGAAGTCACTAACTCGTTATCTTCGCTTTTTAGGTCCTCCATAGCCCCAAGCATATGAGCATATTAGCAGTTCATATAGGTCCTCCTTTAGTTACGTGGGGCTTTAGGTGGTATGCTTCAGATTTGCATAAATCTTATCCTAATACGTTTCATACTGGTTGTATGAACTCATCCGATGTAAATGACTGTCATGGCGATATTAACACTCTAATAATAATACCCTTTATAGCGTATTTTATCATGTGGACCGTTCCTTACTCATTTCTAATGTTTTTTTTGTTAGATAAGCATTTCAAAAAAAATGGATTAGTAAATATGTTTAGTTATTATCGAAAACAACTATTTGGTGAAGGTGGTAATGAACATTTTCATCAATTAATTTACATGACTGCACATGCTATCTTATCATTTTTATCATTTATAATAGCATATTATTGTTGGTTTAATTTTTATTTCCATACATTATATCTTATTATTGTATTACATGTTGCAATATGGAACGGTGCCAGATTTTATTTTAAGGTTGCTATGAATAAAGATAGAATTATTAAAATATATGAAAAAGAAAAGGCAGCAGCAATTTTAGCTTCTTCTTCTTTTGATAATGATAATGTAAATATCCAAAAGAATGAGTGAATGAGTGAGTGTGTGAGTGTGTGAAATGAAGGAAGAGGAAATGTACATATTTCTTATTTATAAGTAATTTAATTTATTAAAATTACAGTTATAATTATTATTTACCAGCATAACTAGTAGCATAACTAAAATCATAACCACAATCAAATTAAGAAAGTAAGATAAATAAAAAGAATGACAAAGATGACCAACTACTCAACTACTTCCAAGGCCACTGGATTCAATTTAACTAACATCCGATCGCATACAACTATCAATTCTTTTTTTTTTTTTTCCTTTCATCTGTTGCTTTCATTCGTTCATTCGTGCATTCGTTCATTCGTTCATTCAATTATAATTTCGTAATACCTTCACTCATTTCTTCTTTTTTTAATTCAAATTTCTATAATCAATTTATTCACAACTAAGCCTAAGCATCAGCCTAGTCTCACACTTACCCTTACCCTTACCCTTAACTACAGTAACGCTAATTAACTTTAACCCTACTTAAGTTACTCTAAATTAGCTTCAGCAAGGATAACATTAAAGTCAAATGGATAAAATCTAGTACCATCTGCTTTATAAAATTTATTTTGAAATTCAACCCAATGCAAACGTAATGCATGTAAAAAACATTCTAATGCATCCATAAATAATAATACACCAGTTGTACATTGTGCAAAAATAAAAAATGCAATAAATATCATAACGGGGTTACCACTTTCTATAGCTGGTAACATGACTTTC
>JACKZZ010004139.1_pt1 | contig 19357 bp, 13 predicted proteins | sample 8027871 | NCBI WGS metagenome assembly JACKZZ01 (sample SAMN15724774, study PRJNA655200) | protist metagenome | isolation source: fluorescence activated cell sorting (FACS) single amplified genomes of... | place: USA: West Boothbay Harbor, Gulf of Maine | collected 2000-07-19
TGTTAGTGGTTCTTCAGGTTCTTCAGGAACATCAGGTACATCTGGTAACTCAGGTAGTTCAGGATCTTCAGGAACTTCAGGTTCTTCTGGATCCTCAGGTACATCTGGTAACTCAGGTTCTTCAGGTTCTTCAGGAACAAGCGGAACAGCTACTATAACAAATTTAGGTAACAACAGAGTTACAACTTCAACAGGTACACAAGGCCAATTAAATGCTGAAAGTAGTTTAACATTTGATGGTAGTATATTAAATATTGATGGTTATATTGAGTACGAAGAACCAGCAAGTGCTAATGAAACTGTTGGAGAAATAGTAACTTTTGGTACCTTTAGTACTATTAATGGTAGTATTGCAGCAGGAGATCTTGTTGTTAGTTTTAATGCATTATCTGCTCTTAATTGGAAATTAGCAGAAAACGATACTGAAGATAATGCTAAAGGAATGTTAGGAATAGCTTTAGGTACTAGTGCTGGTAGTGGAGTTCTAATTAGAGGATTTGCTAAATTTTCTGCTTTTCCAAATTCATATGGTGTTCCTTTATATATTGGATCTACTGCTGGAGAGGTATCTACCGCTGCACCTACAGGTGCTGGGGATGTAGCTAGGGTAATAGGTTATAGTGTTGAAAATGGAAAGATTTATTTCCACCCAGATAATACTTGGGTTAAAAGAGCTTAAAAATCATTTTAAAATATGTCTACAACAACTATAAATGCAGGTAAACAAACAGCAGCTCAATCTGGTACTAAATCTAGTTGGTCGGCAGCTAGAAATGCTACTTCTTCTGCTATACATATTAATTATACTACAATTCAATCAAATAATACTTCAGCTATTAGAGAATTATATAGTTCAGGTCCAAAAGGAGGTGCTTATCGATTAAATAGAGCATTTTTCTTTTTCGATACTTCAACCATAACTGATACTATTACTGCTATAGATTTAAAAATACAAGGAGCTACAAATGGAGGTTATAATACTAGAGTTGCAAAAAGTACAGCTTTTGGTGGAGGTGGTGGAAGTGCATATGTTAATACAGACTTCGATGGTTGGACTACTGCAAATGGTTCTAACCCAACTCCTTATAATGCTTCAAACCACGTTTGGTCCACATCAACAAATACTATCACGTTGAATTCAACAGCAATTTCTGATGCTAATACTAATAACTATCTTAATTTAGTAGTTGTAGGTGGTAGTTTTGATTATACTGATACAGAAATGCTTTTACCCCAAGATTTACGAGGAGGTATTCAATTTGCTAGTACAACAGTATTCCCACAATTATTTATAACACACTCTGCTCCTTCATATGGTAATGACATAATTGGGTTACCTAATAGTAAATATACAAAAGTAATTGATGTATCTAAATCTGATATATCTGAAATAATAGGAGTGTAATATAATGTGGAGTAGATAAATAGTTTACGTATATTGGTTTTAAATAAAAAAGTTATAAATGAATATTATTTTCCAAATAGATGGTGGTCTAGGTAAAAGCATTATGGCAACTGCCATGATAAAAGTAATAAAAAAACAATATAAAAATTCTAATTTAATAGTAGTAACATCTTATACAGATGTATTTTTAAACAACCCCTATGTATTTGCAGTACATCAAATTGGCCAACTAAATGGTTTATATCTTAAATATATTAAAGATAAAGATTGTAAAGTTTTTGCTACTGAACCTTATAAAGATACAGACTTTATAACAGAGAAACCTATAAATTTACTTAAAACTTGGTGTAAAATTTTAGGGTTAAATTATAATAATGAACAACCTCAAATATATTTAACTCAACCTGAGATAGATTATTTTTCTCCTTATTATCTTAAAGATAAACCTATTTTAACAATCCATCCCCATGGTGGTCCAGAAGGACTTGGGTATCAATATACTTGGACAAGAGATATCCCAACACCCATTATAAAACAAATAATAGAATATTATAAAGAATCTCATTTAATAATTCACATTAAGAGGAAGGACCAAATAGTATATGAGAATACTCTTCAAGCTTTAGATGGGTATAGAAGCATAGCAATATTATTACAAATGTCTGATAAAAGATTACTTATAGATTCTTTTACACAACATATGGCTGCTGCTTTAAATTTAAAATCAACAGTATGTTGGGTTACAACTAAACCGGAAATATTTGGTTATAAAATACATAATAACATAATAGCTGAACCCTTTACTAAAGAACCAGATTATACTTCTAAAATTTATAATCCAACTTTTTTATCTGAAAATATACACTCAATTCCTTATAATGATTTGAATGAAGTATTTGATATAGATAAAATAACCTCTTCCTTAAATCAATAAAAATGTTAGATAAAAAACCAAAATTACATCTCCATAGTTGTTATATAGGAACAACAGGATTTAATAACCATACTAGAGATTTTTTTAGAGAAATATCTAAAACATATAAAATAAAAGTTAGAAATTTTACTGTTGGTAAACATTGGAAAGGTTTAGAAGACGAACCCTTTAATAAAGAAGAATATTTAACAACTTCTGATAAAATTTTTCTAGATCAACAAACATATTTTAATAATGAACATCAATTAAATGATTTTCCAATTTATCAAAATTACCCAAATGTTTTTACCCCTGATCTTAATATAATTTTAGCTGAAGTAAATCACCATTATTTTTACCAAGACTATAAAGGTCCAAAGATAGGATACACAGTATGGGAAACAACTCGATACCCTGATTATTTCTTTGATAAATTAAAAGAATATGAACAATTATGGGTACCTTCAGAATGGCAAAAACAATGCAATATAGAGCAAGGAATGCCTGAGGATAAAATAAAAGTAATACCAGAGGCTGTTGATTCCAACATCTTTCACCCAAACCTAGATGTAACTTTACCTGAATATGATGATGGTAGGTTTAAATTTGTCCATTTTGGTAGATGGGATTATAGAAAATCTACTAAAGAAATAATAGAAGCGTTTTTAGAAGAATTTGGAGAAGATGAACCTATAGATTTAGTTTTATCTATAGACAATAGATTTGCAAAGGATAAATTAGAGACTACTGAAAATAGATTAAAACATTATAAACTTTTAGATCCTAGATTAAAAATTAAACATTTTCCCTCTAGAGAAGACTATGTAAAATATTTACAAAAGGGTCATGTATTTCTATCCTGTGCTCGTGCTGAAGGGTGGAATTTACCTTTAATAGAAGCAATGGCATGTGGTACACCTTCTATTTATTCTAACTGTAGTGCCCAATTACAATTTGCAGAAGGTAAAGGATTACCTGTTAAAATAACAGGTAAAAAACCCGCTATAATGGGTGAATATAGTACATTCTCTCAATCTGATATGACAGGTGAATTTTATACTCCTGATTATGAAGACTTAAAAAAAGTAATGAGGGATGCTTATAAAAATTATGATAGACATAAAAAACAAGCATTAAAAGAATCTAAAGAAATAAGAGATAAATTTACTTGGGAAAGAGCGGCAAAACTAGCAAGTATAGAAATTGATAGATTATATAATAATCTTCCTGAAAATAAAGTAGAAATAAGTTTTGGTGAAGGACCTAAAGTTCAAACTTATGGTACTAAAAATAAAAAATATTTTGTAGAGTTTATTGATTCACGAAATAATAAAGTTATCCATTCTTCTACTATTACAAATAATATGTGGACTACGTGTAGTAAACAATATTATATTCCCTGGATTATTAAAATTAATGGAGAAATAGTACATAAATTAAATTTAAAAAATAAAGTTGTTAAAATATCATTAGATTCAAAATCAGTAGGTGATACTTTAGCATGGGTACCCCAAATTTTAGAATTTCAAAAGAAACATAAATGTGAAATAATAGCTTCAACTTTTCACAATGAGTGGTTTGAAAACTTAGAAGCATATAAAAATATTAAGTTTGTACAACCCAATTCCCATGTTGAAGCTTATGCTCATTATACAATAGGATGGTTTAAAAATAATAAAAAATGGGATGAAGGTTTTAAAAACCCAAATTCCCCTAATACTATCCCTTTAATTCAGACTATTACAGATATATTAGGTTTACCATATAAAGAAATTAATAAAGGTGTCAATTTTACCCCAGGTAAAAGACCTATAAAAGGAAAATATATTTGTATAGGACCTAAATCAACAGCAGGTTTAAAAGAATGGCCTTATCAAAATTGGAGAGAACTAGCAAAAAAATTGCATAAAAAAGGATATAAAATAGTTAATTTATCTTATGAAGGATTTAAAGGAACTAATATAATTAATAAACAAAAATTAAATTGGGATAAAACATTTAATTACCTACATCACGCAGATTTATTTATAGGATTAGGATCAGGTTTATCTTGGGTTAATTGGGCTTTAAATAAAGAAACAGTAATGATTAATAATTTTATCCCCTATGGTTATGAATTTACTAGTTACTTAACTAAAATCGAAAATAATTCTGTATGTAATAATTGTTGGGTAAGTAAAGATTATACTTTTGATGCTAGTGATTGGGATTGGTGCCCTAAAAATAAAGGAACTAAAGACCAACATATTTGTCAGAAATCAATAACAGTAGACCAAGTATATAATAAAGTTATAAATATTTTAAATGGTTAAAAAAAATAAATTTACATGGATAACTGGAGGGGATAAAAGTTATTTATTAATGATAGAAATATTAGCTAAAAGTTTGTTAAAATATTCTAAATACAATCTTATAGTGTATAGTTTTAATTGTGATTCTACAATCGATTTACCTAATGTAACTAATAAAAGAATTGATTATATACCTAAACCTACGTCAAATTTTACACATGAACCCGATTTATTTAATAAAGATTATTCTATTTACTTTGCTAAATATTTAGCAAGTTTAGATTCACTAAATGAAAATTTTAATAGTTTTGCTTGGATAGATGGTGATGCCTTTGCAACTAAAAATATAGATTCTTCATTACAGTATTTACCATCTTTAAAAGATTATCCATTATTTATGAAATATTTTAATCCTGATATATACCAATGGAGACAACATGGAGGTATAAAATTAGATGGTAGATATGGTAATGAATTAGCTTCTATAAAAAATATAAAAAGAAATCCTAACAACAAATTAATAGCAACTGGGTTTTATTTTTACGATAAAAAAAGTAAACCCTTTTTTGAAAAATGTCTAGAATGGAATAAAGAATTAAATCAATATTCAATTAAAATCTATATTGATGATAATGCCTTTTCAGAAGAAAGAGTAGCTAATAATATATTATGGGAAGAAGATAAAAAAGAAAATTTACCTATTACCTGGAATAATTATTATAGTTCAAAAGAAGAAACAATAGTAAATCCTTATTATTTAAAACAAGGATTTGATGTAATGTATGATACATTAACCCTTCAACCTTACTTTATTCATGGTCCCGATCCTTCAGTAAAGCCTAAAAATGCTGAAACTTTAAAATTAGCCTTTAATGATTACCAAACTACTAAATTAATGGTTGTTGCTCACCCTGATGATGAATTAATATTTGGAGGAGCAGAATTAATAAAATATGGCCCAGAATATAAAGTTGTTTGTCTTACTAATAAATTAAATAAAATACGAAGTAAAGAATTTGAAACAGTAATGAAAAAATTAAATGTAGGTTCTTGGGAAATGTTTGATTATGAAGATACACTATACCCTACCCAACAATTTAATTTAAAAGATATTTTAAAAAGTAGAGAATGGGAAAAAATAGTTACTCATAATCCTATAGGTGAATATGGTCACCCACAACATAAACTAGTATTTGATATTATACTTAATATTACTAATAATTTTTACGTATTTGGTAAATCCCAACAAAAACTAGACCAAAATACTTTGGATACCAAAAATAATTTACTTACATTATATACGTCGGAAACACCCATTATAAATCAATTATTAAATAATAATGGGGATTGGTTTAAAAGCAATGATCCTTTTACTAACTATATAGAATATGAGTGTATCGAAAAATATGATGTTAGTAAAAATAAAGATAACTATATAAAATGTTATGAAAAATAATTTAATAATAATTCTTTCCCATTGTGATTCAAAGGAAAAAATAGAAATATTAACAGATAATATTAAAAAATTAAAGACTCAAAATTTTGATATTTTATTATTATCACACACACCTATACCTTCTCATATTCAACAAATGATAGAGTATTTTATTTATGATAAAAGTAACCCTATAATTAATTGGCCATATAGGGGGATGGTTTTTTGGAAAAAAATATTAGATGATACTAACTATCGTTTACAAACTATATACCCAGATTATGGTTGGACTGCTTTTAATCAAATTTTATTAGGTGGTAATTTAGGTTTATCTTTAGACTATAGTCATTTTAGTTTTATAAATTATGATATCCAAATTACAGATTTAATAATTACTGCTTTAAATAATCCTACTTCTTTTTTAACATCTAAGGTACAGCCTTGTAGTGAATCAAACCCTAGATACCCAAGCTTTATGCTTAATATTTTAAATAGGAAAAATTTAAAAGCTTTATTACCTCTAATTAATAAAGAACATTATATGTGTGACACCCTCCCATGGAAAGAACCTAGCAGGTTTAAATCAGCTGAAGATTACTGGGGTCATTTAATAACTAATTTTTTATACACTATCCATCCAGAACCTATAGTTGATTTAATTGTATTTGATAACCCTGAATCTATGTTTAATTATAGTGGCACAAATAAATTTAAGCTTTTTTTCCAAAACAATCATACTCATAATACTATTCAAAATGATGGGGTATCTAAAATTTTACTTTTTGATATTCAAATTTCTAATTTAAAATTAAGAGTTAATAATGAATATACAGATATAATAAAGGGTAAAAATAATTTAATAAACTTACCTAAAATTGAAACCTTAGGTTTTATATTAGATGGTGAGTATACTGACTTAACAAATAAATATAAAGAATCAATTTACCAAACAATAGAATACACTGAATAAAAATTAATTAATATTTATAAATAACAATAATGAGTAAAAAAATCAAACTATCAGAAGAAGAATTAACAATTCTTAGAGAATACCAAAAAAACCAAAATGCAATTACTTTTGACTTAGGACAAGTTGATATCCAAAAAGCATTTTTAGAAGGTCAAAGAGCTTCAATTTTGGATGGTTTAGCAGATTTACAAGAAAAATCAAATAAAACAGCTAAAGAACTCCAAAAAAAGTATGGAGAAGGAAATATAGATTTAGAAACAGGGGAATTTATTACCCCAGAATAGGTTTTTGAGTCCTTCTTTAATATTTATAATAAAACAATTATTAAAATAATAAAAATAAGATGGCAGAAACATTAATATCTCCAGGAGTATTAGCAAGAGAAAACGATCAATCACTTGTTACGGCTCAACCATTAGTAAGAGGTGCGGCTATAATAGGCCCAACCGTAAAGGGTCCAGTTGAAAAACCAACCTATGTTAGTTCATTTAGTTCATTTAATGCTCTTTTTGGAGGAGCATTAGAAAGTGGATCTACAGATTATACTTATTTAACTTCAATAGCAGCAGATAACTATTTTTCAAGTGGAGGTAGTTCTTTATTAGTAACAAGAGTAACAAGCGGTTCTTTTTTACCTGCTCTATCAACCAATATTGAAAACAATGTTGAAACAGGAGATGGTGGGTTAGTAGGAGGTTTAACTCCTTGGACTGGTGGTACAAATACTGGCGATACTGCTAATACCTACCCAAATGTAGTAATAACGGGAACAGCAGGTTCAGGTGCAAAAGCAACAGTAACAACAGTAGTAAGTGGATTATTAGTAGGTTCAATAACAGCAGTACCAACAGGTGCTGGAGTTGCAGCTGGTGCATATGCAGCTAGTGTATCTTCAGATCTTATTACAATAACTGCAGGTATGGTTGATACAGCTGGTGCTTCAGGTGGTACAGCTGTAATTACTACAGATGCAGCAGGTGGAGTAGTAGTAGGTGTTACTTTAACAGTAGCTTCAAGTACAGGATACGCTGCAGATTCAATCATTACAATTCCCAATGCTACTTTACAAGCAGACCCACAATTAGGTTCTGGAGGAACAGGTGGAGATATAGTTATCCAATTAGCAGGAACTAATGTAGGTTCAGCAATTTCAACAGTTTCAGTTACAACAGAAGGAGCAGGATATGTAGCAGGTAATACAGTTACAATAGCTGCAGCAACCTTAGGTGTTGGATCATTAGAAGCAACTCATGTATTATTAGATAGTGAAATAGAAAATGCAAATACTTTTATATTAGAAACACTTTCTGAAGGAATAATTATGAATAACACAACTCCAGTAGGAGCAGATTCAGCAGGAACAGAATTATCAGGTGGTGCATTATCAAGTGGATCAGCAGATAATATTAGATGGGAAGTTGCAAGTGTAAATACCGCTTCAGGTGTGTTTTCATTACTTATTAGACGTGGTAATGATAATAATAATTCAAAAGTAATATTAGAATCATTTAATAACATTTCATTAGATCCATTTTCTCCAAATTATATTTCAAGAGCAATTGGTGATATTACTTCTAATGTAGTAGTAGCAGCAGATGGTTCTGGAACATATTTACAAGAATCAGGTTCTTATCCAAATGTTTCTAATTACGTAAGAGTAAAAGAAGTAAAATTTAATACTCCTAAATATTTCCAAAATAATGGAATAGCAAAAAATGAATTTACATCATCTTTACCACAAATAGGTTCAGGTTCTTTTGATCAAGCAGTAGGTTCAAATCTTAATTCCATATCATTTAATCGTTTCTACGATAAAATTGATGGAACAAATACACAAGGTTTAGTTGGAACAGATTATACAAATGCTATTAATTTATTAGCTAATCAAGATGATTATCAATATAATGTAATCTCGGCACCAGGTTTATATTTTTCAAATTATGCTACTCAGTGTAATTTGATTAAAAACAATACTATTGCAAGAGGTGATGCTATTTATATAATGGATTTAGTTCCTTATAATACAGCAATTAACACTGTATTACAAAATGCAGCATCACTAGATTCTAGTTATGCAGCGGCATATTGGCCTTGGTTACAAACTGTTGACCCAAGTACTGGATTATTAGTTTATGTTCCAGCTTCAACAATGATTCCAGGAGTATATGCCTTTACAGATGCTTCAAGTGATCCATGGTTTGCACCAGCAGGTATTACAAGAGGTGGAATGGGTTCGGTAGTAAGAGCTGAAAGAAAATTAACATCAGCAAACAGAGATACTTTATATGAAGGTAATGTTAACCCAATTGCTACATTCCCACAACAAGGAGTTGTAGTATTCGGACAGAAAACATTACAAAAAGCAGCAACTGCTTTAGATAGAGTAAATGTACGTAGATTGTTAATAACACTTAAAGATTATATTTCTCAAATTGCTGATAACTTAGTATTTGAAGCAAATACAATTGCTACAAGAAATAACTTCTTAACACAAGTAAATCCATATTTAGAAAGTGTTCAACAAAGACAAGGTTTGTATGCATTTAAAGTAGTAATGGATGAAACAAATAATACACCGGATGTAATAGATAGAAATGAGTTAATCGGTCAGATTTTCTTACAACCAACTAAAACAGCTGAATTTATTATACTTGATTTCAATGTATTACCAACTGGAGCAACATTCCCAGCATAAAAAAAAGAAAACCGAATATTTATAATAAAATAAACATATAAAATGGCAGTATTAAACCCAAACGAAATATTTTTCACAGCTTTCGAGCCAAAACAAAAGAACAGATTTATAGCTTTTGTAGATGGATTCCCAGCATACATCATGAAAGGTGTAGGAGCCGTAACTGTATCTCAAGGAACAGTACCTTTAAATCATATTAACGTTCAACGTTTTGTAAAAGGTAAAACAACTTGGGGGACAATTCAATTTACATTATTTGATCCAATTACTCCATCTGGTGCACAATCAGTAATGGAATGGGTTAGATTACATCATGAATCAGTAACTGGTAGAGATGGTTATAGTGATTTTTATAAGAAAGATCTTACAATCAATGTACTAGGACCTGTAGGTGATATCGTTTCAGAATGGATTATCAAAGGAGCAATGATTACAGAAGCTTCATTTGGAGATTATAACTGGGATACTGAAAATGCTGCTCAAGAAATTACAATGACAGTTCAACCAGATTACTGTGTATTAAATTTCTAAAAATTTTACTCACCCCTAATTTCTCAAAAAACGCTTGGCTTCGGTCAAGCTTTTTTGTATATTACATATGTATAACTGATAAAAACGTTTTAACCAAATAAAGATTATGGCTGAATTTAAATTCCCAACAGAAGAAATAGAATTACCATCTAAAGGATTAATATATCCTAAAGACAATCCCCTATCTAGTGGTAAGGTAGAAATTAAATATATGACCGCTAAGGAAGAAGATATTCTTTCAAATCAAGCTTATATTGAGAAAGGCATAGTGCTAGATAAACTTTTAGAATCTGTAGTAATATCTAAAATAGATTTAAAAGATTTAATTGTAGGTGATAAAAATGCGATTTTAATTGCTACCCGTATTTTAGGATATGGATCTGATTATAAAACAATAGTTAATGGGAATACAGAAGTAATTGATCTTTCAGAATTAGAAAATAAAGAATTTGATAGTTCTACTATGATTGAAGGTAAAAATGAATTTGCTTTTACTTTACCCCATAGTGATACAAAGATTACATATAAATTGTTAACGGGTCATGATGAAGCTAAAATTGAAAGAGAATTAAAAGGACTTAAAAAATTAAATAAAAATTCATCCCCAGATGCCTCTACTAGATTAAAATATGCATTAACCTCTGTTAATGGAGAAACTGAAATTAAAGATATTAGAGAATTTGTAGACACCTATTTTTTAGCACGTGATGCTAGAGCATTTAGAAAACACATAGTTGAAACATCACCTGATGTAGATCTTAATGTTATTCTAGATAGCGGAGAGGAGGTAACAGTCCCTATTGGACTAAACTTTTTTTGGCCTGACTTTGGAGACAGCTCCTCAAGTTAGATTAAATATATTTAAACAAATTCATGAAATAATATTTCATGGTAAAGGTGGGTATGACTATATTACCATTTACAATATGCCTATATGGTTGCGTAAATTTACTTTCAAAGAAATAAATGATTTTTATGAGAAAAAAGCCGCAGCCGAAAAAAATGAAATGTCTGCCGGTAAAACTTCATTAGTAAATTCAGAAGGTAAAGTAAATGCCCCCCAATTTAAACAAGCTTCTAAAGCATATGAAGGTAAAAGCAGCTATAAATAGTTGCTTTTTTTCATATTTATAATAAAATCTAATTGTAATGGCAAGTCTTAAGGAAATTGAAGAAGCAAAATTAGCAGCTAAAGCCCTCAATGAAGAATTAGGGTATTTAGAAGATGCTTTTACTTCTATAGGCCAAAAAATTAAAGATGAAGTAGAATATAACTTAATTGGTGTAAATGAGCAGACTAAAAAAATTGGGGAAACTTTTTCTAAAAACCTTAATAATGCTATAAAGCAAAATACTAACTCTTTAAAAGAGATAACAAAACTCCAAGACCAAATAGGTAAAGGGGTTAATGTAGAAGCAAAAATTCAAAAAGAATTAGAAAAAATTGCAACTAGAAAAAAAACAATTTCACGTCAACAAAATATTCTTACAGCAAATGGCATAAAAGTAAATGAAGATCTTACCAAACAACTTAGTACTCAATTTAGTATACAAGAAAATACTCTTAATACCCTTAAATCAGAAAATACTGAAAGACAAAAACAAAAATCCTTATTTACTTTACTTGGAGAAGGAGGTGCTAACCTATTAGATAAACTTGATAAATCAGGTACAGCATCAAAATTAATGAAATTAAATCTAAAAGATACAGTAACCCCAATGAGGTTAATGGAACTTGCTATAGGTTTTGTAGTTGATGCTTTTTTATCTTTAGATGCAACAACAGAAAAAGTTGCCCAAAACTTAGGAATAAGTTTCCATGAAGCTGTTGGAATGAATCAACAATTTTCTCAAATTGCACAAGATTCAAATAATATATTTGTTACTACTGAAGGTATTGCAAACTCCCAAATCCAATTATCAGCAGCTCTTGGAACTAATGCGATGTTTACTGCTGAAATGTTGCAAACTCAAACGGAATTAACTCACCAACTAGGGTTAAGTGCTGAAACTGGTGGTGAAATCGCAAAACTGGGTTTATTAACTGGTAAAACATCAAAAGAAATAGCGGCCAATGTAATGGGTCAATCTGTAGCTATGAATGCTGCTAATAAAACAGCAATTACAGAAAAATCTATCTTACAAGAAGTAGCAAAACTATCTAGTAGTATACAATTAAGTATGGGTAATAATCCTATTGAATTAGCAAAAGCAGTACAAACTGCTAAGCAATTTGGTATGGAATTATCAAAGGTAGATGGTATAGCAGGTAGTTTAATGAATTTTGAACAGTCTATCTCTAATGAATTAGAAGCAGAATTATTAACTGGTAAAAGTCTTAATTTAGAAAAGGCAAGAACCGCCGCTTTAAACAATGATTTAGCTACAGTAGCGGAAGAAATTGCAAAACAAGCAGGATCAGCAGCCGAATTTACGGCTATGAATAGACTCCAGCAGGAAGCATTAGCTAAAGCTGTAGGGATGAGTAAAGAGGATTTAGCAAAATCTTTACAATCTAGAGAAATATTAGCTAAATTAGGAGGTAAAGATGCAGATATGCAGGCTGCTTATAATAGACTAAAAGCAGAGGGTTTATCACAAGAACAAATAGCAAATAAATTGGGGGATGAAAGGTTAGCACAATCCCTTCATTCAGAGGGAATACAATCCCAATTTACAGCTTCAGTAGCAAAAATGAAAGAATTATTTGTACAAGTTGCAGCTGCCTTAATTCCTATAGTTGAACCTATTGCCGCTGCAGTTGGTTATATGGCCAATTTAATTTCTAAATCCATGACTTTCTTAAAAGTATTAGGAAGTATAGCAGCAGTTTATAAAACTCTTCAATTTTTAGGTAATAGTGTTTATAGGAATGAATTATTACGTAATACAGCTTCAAAAATAGGTTTAATAACTGATCAACAAAAAGTATTAAATAAAGGTAGAGAAACAGCTTTATCAGTAGAAGGTATGACTGTTGAAAAACTAAGTAATTTTCATAAAAATCAAGGTTTACTTACTCAAGTAAAAACAAATGCTTTAAAAGTAAAAGATTTAGTAGTAGAAAAAGCAAAATCTTTATTTGCAAAAGAAAGCTTTTTAATGAAAGTTAAAGAAAATGTTCAAGGTAGTTTAGCTAATATTTTAGGACTTAATAATTTATCTATACAAGAATTAAGAATTGTTGCAAAAATGAAAAGTGCAGCAATATCAGTAAGAGAATTTATAACAGATAAAGCAGGATTAGCTTTAGATTTAGCCCGTAATGCAGCTGCTATTGTTGGTAATGGTATTGCAATGATAGGTAATGCAATTAAAAAAAGTGGTTTATTAGCTAGTATAGCTGAAATGGCAATGAGAGCTTTCTCCTCATTATCTGCAATCCCTTTTATTGGTCCTATTTTAGGTATAGCGGGTGCAGCAGCTGCTGCTGGTTTAGGTTATATGTATTATAGCAAAGCAGATGATTATATGTCTCCGGGTGATTCAAGTGGTTATGGTTCTAGAACAATAACAGGTCCTGAAGGTGCTATTGCTTTAAATAATAGAGATACAATTATAGCTGGTACTGATTTATTTAACAAAAGTTCTAACCAACAACAATCATCACCAGTAGTAAAACAGGATAATTCTAAAATGGAGAGATTACTAGAAAGAGCAATTAACAGACCTGATCCTGTAATTGAAATGAATGGAGATAATTTAGGTACCGCAGTAGGAAAATATGCCTATTCTGTTCAATAAAGTACATTCCTTAAATAAAACTAATATTTATAACAAAATAATAATTAACTTTAAAAACTAAAATTATGCCTTTACTTAAAAAGTTTGAAACAGAAGGATCTCAATTAACACCATTAACAGGTAACCAACCTTCTGCACCTTTAAAAAATGCAGGAACAATCCCAGTTAATAATACGTTCTCAAAAGGAACATATATTGACTTTGTTTCAGAAACTCCAAGAGCAGTAGATACAACAGGAAACGTACAGTAATCTATGCCATTAGTTAATCTAACAACCAACCTAAAATCTTTAAGGTATGGAAGTGATAGACGTGATCAAGGTTCAAGTAACCAACCTTACGTTACTACCTCTATACCTAATGGAGAAGGACCAGGTTTTGGTGATACCGATTTTTTATTAAGAGGAGGATCGTTATTACCAGGAGCAGTGGTAAGGGATGTTTCTAGATTAACTCAAATGATGTTTGATTTTAAATCTCCAAATGGACTTTTATTTTCAGTGAAACAGAATGTTTTATCTAGATCTGGAGTAAATCAACTTGCAGGTTCTAGTGCTAGAGGACTACCATCAACTGATAAAATTAATAACAGATTACCGTTAAATAACGGTGTTTACTTGCCGACCTCTACATTGGCGCAAGCGGCGGTTAACCCATTAGGTGGACATTTACTTAAACAAGGTATCAACCCATTTGCTAGTACAAATAATGTAGCCAATGGTAATATCTTATCATTAGGTTTTGGAGATCTTTTTCCTTTATCTAATCCCCTTTATATAGATTCAATAGCCCAAAATGAAAGACAAGACTCTGAAGAACCTGGTACTAGTAGATTAATCCAATTTACAAATTCTTTTATAAAAGATGGAGTACGCAAAACAGATAACCCTGGTAGATATGTAGTACAAGAAGCAACAGAACTTTATTCATACTCAGGAGGACCAGGATCTACCTTAGGTGTGGGTAAAACAAGAATTGCTATAGCTAAAGATAGAACTGGAAGAAATAACCCTAATTTAGCAGGATCTAAAAAAGCAACTGATCTTTTCTTTATTAATAGTAATAAAACACTAAAACCAATTCCAAAACCTAAATTTGGTATTAGTGATAGGTTATTTGGGAGTAGTACTACTCCAACCCCGGCATTTGGTTCTTTTCTTTCAACTGCCGGAGCTCTTAATTATGGGAGGGAAGATTATTCGGTATTTACTAATCCACGTTCAACTTATTATCAAGCAGCAAAAATATTTGGTAAAACTTTAAGTACTGTTTATCAGTCAATGGGTGGTGTGGATCTTTTCCAAGGGAAATATACTCAAATAAATAATACAAGCGTATTACAAGATTTTTCTACAAGTGTATTCCAACCAGGTACCTTTAATCCTCAAGCAAAATCAGTTGTTTCTGGTTTAGAAAATACTCTTGATTACAACCAATTAATGGTTGCAGGTAATTCTGGGTCTGTAGATAATGCCATTTTACAAGATTTTAGACAAAATACCCTTAATAAAGATTCAAAACCAAAGTCCATAAATTATAATGATATAAATCAAAGATTAGATGGAAGGGTTAATCAGGGATCTCCCGGTAGAAAATTTGCAAGAACAAGTTATGTTAAAGGTAGAGGTGAAGCTTTAGATAAAATAAACGCTTTACAATTATACAAGTCTGCAGATGTTGACCCTAAAAAAGATATAAATGATTTATGCAAATTTAGAATTGGTGTAATAGATAATAATGATCCTTCCTTAAAAACCTATATTCATTTTAGGGCTTTACTTGATAGTATGGATGATAGTTATAGTGCCGATTGGGGGGCACAAAAGTTTACGGGTAGGGCAGAAAATTTATATAACTACCAAGGATTTGATAGGAATGTTAATTTATCTTGGACTGTTGTTGCTCAATCTAAACAAGAACTTATACCTATGTATCAAAAGTTAAATTACTTAGCATCGGTATGTGCCCCAGATTACTCATCTGATGGTTATATGAGGGGTAATTTAATAGAATTAACAGTAGGTGGTTATTTACATAATCAAGTTGGTATAATGAAAGGGATTCAATATTCAGTTCCTCAAGAATCTCCATGGGAAATTGGTATTAACGATTCTTCAATTCCTGGAGCGGGTTTTGACCAAAATAGATCAGACCCAAGTGTTAAAGAATTACCATTTATAATTAAAGTATCAGGTTTTAATTTCATCCCAATCCATAATTTTGTACCTAATATACAGAAAAATATATTTGCAGAAACAAATGCAGAAGGAACAAATTCTTCAGGTGATTTAGCAACCTTTGGACCTGAAAGGTATATTTCATTAAGTAATGGTATAACCCAAAATTATAATGTAAATGGAGAGGGTACAACAATATAATACTTTAAAAAAATATGGGAAGGTATATAAATATAAAAAATAGGAAAACTTTAGGTGGAAAAAATTACAAATCCACCACTAAATATCCTGATATTCCTTTAAGTTTTGATGATGTCTATGTCTATACCGACATGGGTGATAGGTTTGATATTTTAGCACAAAATAATTTTGGTGATTCTAATTTATGGTGGATTATCTCAATAGCTAACCCTCAATTACCTCAAAATACAATGTATCCTCCTTTAGGAGTTCAAATTAGAATCCCTAGGAATATAGCACAAATTTTATTAGATTACGACCAATTAAACTCTAAATAGTTATGGGAAATTTAATAGGGGAACCAATTAGTCCTAAAATATTAGAACAAATAGATAGCAGGCAAAAGTTGCAGGGTGCTGGTTATAATTCTGAATCAGTTAATCGTGATCCCTCAGTATTAAATTATTTAAATAATAGAAATGCTTGGATAAAAATGGCATCTGGTGTTGCTATATCAGGATCCATAGGAACAGAAAAATTACAGGATATTTTTGCACAAGCCCCTGACCAAAAAACTACAAATCCAGATATTAATAATTTAAAAGGTATTGGTTTAGCAAAAAATCTAGTATTATTTAATACAATTCAATCTATAAATGATTATGATACTAATTTACCTCAACCTTACCTTCCAAGAAGTGGTGTAAGAAAAGATAACCTACTATCAAATAGTATAGATAAAATGTATGGTGGTTTAGGGGGTAATTCTCAAGGTTTACAACCGGTGGGGGGTATAATAGATTTTACAGTTGAATCCCTAAATAGAGGATCTATTAGAAAAGCATCAGTAAATATTAAAGTTTATAATAAATTTCAATTTAATTTAGTAGAATTAATTTATCTAAGATTAGGATATATTATGATGTTAGAATGGGGATGGGATAAATATGTTTCTAAAGTTGAAAAAATTACAGATTCTCCTAATACACCCCCTAATGTAACTATAGAACAAATGGGTTCAACTATTATTGAAGAGAGTTGGTTTAAAGAAAATACTTTTACTCAACAATCTATGTTAAAAAAAATAGATACCATAAGAAAAAAAACGCAAGGTAATTATGATGGTTTTTTTGGAAAGGTATCTAATTTTTCTTGGAAAGTAAATAAAGATGGTAGTTATGATATAAAAGTAGATTTAATAACTTTAGGTAGTGTTATAGAATCTATAAATGTTAGAAAACCTGCTATAGAAATTACTACAGCATCAATTCCTTATATTCAAGAAGAATTAGCAGATAAATTTGATGTTAATAAAAATGATGATGGTAGTTATGATAATTCTCTTATTAATAATATAGGATCAAATGTAATAACACAATGGTTAGGTCAAACCCTTTTAAATTTCCCTCCAACAGATAATTATTTTAATTTAGATATTTCTGCTAGAAAAAATCAATATCTTGGGGGTGTGCCTCAAACCCAAAGGTATTTTATAAGATTAGGAGACTTTTTAGAAAATCTTCAAGAAAAAATATTTAGAGATATTACAAATGGTAATTCAACTAAATTTAAGCAAGTTACTATTGATACTGGAGCTGAAACTAATAGATGTAATTATGTATTTAATCTAATCCCTCTAGATCCAGGAATATGTATTTTTGATTTTAAATTTACTGAAGACTTTGCTAATGCTTCTTATTTTAGAAAACCCTTTACAGAAGATCTGCAACAAGCAGGAACTTATAAGGGTATTAGACCTTTTGTAGTTTGGGATTCAACCAATAATGTTACATATGGTAAGTTAATGAACATTTATATGAACATTACTTTCTTACAATCAGAATTAGATAGTAATCTTGATGATAAAGGTAATTTAAGTTTATTTCAATATCTCCAAGGTATATGTAATGGTATTAATAAATGTACAGGTGGTACTACTAATATAGAACCTGCTGTAAAAGATGATAATATTATATATTTTTTAGAACAAAATCCTATTAAAGGGTTTGATAAAACAACAACTGTTCAAGATACAGCCCCTATTGAAATATTAGGTTATAACAGTAAAGGAGAATCTAATTTTGTTAAAGATTTCTCTTTTAATACTAAAATAACCCCTGATTTAATGTCTATGATTTCTTTGGGTGCAACCTCTAATGGGGATGCGGCATCACTCCCATTTAATAATTGGAATGATGGTTTTAAAAATAGATTTGAAGAAAAATCAGAGGAAACAGACAATGATCCTGCCCTTAATGAATATGTTGGTAGTAAATCTTCCCCAGAAGAGGGGGTTAGTTCTCCATTTGATATAATAACTCTTTTTAAACAAGATATGTCTACAAAGGGTGATAAAAGTACAATAGACCAAGATGGATTTGTTTCACTTGGTACTTTAAATTATGATTGGGAATGGCAAAATACTAATATTAATGATCTTGGTTGGGATAATGATGAACTTACTGGAGATTGGATAGTAGATAAAGAAAATAAAAAATTATTAGATGAGGTAGTCTCAAAAGTCCAAGCAATCCAAAAATCAGATAAACTAAAATTTCCAGATAGAAAAATAATTGATCCAACACTTGTAGATAGTGAATCTGTCTTAAAAAATTTAAATATTATTCCTGGAGAAGAATATAAATCTTATATAATTTCTGCTTTTGGTGGAGATACTGGTCTTTCCTCTAGAAATGGTCAAAAAGTTAAAATATACGCTAGTAATGCTTTATGGTATAAATCAATAGAGGATTCTGGGTTTGTTAATCGTGGTATTAATAGTTTTAAAACTTATATAAATAATATAAATGTTGCTGAGTTTAAAGAATCTGGGGTTCAATCTAGCTTAAGTGGTTTTATTCCTGTAGAATTAGACTTAACTACAGAGGGATTAAGTGGTATGAAAATTTACAACAAAATAAGTATAAACCAAAGATTTTTACCTCCTGCTTATCCTAAAGCTCTTAAATTTGTTATTCGAGGAATTAACCATTCTGTAAAAGGCAATTTATGGGAA
>JACKZZ010013646.1_pt1 | contig 19337 bp, 11 predicted proteins | sample 8027871 | NCBI WGS metagenome assembly JACKZZ01 (sample SAMN15724774, study PRJNA655200) | protist metagenome | isolation source: fluorescence activated cell sorting (FACS) single amplified genomes of... | place: USA: West Boothbay Harbor, Gulf of Maine | collected 2000-07-19
CGAGACACCGCCGATACTGGCAATGAAACGAGCCGACCTGGACAATTAAGGCGGTCGATCACCCACTCTTCAATAAACGGTGACAAGGATCCTCCTCCTGGCGAGGGGGCGAGTCAACGTAGAGCGTCCTATTCAAATACCTCTGCAGTCGCTCGCATGAATAAAGAGGAGTGGCTTGCGAACGAAAGTGTAAATATAAACCGAAAGCGCCATAGTTTTGTTCAACCGGGCAGTTGCCAAATGTCCGGCGCGATATCAAGCAGGATGCCCTTTGGGAACGAAAACGTAAACAACGAGTATATTGGTGCGCACAAAGATACCAAGGAGCATCATGAGCTTTTCAGCTCGACAATGGAGCAGCTTATTTGCGAGCGGCTTGGCGACAAAAAAGAGCTGAGCAAGCAGGAGCTTCGAGACTTTTTCTGGTACGCTGCTGGAGGTAACATGGAGGAAATGCTTTTCGACAAGGTTTTTGCTCTTTTTGATGTGGATGGGGACGGAAGCGTGCCCAGAGCAGATTTTCTTGTGGCACTTGCTTTTCTCGCTCAGCAAGGCTCGGCGCGAGACAACGTTGATTTAGCCTTTAGGTTGTTCGACACCGACGCCAGCAAATGCATTTCTCGCGTCGAGTTCAATACTATGGTCATGTCCATCATGGGCAACAAGCTGCGATACGCTCTAAAGACAAGTGCAGGCAGAGCTGCATTTAGGCAGCACATGGAGCGCGAATGGAGCGCGGAGAGCGTGGACTTCTGGGAGATCGTCACCTCGATGTGCGAAAAATACGAGGAGGCGGGCGAGATTCCCCTGCACATAGCACAGACCGTCTTCGAGCAATACATAGCAGCTGACTCACCGGACCAAATAAATATTGCAAGTGGTACGCACGAAACGATCCGTGACTCGATCCGGGTGGCTCAGGACGCCGGTGGTCAGAGCGTGCCTCTCGACATTTTCCGTACTGCTGCACACGAAATCATGTATCTGATGGAGCAGGATAACTTTGAGCGCTTTCGGCAACGCATGAGTGAGCAAGCTCGACAAATGCAGGCAAGCGGTAGAGAGGCCATTGATAAGAAAAAGGGCGATTCAGAGTCTGAGATAGTGGACTATGCAACGCCTGTATGGAAGCACTACGGACTGGACCTCAGCAGAACGATGAACTTGGACACCTTTCGATTATGGGCCAAGGACAATCCAGGATACTTCACCTTTCTTGATGAGCTCCAAAGTTCGATGCAGGCGATTATGAGAACGCGAGTTGGGCAAATACCGGAGAGAGCTTCTCAAGTAGCCGAGTTCGATGGTTCGAGTGCTTCTCCTTCCGCGTCGAGGACAGGTTCTGCTCAATCCGAATTCGGAACCCTAGGCGGCAGAAATAAGAATTCTATGTCGCTGCCCTCAGAAGCGACAAGACCTTCTTCCGACAACGTCATTCTTCAAGGCCAGAAACTCCCGAAGCGCCTCTACTCGCGCAAAAGGACCTCTATTGTGTCGCTCTCGTATGAGAGCGATAAGTCCGGTAATTTGTTGAAAGTCATCAATCTTCAAGGCCTAGCCAGTAGCTCGAGAGACGGTTCTTTTGAAGTAGGGAGCCCGGTTCTTGCGAATCCTTTGGCTGCAACGGAACCCATCGAAGAATCTCTTCAGGATGATACAATTCCTCCTGCACCAAAACAGGACCAGGCTGGGTCCATTTCTCTAATTTGATGAGGCTTTTGTTTGTTTGTTTGTTTGTTTGATAATCTATCTACATTTTTTGTGCTATTTCGATGGGCCGAGTCGTGCTTTTAATTAAATTTGAATTAGGCATACTTTGTACCACCCCAGATTCTAGAAACCCTTTAATAAAATTTACTAATTAAAGCTTGGAGGCGACGTTGTAGATGGCAGTTCCGATTTTGGCAATGTCGTCATCGCCAAGCTCGGGACAATTAAATGGTGGCATAGAATATAGCAGTTTTCCAAAGGGCCGCAGCCAAACACCTTGCTCGACAAACGCGCGTTGGACTGTTGCCATGTCTTTAACGGGATCTCGCAGTTCGCAAACGCCTATTGCACCAAGCACGCGCGTTTCAGCTACTTGCGGCAATTCCCCTATTGGCTCAAACGCTCGCACAAGGCCGTCTCTAACATTTTGCACGCGCCTGTGCCACTGCTCTGTGTCACCATTTGGCTGAAGAAGGTCTAACGAAGCATTGGCCGCAGCGCAAGCAAGAGGGTTGCCCATAAAAGTTGGGCCGTGCATGAATACACCTCCTTTATCAGAAATGCCATGCGCGATCCGGTCATTTGCGAGTGTCGCGCCGAGTGTCATGTAACCTCCAGTTAACGCTTTCCCGACGCATAAGATATCCGGAACCGTAGTACCTTGAACGATCTCGCTTTCGCACTCACTTTCCTGTTTGGTTGGATTCGAATACCAGGGCTTGAAGGTACTGTTCGTCTGCTGGCATGCAAAAAAGGTCCCTGTCCGGCCAAAGCCCGTAGCAATCTCGTCAAATATCAGGAGCACATCGTGTTTGTCGCATATATCTCGAAGCTTTCGGAGTAATAATGGGTGGTAGAATCGCATACCGCCTGCGCCCTGCACGACCGGCTCAAGAATAACTGCCGCAACCTCGCTACTGTTCGACTTTAAAAGCTCTTCCACTTGTGCGGCGCATCGCAGCGCCGCGGACGGCAAAGGACCGTCCGGCGCGGTAACAAAATCTTGCTGTGCTAAGACCCCGCTGAACATTGAATGCATCCCACCTACTGGGTCGCACACGGACATGGCCCCAAAGGTGTCCCCGTGATATCCATTTCGCAGCGAAACAAATCGGCTCTTCTGGCCCTGTCCAACGGTGAACCAATACTGCACGGCCATCTTCATCGCTACTTCTACAGCAACCGACCCAGAGTCGCATAAAAAGACCTTGTTTAGTCCCTCCGGGGCCAGCTCGACGAGACGCCGTCCAAGGGTGGCGCCTGGACGGTGTGTCAAGCCTCCAAACATAACGTGTGACATAGATTCGAGCTGCGAACTTACAGCTGCATCCATGATAGGATGCCGATAGCCATGGACAGCAGCCCACCAGCTTGACATCCCATCTACTAGTTTGCGGCCGTCTTCCAACTCGATATGCGCGCCCTTGGCGCCAGCGACAGCAAAGGTCGGCAACGGGTCGGTCATAGACGTGTAGGGGTGCAATACATGGGCGCGATCCCAAGTGAGATAGTCACATTTTCCACAAGGTGGATGCTCACAGCTGCATGAATATGCCGCATTAGGCGGTGACAAATGTGCCCTATGGTCGGTCATAGCGCCTGCAGAGGTAGAAGAGAATCGAGACCATTTCATTGAACCGAGGAGGGTCACAAACGCTGTTCCAAATGCCGAAGCCCTGGATGCAAGAACTGCAGGCGAAATGGTCGAGCGAGATCTTTTCTTCCTTATTCCGCGTGCCCGCCGTGGCTTGCCGCTCTGTGCTTTGGAGCGCAGGTCCGTTCTGACCTGTTCACCGCCGGCACTGTGTCCTCTCGCTGCTGACCCCAGGTGTCCACATTGGTTCTTTCGCCCGCTCAGATCCCTACGACGAGCAAAAAGCAGGGGGTATTCGCACGATAGCGATGCGCCCACCGCCCTCGCCGATAAAGGAACGCCTGCACCCCTCGTCATGTACTGTCGTGCAAGCATGCCCACAACACACGGCACGTGCGCATGAACAACTAGCCTCTCTTCTCTCTCAAACAGAGATGGACGCTACTACCAGATTAAAATGGGCCGAACAATCCGAACTATTCGAACCAACGGCCACTGCCACAAGAAAAGGTTCGTTGATATTGAACCAGCTTGGCGAACGACAGGAAGCACGAGACGTTCCGTTCGCCCAGGAACACGTTTCTGAATTGAAACGTATAAAAACAGGGGAGCAGGAAAAGAGAAAGAAAAAGCTCAAAGAAAAAGAAAAAAACAACTTGAAGTGGGGAAGATGAACATCCGTCATGATGACAGTGACGGCGGCGGATGAGAGGCTCGGAAGCGATTGAAAAATGGGGTTCCCGCGGCGTTCAACTCTTGGCTTCTAGTAGTTTGATCGCGTGATTCCTTGAAATATCTTCTCGCTCGACGATCATCAGCATTTGTGATAGTTACACGATTCCCGAACGTCTTCTTCTGATCTTACTTTCCAACATTTTTACATGAATATTTTAAAATATTTATGCTACAGTGTACTACTAGTAGCTTAGGATAGTATCAAAGCTTCGAGTGGAAAGTTCGTCGCAATGCATATAGAGATGCAGAGCCGATGGTGATGGGAACTTTAAATTTGTCCAAATAATGGAGTAGAACAGCAATTTCAAGGACGCTTCGCACTTTGTACAAAGTTCGTTGCATGCCGCCGTGAACGGCGCCGATCGCGAAAAGGTCAAGAGGGTTTTCCATCTCAAAGCTTGGATATGCACAAGACTTCTCATTGAAGATGTCATGGTACAAAGATATAAGCATGACATGATTCGCTGTCTCTGGCTGAAAAATCTCGATAGGTGGAAAGAATTGCGCTCCTCCATATCCGGCGGCGAGCAACGCGTTCTTCGTAACGCTCTGTGTTGCACTGGCGGGGGCCACATTTGAAGAGACAGGAATACCGCTACAACGTGCAAGAATAGCTCTCCAGCTTTGAATACGTTTGGCAATCGCATAGTTAGGCCCTTGCTGCACTACAAAACAGTCAACCACACGTTCGCTGTTGGCCAGTGCAGGATCTGGTGTTGCTGGGTAATTGGGCTGTAGACTTTTCCCGCCGCTCGCAGCACTAACCAGAGGGCGTACCGCGGCACTGAGCGACAAAGCTTCGTACCGCTTACGAGAGTTAAGACGCGTTGCCTCATCGACTAAAAATGCGTCCGTCGGAGAGCACAGGTACGAAAGCGCTACTTTGTCATTTTCGCGGTGCTTGAGAACAAGCATTTTGATGAGGTCCATGGCGAGCGCAAGCCTGACAAAATTGGCCCCATCGGCGTATCCAAAGCTACCCAGAACCAAACGCTTGGACTGATCTAGGCTACAAACCCAGCGCGCCACTTCTGGTGCTTGCTCGATCAGGTCGGCGCCGAGCTGACCAGTGAGAGTGTTGCGAGGCGCAAGTAGCTTGGCCCGAGGTGATTGCTCTGCGAGTGCGCAAAGACGATCCCAAACGGCGCTACGCGGCAAATCAACAGCTGCAACCGTAGCACCAGTTTTCATTAAAGGCACAAATGGCCCGATAGCGGCTCCAGCCCCGAATACAACAAAAATGGTGTCGCTGAGGCCTTTTTCCACTGCGCTGCCGGGTCCACCGTTGACCACGACCCACTTCCATGCCTCAGCTGCGCTGGGCTCAATCACACCAGATGAGCTCCACGCGTTAGCAATATCGACGAGCTCATTCGCAGAGCGTTCAACGCCATGCACAGGGATTTTAGCTGCTTTGAGCTCGGAAGACGGAGGCCCTTCGACAGTAGCGGTTTCGAAAAAGGTCGAGCTAGTTGAACAAAGCTCTTCTAGAGGCGTGTCAAGAACGTTCTTTAGTGACACGCGCACCCCATTTCTTTCGAAGTGAAAATGCTCGTAGCAAAAATCCATGCCGGCTTGAGCGTTCTGCAAGGCGGCTTGTGGCGAACTAGCGCAACCTTTGACTAGCTCGACAATTCGATCCGCGTATCCACCTCTCCAGTCTTTTTCAGCTCTGGTACGCGCTGCAAGCGACGCATTGACGCCATCTAGCGAGCTTGCAATCATTTCTCTTCCAGTCACGACGGTCGATGCTTTTCCCGTTGTCGCATCGATAGGCCAACATACACCGGTACTCATTGTCGCGTGAATCCGAATCAAAGACAACTCACTGTGAGCCTGTACTGCTTGCCGTTTATGTGTACGCGCGTTCGATCTAGTAGTCTCGACCGGCGTGATGAATATCAAAATATTATCAGTGCTTCACTTGGCTTTACCGGTTTCAATATTAGTTGATGATGTTAATTTGCATTTCAACTTGGTGTTTTCCACTTTTGCCTTTTGCATTTTTGCATTTTTGGAGTTTTCGACCAACTTTTGCTGCCGAAATTTGGGCGGACAATCGAAGCAATCGGAGAGATTCGGAGAACGCAGTCATTTTGCAGTGGGTTACGATGGTGACGTCGTCGCTTTTCCTTCGCACGTCACATCCTCTGGATCGTCCACGTCGAGGGAGGTCGAGCATTGGTAAAAAGAGGATTGGTAAAGGCCCGTTGAGAATAAGAAGAACCAAAAAAACAAAGGCTGTTCCTCGTGCATCCTTACCAGAGAGTTTCAATGCCTCAGTTTCATCAAAGGGCGCGGGTGTGAAAGGAATGCCGCGCGTCTGTCATGAGTGGCGGCCGCCTCGGCTTGTTGAATCATTTCATGTTGATGTTGATGTTGACCGTGCAGTTTTTTTTCTTTTTTTTTTTTCTTTTTTTTCGCAGAGACATTCCAAATCTAAACAACAATTAGAAGCGTGCTGCACTGTAAAAACGTAGCAACATGTTTCTTTCCAAAGGTTGGGTGGGAGCGGTCGACAGCAACAAAGCCGTGAGCGTTGCATACGTCACAAAGCAACTTTTTATCAGCTCCAACAATGGTCTTGGTAAGATCAAGGTGTCGCAGCTTTCTTGGGCTCGCTTTTAAATCTATAACGGTTTGTAGCAATCCATCCATACACCTTGCTTCACCATCTAATTTACAATCTGTTGCATCTATAGATGTAAGGGTGTCTCCGCACCGCTTAATAATATTTTCAAGGTCAAAGCCTGCGCAGAGACTAACATTGATGTGCGAAATAGCACTATTTGAAATTAAAATCTCAGGAAAACGCGCCTTAAACAAACCAATAACGGAGTCGTCAAGTACGTCTATCCCACTGAGATCAATGTATGGATACTTCCAATCAAGCAAGAGCTGCTCCATGGACTCACTGCTTTGCTTTCGCAGGAAATCCATCTTAATGTGGTTTTTGCGGCGCATCATTGCAAAATAAGCCTGCTCATACGACCAGCCTCCAGCTGCAATAAGATCAGATAGTGGGCAACGTCCGGCAGCGTGGAATATCCAATTGCACTCTTCTGCATTATTCGAATTAAGGTCGCGAGGGCTACAGATCAAGACATTGCCTTCAGAAACACTGAACCCAGGCACATCCACTTCAACGCTCCTTGATTCGGCTATCCCCGCCAAGTAACTTTTTCTCAATAAGCTGTTGTAACGTTTACGGATTTGCTTTTCCATTGCACTCTGCTCGTGAAACGGCTTGAGCGCGTTTTCCGGACTCATGGCCAAATACAATTGCCAAATATCGTTCATCAATATGCGCGAGAAATCGCAGTTTCGCAAGATAATGACACCACAATTGATGGCGCATTGTGGCGTAAGATCTCGCGAAACAACAAGGTCTGTGTCTTCCTTTGCGCCCACACTTTTCAGAATGTCGTACAACGAACGAGCTTGTTTAAATACGAAGGCGTCAGCGTCAATCCATACCACCCATTCGTGCTGACGTTCTTCAAGCGTCGTTAGAAGCAGCCACACCTTGTACCACGTCAGGACTTTACGTGACGAAAAATTAATTTTCTCAAGCATCTGCCAAGTGTTTAGGCACCCACCGATGATATTGTACCCGTGGAGCTCCGCGTACGCTTGATTCTTGGACCAACACATATGACCCACAACGTAATCGTCAGAAAAGGCCGAAACCAGCGCTACTTTGCCTCCACCAACTCTCCCCGCGCCTGTGCTCCTCATGTAAATCCCCTTTGAATCTACTTCGCCGCCCGAGTTTTCCTCGAATGCATCAAATACATTGCCCTCCTCCTCCCCAACCATGTGGACACGCTTGCTTTTCAACAACTATAGTATGGTACGGTACCTGGTACCATACAATGAAAAACTTTAAAAACCGTTTCTTGATATAACTTATTTTCCTTTTCATAAGGGGGAGAGCATCATATAATACCTTCGATAATACATCTAGCATGCACGCATAAAATAAGATATATGCACTGACATTCTTGCATTCTGGCTCGGTGCACCATTCCTAGCTAGGTTCGTCATGAAGACTTTGCTATTGATACTCGGTGGCAATCCCGAACGTGAGCGAATGTGCATCAAAGCGTGCGTGCGTGCTCAAGTTGGCACAAGAGCCAGCCATGGTCGCGATTCCAACAAGTCAACACGGTGTGAGCAAGGTGGACATACCAAGAATAGACGAGCGAAAATTCAGTGGCCTGTCTGGATGAGCGGCCCCGCGCTGACCGAGGACTGCCTAGACATCTGTGTGGCCGAAGGTCTGGACTTAAGTTGGCTGTTATTGGACTATAGGGCGCTGGATACTCTTTCTAATTTCACAACTTTATTGCATGAAATGCGCTCGCATGGGTTCAAAGTTGTACGATTAGCGACCTCAGAATGCCACATAAAGCGGGCCGAGTCGATTGCTCGCGTTGTTCTACCTAGTGCTGACTTACTTCTCGGAGATAGTATTATTGTGCCTCCTGCACGAGGAGAAAAACACGAGTCCGAAACCCATGTGCTACGCGACGTTTTTCGAGCCTGGGCTTGGCGTATACTGGGCTTTGATGTGACATTTCCTCTCATTTGGCTCTTTCATTCAGACCGAGTGCGACAAAGAGACAGGAGGGTCCGAGATTACAATTATCGAGGCAGCAATTGCTTTCTGCAAGGTACCAGTACCAATACTTAAGTTAGGTCGAGCTCTTTTTAAAAAAAAGAGCAAAGACATGAAAAAAATCCTTTTACTAAGACTACGGCCCCACTGGTATAGAAGATTCTTGGATTATTCTACAAAATTGGCACAGAGCTCGGCCTTTTGCTTTGACAAGTCCTGAAACTTGAGATTTTTTGGCTTGAGAGGGTTGTCTGATAGGCGCATTTTCTCGTGGTGGGATATTAATGTACATTGGAAACGCGAGACAAAACGAGTCCAGAATCGCTCGCGCCACATAAGCAATGCTTGCTGCCTTGCTCGTAGGCTTTTCGGTTGGGAATACAGACGTTCCAGAGTTGCTGGTAATTCCTCCGGACTTTCAACCATGACAAAGGGGGGGTTTGTATCAAATAGCTGCTCGAAAGTATCAGAGCATCCATCGTCCTCCGTATAGTATTCTCCTAAAACGACGACAGGTATTGCTCCCGCTTCAATTGTTTCGTACATCCGAAATGTGTCAAATGCACTGCCCTTGGGGCAAAGGACAAAGGTTGAGTCGAGTAACGATTCGCGATATCGCTCGTACCCCAAGTCTGACCCGTCGCCCTTGGTCTCGTGCTTAGGATGCCACCCGTCAGAGACCGCTAATTTGGACTTACGCATTGGGCTATCGGCTGGGTAACTCTCTAAAGCTTTGGGATTGAAGAGATCTACTATCATTCTCCGCAACTGATTATTGATTGAGCCGGCAAAGTTGACAGCGTATTTACGCTCCATCGGGTCTCGACTTCGCAAATGATCAGGCACGTCAGAAAATTCAAAGCGCGGTCCTAAAGGCATCCAAAGAGTTCTTGAACCATAATTTGAAGAATAATACTGCCGAACAGGCACGAGAGAGTTGTTGCCGCAAAGATCGTCGACACAAGCGCAATGCTCGTCAGCAACCATGGCGTTCAAAGCCAGCCGGTCAAAATGGTTCATGTCCTTGGGCTTTGAAAAGATACGACTCAGAAACACACGAGGCCACTTTGGATCACAGTTAAGTGCATGGCCTGCCTTGACGTGCGCCTTCATGATGGGATCCCTACTGAGAACTATCCCGGGGTACATGTTCCATATATCCCTATCTGTGAACGCAAATTTCAAGCTCGAACCAAATCGGCTGAATAGTGTGCCTAAAAGCAAAGAGGCATGAGTAGGAATGGTTTTTTCCATGCTGACACAGACGTTGATGGGTTTGCTGGTTTTTTTAAGTCCCGCATGTGACGGTGCAAAGTGTTCAAAGTGTTCAAATTCTGTGGCAGTACGATTTGGGTGTTGAAGTGCCTTGCTCTCTACCTGGATTATTGTTACTTGCTTGACCACAGGAGAAGACAAATGACCGAATGCGCATGCTCCGATGAATCCAAGCAATGCCGCATACCAGATAAATCGGCCACAAGAGCGCGAATTTACCAAACGGAAAATATTACACTTGGATGACGTCTGAGACCGAACAGAGCCGAGGACTAAAAGTTCTTCTTCATCTTCGTCTCGCTCGTCCTCAACATCCTCAGAATCACTGTGCGCGGTTTCCACCTCAATCAAACCCTTATCAACATTCTCATTCAAGCCAACGTGCGGGACTATTTTTGTGTCGTCATCTGCACCCCAGGTTGTACTAGTACTCTCTTCGTGGAGCTCGTTTTCGCCTTCCGCAATCTCTGCGTACTGGGTTTCAACAATCCCGAAACCCTCAGTGAGCCACGCAAACATTTTTCGTTCTTCTTTTGCTTGGCTTAGATCGGCCGGTCGCAAGATGCCTCTTGTTAGGTGCAGCTGCACTGGTGCACAGCCAAACGGGCACTTGAATGAATCGAACGAAGATTCCTTACTACATAACCATACCTCACGAGACCAAGTGAAGTCATCGCCATCGGCTCTCTCTCTTTTCTTTTCTTTTTTTTTTTTTTTTTTTTTTTTTTTTTTTTTTTAGTGAACGATCGATTCAAGTTCAAGCTGAGTTGTCTGATATTTGTTACAATAATGTTCTGTGGGTGATGATGCAATTACAAAAAGAATAAATACACCGCAAAATCCCAATCTCCATAATCCTGTATCATATAACCAAGTCAAAGAGTTGAAAGCCAGGCGGCACATGTTATTCTTCATATGCAAGGAGGTACTTACGGTTCACTATTCGCGTACACCAGCTTGCTCGTTGAATAGCAACAAATAATTTTTGTTCTTTGGCAGTGGCCATTGGTTTAAATGTTGGAATTTTCGGATTTTAACTTGGTATGGTATTCAAAAGTTGTCCGAGTCCATCTCTGCCTAAAGGGTCACGTGTCGAGGCCTCTTCCTAGCCGAAAATATCGATATGGTATGGTCATATGGTTCAAGTTGTCTCATTTGAAAAACGCAAACGTTCCCTGGCCAGGTGCATTTATGCAACCTGGTTAGGGTGCATTTAGCATTGCCATTTACGCAAGCTGGTTACATAGGCCTGTTCGTTTTGGAAAGAAAAAAGTACATGAAAAATGACCGTCGAAATAGAATAGGCGAGGAATATGACATGTTCTTGGACCAGCCAGACATCAACCATAAATATTTGTAATAATACATGCAATAAAATTTACTTGCTCAGATTAAAACTCGCTCCGTCTAGTGCACTCTTGCCACGGTTGTGGCCTGAGTTTGCCCTGTCATCACTGAAAGATGAATCGACCAGTGGCTCAGCCCTACTTGGTGCAGACGCCGTGGATGTCGCTCTTGATTCCCGTCCACCCGCCATGGAACGCTCTCCAGTAGCTTGACCTCGAGAGCCACTGCGTGGAGTTCTAGTCAATCTATCCTCTCTTGTGAGACGATCGTAAGCAGTGGGCCCAGTGTCTTTCCAAGAGTGTATCAGTTCGAGAAGCGGATTTAGAGTCGCACCCTGCAAAGAATTGCTTAGTGGGGCCATGGGCATATCACCCTCATCACCAAGATCTTCGCCCACAACGCCTGTCATAGGCACACTTTCGGCACCCCGAGTAGAGCCCGGAGTGGAAATTCTGAACGACATCGGTGCACTCTGGGCGGCAACTGAGCTCACCGCAGCAGACCCAGTCTCGATTGATTGCGCCGAATAGTCAAGCGTGTATGGCGGGTCGTCCGTTGGCTCACTCCTAAAACGCAGAGTTATGGGTCGCGGACCGTCAACAATCCGATCTAAGGCTTCCTGGATATCAATATCCGGCCCCACTATCGAGACACCATTCGCTGCGACAATAACATGACCCACCTTGACCGGATGGTCCGATCCAAAACGAGATGCGCGCACGCGCCACAGCTTGACTGGGCGATTATCAGGGTTGAACAAGGCAGCAGATGAACTGGGTCCGCTAGATCGAGCTATGACCGGGTCAACGGACAGGCCCAAAGTCTGCTCATCGAAAGTCACATCGTACTCGCGCAGCACGCTACGACGAACGATGCCAGAAGCGGTCCCTTTTCCAGATTGTACAAAGCTGGAGGATGACGAGTACCGTTTGGCGAGAACCCCATGGGAAGTATCTAATAGAGGGGTGTCTAGCGTCTCGTCCAAGTTCTGGTTGTATCCCATATCATCAGCCCTAAAGGCGCCACCACGGAGCGATGCCGGTCGCCGAAGCTGAGACCGCATCCGGCGCAAGTTTCCACTGGCGAGCGACTCAGTCCCGTCCACTGAAAGCAAGTCGACTTCGTCGTCCGGATCAACGCCGTCTCCGAACTCGTCAGAGGATCCCCGCTGGGATAAAACATACACACCTAGCACAGTGAAGGTGATGCCCACGCAAAAGCCGACCGCCTGGCCAAAGCTAAAATCGTTGAATTCACCGTAAAAAACACCTCCTCCAATGACATTGAAAACAATCCATTGAGCTTGGAAAACAGGGACAACGTAGAGTGCGTCCCAATGCGCGAGGGCACAATTCAGCCAGAAAATCTGCAGTGCAACGCTGGTGAACATGCAGATGGCAATCAGGTACGAGCCAAAATGTGTAAGAAATACGCGGCCGCCATCTTTGAAGCTTGCAACTAGTAGCTCGTCCAAGGATTTAGCAAATAAAATACTCTGCGCACCTGCGAGCCCACTCAAGAAAGTGTACGAGAAGCGATGGTACTTGTAAAACTGGGCATATTCTTCAGAGTTATACCCGTAGGTCCGGGCGACAGTCTCCATATGCCGCACCGCCATAATCCCCAGGAACAATGCAAGGAGCACCGCAGAAGCGTAAAACCCAAAGCGAGGCTTACTATATAGGGCCAAAAGAGTATCAATCGTGTAGCAGTCATTGTCGTGCGAAGCAAAGGTCACCGAGAGGACACAACCAGCAAAGATCACCGCAGTGGCAGTGAGATCTTTGCGAGTAAGGCTCTCTCCCAGCATCTGCTGTGCGAATATCATGTTGGCTACAAGACTTGTGCTCCCCAAAGGGGCGACGATACTTTGGGCACCAAACGCGAGCGCAGCAAAGTCAAATAAGCTCCCGACCACGATGCAGGCAAAACCAAGCACCCACATAGAGCGAAAATGGGATTCATTGAACGCCTTACCATCATTATCTCCGTGATCACCGTCAGCTTCGCCAAGACTGCTCTCCATGCTACTGTTGAGCGCGCTTTCGATCGTGCCTGAGTTATCCCTCAGAGATGTATACGTATTATCTATTGCGGCGCCAGAGCTGTCGCTCATTACAGTGGCACCATTTATGTTGTCAGCATTGTTGAGCATAGATATGCGAAGCGCGGCCATCTCCTCATCTTCCTCCTCGGTATCTAAAGTACTTTGTTTCGCTGCTGTGAGATCCTCGAGCCTTTGCCGTTCAGCTTTACGTTTATTCCAAGCTAGTTTTTGAAGGTTAACCCCGAAATTGATTACAAAAGCGCTCACCACGCAAAGAATAACAGCTGTCACCCACGATGACCCTCCACTGTCATCATCGCCGCAGCCGCTACCGTCGTCAGGGTTGGGCGGAAGCGTCATATATTTTGCCTTGTCCTGTGTAAATGCGCTCATGTTTTTCTTGCACGAATGTACTCACGCACGATCTCGTGGGCTTCCACCAGTCGCTAGCTTGTGAGTTAGCACGTCTGACAAGAATGTCAAAACTCTGCGTGCTGTTGCTCGATCCCTTTCGCGTTTCCCAGGGGAAGGAAGGCACAAAAGTTGGTCGTCCCTCCCGACACAAATAGTTTTGCAAAGAGTCTTGATTGAATACCCGATATCCTTTTTGTACTGCAACAGATTTGCGCGCGCGCGCGGTAGAAACAAACCGTCACACAGAGATGCAAGCAGATGTTCCAGGACCGGGCCAATCTCGGCGCGGTACCGTCCTCCAAAGACGGCGGAAAGGGCGCTGTTGGGCGCGCTCTCCCACACTCTCACATCACACGCACTGACATTCCATCATTTTTTCTTTTTCTTTCCTTTTTTTTCTTTCTTTCTTTCTTTCTTTCTTTCTTTCTTTCTCCGCCTCGTCACTCGACTTGACCGTCACAATCTCGCCGCCCTCACGCCCATTACAACCAACAACCAACAACCAGCAACCAGCAACCAGCAACCAGCGACCAGCGACATGCAACATATATTTACACGCACCTGCATTCGAACTCCCTGTTGCGACTGTGACGTAAGTGCTGCTACTTTCGTGGTTAAATGGTTACAAAATAAAACGGTGCCAAAAATTCTAGAGAGAAGCCGCGAGCGAGGGAAGACGAGCGCTTGCGATGCGAGCACTTGGCAAGGTGGGCCTGGAGGACCTTTGGTGGATAGGTGTGCTCCTTTCAATATGCGGGTGAGTTAAAAAAAAACGGCTTGGGGCACAAGGTAGGTGCCGCGCCCGGAGAAGCGCCTCGATCAGCAGAGTAGTGCCAGACGGTTGACACGCCTGGCCTGACCTGACCTGGCCCTTGCGAAGATATTGGGTCGCGGGGAGACTTGCCTTTCGGGCTTGAGCCGGAGTTTTTCTTAATAAATACAGATTCTAACCACGTTTTGATTCGCTTTCCAAGTGCCTTGTTTGGTAGCCTTGGTGACAATCTTATAAAGTTGAGCTTTACCAAGGAGGCGATATCGATCGAAAATGGAAATCCTGCTTCTCCGATATACTGCCGACACTTGTGGCTGCTGGGCATGTTCTGCATCACAATTTTGAACACGAGCATGACTCTGGCAGCATATTCATTTGCTGACGCTTCTTTGACAATACCCTTTGCTGGACTGCACATCTGCTTCAACGTTGGGTTTGCGCGTTGTCTGAATCACGAAACGTTCACTTCACGACAACTCGGTTTCACTTTTCTGATTCTAATGGGTGTCTCTGTTGTGCTAACGTCTGGAAACCACGACACTGTTGTCTTCACGATGGAGCAAATAGCAGAGCTCTTTGGGGACATTGGATTCATCGTCATGACATTATTGTTACTTTGTCTCCTAGCGTTACTAATTACCACCTCGCTGCTGCACCATGAAGCGCGAGTGAGATGTTTGTCTGCAAGTGCCTTAGTCGGGACTATTGCTGCTTTCACCCAAGTCTCTGCAAAAATCGTATCCGAAGGATTGGGTCAGGCCATCAACCGCGGGGACGTGGAAGGCGTATTCTACGAATGGGTGTTCTATGTTGCTCTGACGATCCTCATAGCTGCCGCAGGATCGCAGCTGTACCTTCTCAACATGGCGCTGAAAAAATACAATGCTTTTGTTGTAGTGCCGATTTACAACTCTTTCCTTATCGTTTTAGGTAGCCTCTATGCTGCGATACTATTTCAAGAGTACAAACGATTCGATACGGTGGCGATGGTTCTCATGCCAATTGGCGTTATCTCTACTGCGGTAGGAGTGGCCTTGCTCGCCTGGGACCATAACCCAGCGGCCGCCCATGAGCTTGGCCTTGGCTCGCCGTTACATCCCCCTAGTGAGATTTCGATGATTCCGAGATCCCAAAGCTTTGCAGGGTACTCTTATCCAGCGCGCTCGCCAATATTTGAAGATAGTTACAGCACGCCCTCTCGTCCGCACGCGGCTACCACAGGGATTGCACGACCAGTATCCAGCTCATTTTTGAACACTCATGCAACCTCTTTCTCTGTGGGAGATTTTGAGAAAATACCTGTCACCGACGAAGCAGCAAAGACAGAAATAGACACGCAATCAGCTGGTGGGGATTCAGCGAGCGCAGGAGCTATTAAAACCAAAGGTGCGAATGGGACAGATAATGTTAGCTTTTTGGAGGCGCAACAAGAAGACAGTCTCTTAAATAATGAGGGCGATAGGCAAAGGGCTACAAAAGGGAATGGCAAGGAGGAGAGCGACTCTCTAACTTTACAATAGATGAAATGTGCATCTTGTTACAATAGAACTTTACAGAAAAAAATCAGTGAAAGCTTTGGCGCATATATACAATGGTAGTCAGTGGCTAGAGAATCTACAGATATGTAAGTAATCAGTTGTGTGGGCAGGCCCGGGTGCACCTCTGGAGGGATGACTGAGATGATTTGACAGCTTGGTCAGCGTTGGCCTCCTGAATCCCAACTTTGTTTGCGTGAAGATCGCTCCCCGATAGTACCTTGCTGGTACATACCATCATTGGCAACGTTGGCCATGTCCCAGCTCAACTCGTAAATAACGCCGCCTAGCAGCACGATTGGAAGAATCGTTATGAATGTCACGCGACGTCCCAGCAACAGGATTGGCTCGATGCAAAGTTCTATTTTTTTAATTTTTTGCTCTTGGGCCCAGTCTTTGGGGTACTATTTGCACTAGACACTCCGCTCGTCGTTGGAGCCTGCGATGCAGCTGCGGCAGCTGCGACAAGCAAGTGATGAGGCGAAAGATGTCCTGCTGCAGGAATAGGCACACCACGCGCAGCGTTCGCCATGGCTGTGTTCGCAAATATAGAAAAGTAGTTGTTAAAGAGTACAGGATCAGCTGTGACAGGCGATAAGATACTCGACGCAGCCGAAGACGGGGCCTTGGGTGCCCCTCTTGTTGTGGCAGCATTCAGTTGGTTTGCTGACTGCTGCAATAGCTGGGCCATCGCCATCTCTGCCTGTAAGGCGCCGCTGCTGGCGCCACTCTGGCCATTGTTGTTGCTGCTACCGCTGCTGCTGCTGCTATTACTACCAGCAGCTTCGCTAGCTCCGAGTCCTGACCCAGCTCCAAATCCAAATCCAAATCCAACCCCGCCCTGCGCAGACAACGCCAAGTGCTTTGCGATTTGGCTCTGGATCTCTTGCGTAATTGTGTCGTTGAGCTCTGGGCTCCCAGGGCTCATAAGCGCAGCACGCTGCATTTCTTGGTACGATTCTGAAGCCGCCAGCAATTCTCGTGCAACTTTGGCCACTGCGTCGACATCCATAGGCGACGGTGAAGAGAGACTTGCACTGCCCAGCGAATTCATCGGGACATTGGTTACAATCGTGGGGACTTGCACGTTAAGCGCAGGGGGCGGCGAGATAAGCGCTGGGCTGAGTGCAGTACTGTCTTTGTCGGCCAAAGCGTTGCCGATGGACAAGAGTTGCGCCAGCGACGGGGTTCGGCCACCGTTGAACAACGGGTCTGAAAGTTGCTGCTTTTGCTGCTTCTTCTGCTTCTTTTCCAGCTTCTTTTGCTCTTTCATCTGCTGGGCCAAGAGCTTTTTCTGCAACCTTTCCTTTTCCTTTCTTTCTTTCTGGCTCAGCTTTGCTTCTTTGGCCATCTTGATAGCGGCGCGCCGCTTTTGCGCCTCTTCTTTGCTTTGCTGGGCCGCGTTGCGCCGCTCCTTTTTCTCTTGCTTGGAGGCCTTGGCGGCAGCTACGGCAGCCGCAACCGCAGCGGCAGTCACTGTGCGTGTAACCTCGGAAACCGCTGCGTTCCCCTTGATCTTTTTACCTGCCGGTACAACCAGGCTATCTTTTGAGTCGCCGGTCGGATCGCCGGACGCATCTTGCTGCTGCTTCTTGAGAAGCTGCTTGATTGAGTGCCAACGATTCTTGACACCGTTTTCTGAGCGTCCGGGGATCAGTTCTGCGATCCATTTCCATCTGTTCCCGAAGCGCTTTTGCAATTCGTACAGGTTTTGATCTTCCTCGGGCGACCAGTCACCCTTTTTGATGGTCGGGTCCAAATGGTTGATCCACCGCTCTCGGACCTGCTTGCCGAGACGCCCATTGAGCACCTTGGCAATCACACTCCACCGAACGTTTGCAGCGCCACCATTCTCCTTAATCATGCGCTCGATCGTCTTATCCTCTTCGGCGCTCCAAGGGCCCTTGGTCAAACCTGGCTTGAGGCATTTGTTCCAACGATGCAGGCATTGCACATCTGACCGCTCGCTGCCGCACCGCACACTAAATTCGTCCGCGATACGCTTCCAGTGACGGTTACCATTTTTGTCAACAAGCTCCCTTAATATGTCGTCCTCGTGCTGGGTCCATCGCCGCCCAGGCTTTCGTGCACCAGGCTTTTTACCCACGGTCATTACTAACTCTTCAGCCTTGGCCATGAGCTCAGGATTAGCCTCCTCCGCTGCACCGGCCTTTGCTGCTGCGTCACTATCATCGGCATTTTTTGAGTCGACATTTTCATGCTCAGTTTTCACTATTGAATTTGAGCCTTTGCTGCTGCTGTCACTATTGGGTCCTGCTAAATCCTGAGTAGATAGGTCCATTTTCTTTTCAGGAACATTGGTGCTGCGCGCAGACTTTTCTGAGACATTTTGGGCGCTTTTGCTCCTTTTGGCATCATGACTGTTGATGCTATTCCCCTGGCCAGTATCATTATCGCCACTACTGATCACTTCGTCTTCCAGCTTACGCTTGGAACCGCGCATCCTCACACCAGTTACCGAGCGAGAAGCGTTGATTTTTTCGCCGGCGTTCAAAGATTGAGTCCTGTTTTCGTTGTTGTCTATCATCCGCATACAGAGCGCACCCTACCAAGCCAATATCAAACCAAAACTCTTGCGGGTGCGGTAGGCCCAACTTTCTAGCAACCTTGGCAGACAAAAGACCGTCCGTCCCTCCGTCCCCAATCCTCGAATCCAACCCACCGAGCCCACCAACCGAGCTCTCGCTCGTTCGGTTGGAAAGCGTCAAGCGCACCGTACCGTCAGTCCCTCCGTCCCAAATCCTCAAATCCAACCCACCGAGCGCACCAACCGAACTCTCACTCGTTCGGTTGGAAAGCGTCAAGCGCACCGGACGGTATCCAACACCGACGCAGTCGCCGCGCGCATACACTTGCTTGATTTTATGATCCACTACCGAACACCGCTTGTCTCGCTCTTGGACAAGCGGCCAACAGTCCCTCCGTCCCAGATCCTCGAATCCAACCCACCGAGCGCTCACTCGTTCGGTTGGAAAGCGTCAAGCGCACCGGACGGTACCCAACACCGACGCAGTCGCCGCGCGCATACACTTGCTTGACTTGTTGATCTTCTTCTTCTACCGAACACCGCTTGTCTCGCGCTTGGACAAGCGGCCAACAAACAAACAAGATATACTGACCGGCACCACGATCCGTTGCTGAGGACAAGAAACTCAACCAGTACAAATCAAAAAAAGGACATTCTGCAAACGCCGTGTTGAACCCTTTCTAGGACACTACAAGCAAATGACAAAGTATGACATTGTATGGAAGGGATATTTGTACCT